>JGI24702J35022_10000115_pt1 | contig 38413 bp, 29 predicted proteins | sample TergutTh196P4_FD_35022 | JGI IMG/M metagenome (IMG submission 35022) | reverse complement strand
TGTCTGTAAAAATGCTCACCCTGGTTTATATAGATTTCATATGTGTAACGATTCGAGTTTTCTCCTATGTGATAAAATTGAACTGCTTTAATCGTTTTCTGATGTAAAGGTTCAATTTCATCAGCTGACCATAGTTGTCCGAAATAAAAAGGGATTTTATCTCCAAATCCAATGGTATAGGAAGGAGTTAATGTCCCCCAGTAAATCGTTTGTTCATACTTGGGTGCGACCCAACTCAACTCGATCTGATTACGGGTATTCTCGATTAGTTCCGCTTTAATATCAACAGGCGCTTTATATTTAATAAAAAACAATGTAGAGGTGACAAATTCCGATTCTTCGCCTTTATCGTAAACAGCCGATACCGAATACGAAATAGAACCGATAGGAGGTGTGATGTCGATATATTCCAAAGAATTGGTCTCGGACATTTTAATATTGTTACGATAGACGTTATATCCATGGGGCTGTTCGTCGCTTTCCGGAGCATCCCATGTGAGCGAAACGCTATGTCCCAGGTTAACTGCTTTCAGGTTGAGTGGCGGAGGCAAAGGTTCTTTCAAAAAACGGCCGGGAAATGTTTTTACGCCTGTTTTCAACGGGTCTAACCATACATCCATGCGAGTTGAATCTGTCTTGTACCTGTCCCAGTGATAGCTCAGTTTGCCGTAAAGATTGAGTCCACGCAGGTATGAGCAGGAAGAATTACCTCCGGTTAAGGTTCCGACGACTAATTTGTTTTCGTTGTACAACGGACAGCCGGAAGACCCTTCTTCAGTCACGCCATGCCCGTTAGTAGTGGCTTTGAAGATCACATTCCAATGCGCTTGTGTATCGCCGTTAAACTCGTTCGATTGGAAAGTAGTCGTTCGGACAGGCTCATCATAGGTAGATATTTTTTTCTGGTCGCCCTGCGGATGATGAATGCTAACACCCGACACTGCTATATCGCCACTCCGGTCCCACCCGTTGTAAAAGACATCATAATCTTCGGGTATATTATGATTCAACAGCAATAACAAACCGTCTGATCCGCCGGACATGCCCGTATTGGTAAGTAAGGAGCAACCGGTCATCGAATTAGGTATGGTTGCTCCCGTAGTATCGCTACAAGCTTCCCGTTCACGGTTGAAGGAAAAAACCCACTGCTCCATATCATTCGCAGAAGCAAAAGTCGAACCATTATGAGCACAATGTGAAGCGGTAAGAATGAGTGGTTTAAAATCTAATGCCGTATTATTCATCAGCGAACCGGTACACATATAGTTTCGCGAGCCGATTCTTTGAACAGTATAGCAGACGCCCTTTTTTTCATTTTGCCAGGCTTTCCCTTCATCGCAGTTGATATTCACATTGCAATTACCTGATATTGCGCGAGTGGTAATACCGCAATATTCCCGCAAAGCGGCAATATTATACCCATAGCCGATATCCCCTATAACGATCCGAGGTAGCTCATCGCTTAGAGTTGAGGCTACATATTCGAGTATCAGTTCGTCGCCCCCTATAAATTCCGTCGCAAAAAGGCCCCCTGAAGGATGCGTCCGGTGGGTATAAGCGCCTAAAAGCTGTGATTTGTCCGGCTTGTAAATAAAAAGTTTTCCCCCTTCAGGAATATAGAAATCGTTATAATAAAGCATGATAGCAACGGCATCCTTAGCAGAGAGATGTAACTGCCAGATATTTTCACCATCAGGCAGTTGTGTGTGATAACCGGAATTAGCCATAGAATAATTGACTGGGATGAGCTTTGATATGGGCATGGGGACACCGTCGCGAGCCTGCCATTCGTCCGTCTCACGCAGGTCTTCAATATAAAAATCTATGGGTACTTTTGTCACCGGAATAGCGCTGCGCAATGATGGAGAATAATCAAAACCGGGTGGTCTTCCTCCGAAGCTGATTTGTGAAAAAATAGCCGGAGGGAAGATCATGAAAACGTTTATTAAGCAGATAAACAGAAATTTATGGAACATTGAATTAGTCGATTTCAAAACATACATAACGAAAATCCCTTTAAAGAAAATACAAATGTATAAAAAAATGAATTATTCAGGCTAAATGCGAGAAAATTTTTTGAAAAATTTAAGGATAGCCGGATAAGCCAGCGCCCCGGAAAGTCCACCCAAGACATCAGCCAATAAATCAAACCAGTCGCCTGAACGATCAAAAAATTCATTTTGCAATATCTCAATGATTCCTCCGTATAAAAAAGCCTGCAAAGTCGAAAAAAGAATGATCTGAAAATAATTTCTGCGTGTTTTGAAATGAAACAACAGGCTTAGAAGGATCGACTGTACAAAGAAAAAACCAAAATGAGCCGCTTTATCAATATTCGAGATACTAAATTTAGGGATATCGCGTGGAGGCAATGTGCAGCCTACAAATATAATAGTCGCCCATACAATGCACAATATCAATAATATAAATACCTTTCTTCCTGTCTCCATTTAATCCATCGAATTTCACTACGTTACGGCTTCTATACCGTAATAAGTCCTGATTAATAATATTTTAATTATAATCAGGACTAACTTGCCAAGTACCCAGAGCCGGGGTCGAACCGGCATGGAAATGAATCCACTGGTGTTTGAGACCAGCGCGTCTACCGATTCCGCCATCTGGGCATTCGGTTATTGACGCTGCAAAAGTAATCATTTTTTTTGAAAATCTATTTTTTTTTTGCTTATCAGGGAAACTTTTTTTGCAAATACGGATATTATTTCTACTTTTGGCGGCTAAAGCGAATACCAATAATTTATAAAATGATGACTACTAAGAAGTTTTTATTAGAAGAGAAAGACATACCAACCCATTGGTATAACATCACTGCGGACATGAAAAATAAGCCGCTGCCGTTACTTAATCCGGGCACAAAACAACCGCTCATTGCCTCTGATTTGTATCCCCTTTTTGCGAAAGACCTTTCCGATCATGAGCTTAACCAAACCGATACGTGGATAGACATACCGGAAGAGGTGCGTGATATGTACCGTCTTTGGCGTCCTACGCCGTTAGTTCGCGCTACCGGTCTTGAGAAAGCGCTTGATACGCCGGCGCATATTTATTTCAAGAACGAGAGCGTCAGTCCGGTAGGCTCGCACAAGCTCAACTCGTCGATAGCACAAGCCTATTACTGCAAGAAAGAAGGCACGACAAATGTTACTACCGAGACAGGCGCCGGACAATGGGGCGCTGCGATGGCGTATGCAGCAAAAGCGTTTGGTTTGGAGTTGGCGGTCTACATGGTGAAAATTAGCTATGAACAAAAACCGTACCGTCGCTCTATCATGCAGACCTTCGGGTCTCAGGTGATCGCTTCTCCCAGCATGAGCACAAAATCGGGACGTAAGATACTGACCGACAACCCAACATATATGGGCAGCTTAGGGACAGCTATCTCGGAAGCCATTGAATTGGCTATGCAGACGCCAAACTGCAAATATGTGCTGGGTAGCGTACTGAATTATGTGATGTTGCACCAGACGGTGATAGGACTTGAAGCCGAGAAACAGATGGATATGGCAGGCGAGTATCCTGATGTGATCATTGCCTGCTTTGGTGGCGGTTCCAATTTCTCAGGCATTTCTTTCCCCTTTCTACGACATAAAATTTTGGAAGGTAAGGATATCCGCGTCATCGCGGCTGAGCCTTCATGCTGTCCCAAACTCACGCGCGGCGTGTTCCAGTATGATTTCGGCGACGAAGCCGGTTATACGCCTTTCGTGCCTATGTATACGTTGGGACATACATTTGCACCTCCCCATATACATGCCGGCGGACTGCGCTACCATGGCGCAGGCGCTATCGTCAGCCAGCTACGCAAAGACGAACTCATCGAAGCCGTCGACATAAAACAGATGGATGCCTTCAAGGCCGCCGTTCTTTTTGCACAGACCGAAAGTATCATTCCTGCTCCCGAATCGTCGCATGCCATAGCCGCTGTCATTCAGGAAGCAGAAAAGGCCAAGGAAGAAGGCAAGGCCAAAACGATCCTGTTTAATCTTTCCGGACATGGCTTGATCGACCTCGCATCATACGACCAGTATTTTGCCGGCGACCTCTCCAACTACACCATGACGGACGAGGACCTGTCAAAGAGCATCGAACCGTTGGAAAAGTTGATTTAATCTACTCCTTATACATAGCCTCTATCTGTGCGGCGTAATTGCGCGCAACCACAGGGCGACGCAGTTTCAATGTGTCGGTCAGTTCGCCTTTTTCCATGGAGAAGGGTTCCGAAAGCAGGGTGAAACGTTTGATTTTTTCGTACGAGGAGAAATCTTTCTGGCAGTCGTCAATGATAGACTGATAAAAGCGAATGACTTCCTCTTTTACGAGCAACTCACCCCTTGACTTATATGAAAATCCTTTTTTCTGCGCCATAGTTTCAAGCGAATCGAAGTTGGGTACGATAAGTGCGCTTGCGAACTTATAGGTATCGGCAATGACGGCGCATTGTTCTATAAAGGCGTTGCCGCTCAGGCTCAGCTCGATAGCCTGCGGGGCGATGTATTTGCCGTTGGAAGTCTTGAACAGGTCTTTGATGCGTTCCGAGAAAAACAGGACATCGCCTTCTACTTTTCCGGCATCGCCTGTCCGGAAGAAACCATCGTCAGTAAACACTTTGGCCGTTTCATCGGGTTTTTTGTAGTAGCCAGGGGTGATGGTCATTCCTTTTACTAATATCTCATTATTTGCCGGGTCGATACGTACTTCGAGTTCAGGCATCACATGGCCGATGGAGCCGACGACATAATGACGCGCAGGGAAACAGCATACTGTGGCACAAGTTTCTGTCAGACCGTAACCGTATACGATAGGCATGTTAACCGACAGCAGAAATTCGGTCATGTGGTCGGCCAACGGAGCGCCAGCCACAGGGAATATGCGTCCCCGGTTCAGCCCGACCACTTTTTTTAGTTTTGTATATACCGTCAAGTTATACAAATGGAACCGGATGTATAGTCCTAACGGCGCTTTACGTTCTAAGTTTCTGTATTCGAGCACATAACGGCGTCCTGTTTTAATTGCGTTCAGGAAAATCTTTTGGAGTAACCCTGATGAGTTCTTTATCTTTTCTTGTACGCCGGTATAGACTTTTTCCCAGAATCGAGGAACATTGCACATCAGTGTAGGACGCACTTCCGGCAATATTTGCTGTATCTTCTTGGGGTCCTGATTTATAGCTATCGTGATACCCATACACAGGCAAAGCAACGACCAGGCTTTCTCGAAAATATGCGTCAGTGGCAAGAAGCAGATTGACATATCTTTATCGCTTAGCATCGGCAGGCGTATATCATGTAGCCGCATCACTTCCGACAAATTCGAATGGGTGATGATGACGCCTTTTGATTCGCCTGTGGTACCGGAGGTATACAATATCATGGCAAAATCCTTATGCTGCGCATCGTTGCGACGAATCTTCGCCATAGTTTCCGAGTAGGCATTGTCGCCTAACCGGATGAAATCATCGAAATAGATCGATGATTTATCGTCCGGATGACGTATTACCTGGTTGTCATAGATGATAAGTTTCTTGAGGATATCGCCTGTATCCTCGAGAATTTTATAGGCATTGTTATACTGTAACTGTTCGCCCACAAAAAGCATCCGTATGTTTGCATCCCGAATGATATAACGCACCTGTTCGGGTGAGCTGGTGGCGTACATCGATACCTCCACTGCGCGGATTCCAAAGGCGCCTAAAGTGGTGTAATAGCATTGGGGCATATTTTGGGCATAGATGCCGATATTTTCCTGTACCTGAATACCGTATTCGACCATAGCCTGCGAAGTGAGGCGCACTTTTTCGGCAAGTGAGTTCCATGATACCTGCATCCATTTTCCGGTTTTCTCGATCCGGTGTAATAGCTCCGTACGCTGGCCGTATTTTTCGGCCTGGCTGTAGACAAGCTCTGCGAAGTGACTGTTGTTGTATGACATTTTTTATACTTAATAAATTGAATATGAACGGATAAGCAGAAAATGACCTTAAAATGTCATAGTTCGATTTTTTCTTGTCGAAAAGAGACGTAATAAGTTGATTTTTCAACTGCAAAGATAAAATAAGTTTTTTAACAAAAAAAATTATCAAAAAATTTTGTTAGTTTGAAAATAGTAATTATCTTTGCAGTCGAATGTAATCTGTTTGTATTGTTCTTTTATGAGTGACATATTTAAAATCAGGACATTGGGTGTATGCAAGAAAGTACAATTAGATGAAAAAACGGCCTTCGCATGTCATGAACTTAAGCAAGGAATTGAGTTCAGAAATCGTGACCTACCGTTAAATTTTATCTTGTTTGTTTTAGGAGGTACTATTGAAGTCAGCTGCAACCAGTATGAAAATTGTCGGATTCAGCAAGATCAGATGATTATGATGATGCGTTCTTCTTCTGTCCACATCAGGGTGGTGAAGAAGGTGATGCTGTATGTCATGTATTTTGATACCATATTGTCGACTTGCGACCAACAGCTGTTTAATGCTTATCTGCCTGATACCGAAAAGATCACGTATGATTTTAAGCCTGTCGGAATTCCTCAGGCAATCGTTCAGTTTTTAAAGCAAATACGATACGTTCAGGAGCAAAAGGTCGACTGTATTCACTTCAACGGAATAAAACACCGCGAGTTTTTCATCCTCTTGCGTAACTTTTGTCCGCGTGAAGATTTAGTGATGTTTATTACGCCATTGATTGGTCGTTCTTTGACTTTCAGAAACAAAGTGTTGGAGAAATATGCGCAGCTAAAAAACGGTCGTGTCACCGAGTTGGCCGGCCTCGTAGGTATGGGGCGTAAAAACTTTGACAAGCAGTTCCGGAAAGAATTTGGGACTTCACCTGCTAAGTGGATGCTTCAGGAGAAAGCCAAAAGGTTGTTTATTTTTCTCCGCGAGCCTGACGTTACGATTACGGATGCAATGGACCGGTTTTACTTCAATTCGTCGGCTCACTTCAACCGTTTTTGTCTGAAGTATTACAAAAAAACGCCCGGTACGATTATAAAGGAAGCGAGGATAAAAAAGAAAAAGAGATAGTGTGTATGACTTCTTTAAGGAAATCAAATAGATATGAAAATAGGGTAGAGACCCATCAATGCTAGTAAGAATTAACAAAAATAAAGGGAAGAGTCCCTTTATAAATTAACAAAATTTTGAAGCTAAAAGGGAAGAAAAAGCGAATAGTGATTCAAGTATATATATATAATGTACGCGCGTACATTTATATCATTACTTCATCAGTATTTATTTAAGTAAATGAATTTAGTTTTACGTTAAAAAGAAAAACTAACTAATTTCTCCCCAATACTGCGTGCAAATGCGTATCAAATCTATCAAAAATACGGTGAAATGGGTAAAAAGTTGTAATGATTACAATATAATATTCGATGATTTCGCACTTTTTTTAGATTTGTAGCAAAAATGTAAATAAATTTATCAAAAAAGGCAATTTTATCACAAAAAAACGATGCAATTTTGTCGTGCTTATCAGGCAGGTTTAGTGAAACTGAGATGGAAAACATCCGATGAAATAAATTCGTTAGTTAAAAGAGCGGTTTTGTACAATAAAAGGCGGGTTTTGTCCTGAAATGTAAAAACCGTATCCGTTAGAAACGAAGTAAGTAGGACAATGAAAAGCGAACTTACAGTGGTGGTTTAAAAAAAGTAAATCAGGAGGTATAGTTCCCCACATGAAAGTAGAAATGTTAAAAAGAAAAATTTATAAAGCTGAGGCGCGTAATGCCAACGGGAAAGACCAGACATGTTTCACCCTGTTGCTTATGCAAGTCACAAAAAATGCAGATATGGGAAGAACGTTATTGTTAGTAGTAATTGCGCTAATGGTTTTGGGATCAGGCCAGCAGTCGAAAGCTCAAGAAATGGCTTTGAAGAGCAATCTTTTGTACGATGCGACCACGACGATCAATCTTGGATATGAAGTCGCCCTGAATGACAAGACAACGTTAGATATTTGGGTGAACTACAACCCTTGGACTTTAGGGAAAAAGTGGGTGGGATTATATGAAACCAAATATCGGAACGAGTACGATTCCGAAAGAATAGGCAGCACGGTTTTAAGCACTTCCTCTTCAGCCTCGGAGCGAGATGTGAAGTTAAAACATTTACTCATCCAGCCGGAACTCCGGTGGTGGATGTGCGAGAAATTCAACGGACACTTTTTCGGAGCGCATCTTCACGGCGGCCTGTTCAATGCAGGCGCGTTGAAATTGCCTTTCAATTGGGGGAGGTATAAAGACGAGCAGGGGAAATATTTCCTGGGAGAGTATCCGGTGTCGATGACGCCTGTCAATCATGACAATGTCAAAGTGCAGGGTATCGGTTATCTTCCTTCAACAGTAGGGTATAACGGATTAGGCGAAGTAGACGAAGAAGGAAATGCGATTAAAGGGGAGAAGAACGATATTTATTGGGGTAATGCCGACCGTGACGGCATCTATGTCAATTCATACGAAGGATGGTTCATCGGCGCAGGCGTTTCATACGGCTATCATTTGATTTTGTCACCCCGCTTCAGTATGGAGTTTACAATAGGCGTAGGATATGCGTTTTTGAAATACGATAAAAACCGTTGCACGGACTGCACGAAGAAAATAGGGGAAGATGTAACCCACTATTTCGGTCCTACCCGCGCCGGCTTATCGCTTGTTTATATGATTAAGTAATTTGTAGAGATTTGTAGAGACGTTGCGTGCAGCGTCAGAGAGTATAGAGTTTCGAGTTTAGACAGAAAAAAATAGATATGGATACAGTGAAATATTTCGTCTTAGTTGTCATTTGGTTGCTTTGCGTGCCGGTTGATGCGCAACGTCAACAACAACCGGCTGCACGAAACAACCGGTCGCCTCAACAGGCCTCTTCTCAAAGGGCTTCGGCCGCTTCGCAGAATCAACAAAACGTATCGTCGCGCAATCGCGTACAGTACCTTCAGTATTACATGAAACAAGAAGGCGACTCTCTTCTGATAAACATGGATATTGATATGACGCGGTTAGACCTGAAAACAAATCGCGCCCAGATACTTACTCCGGTTATCGGTACGGATGACGAAGAGCTGGAATTACCAAAAGTAATGATTCAGGGGACAGCACGTAACAAAGCGTTTGAGCGAGAATTAGAACTGAACGAACGGGCGTACAACGAGTTTATGAACAACCTTCCTTATGCAATCGTGAAACCCAAAGGTCGGCTTAACTATAACCTGTCAATACCTTTTGAACCTTGGATGACAGGCGCTTTTCTCGATGTAGAAGAAGACTTGTGCGGATGTGGGGATTATTCGAAGATGGCCCGTGCACGCATTTTCGAGGGTCTGACAAAAGATGTCATTGCCGAACCGGCCTATCGGGTACGTCCGCAGTTGGCGTATATACAACCCGAAGTCGAGCCGATAAAGCATCGTCAGGAGATCGGGAACGCTTATCTTGATTTCCCGCGCGGAATCAATGAGATATATCCGAACTTTGGCAATAACCCGGTTGAGTTAGCCAAGATCGACAAGATGATTCGCACGATTGCCACCAATACGGATATCACCGTACAGCGTGTGTACATGGTCGGATACGCATCGCCCGAGAGTTCCGTCAAGTTCAACACCGAACTGTCGGCGGCCCGTGCCGAATCGATGCGGCAATATTTCATGAACAACAGTACGATTCCGGCCAGTTTGTATGAGACGCGTACCGGTGGTGAAGATTGGAACGGTTTACGCGCCTTATTGGAAGATTTCCCGTTGCCCGCATCAGAGAAAGCCGAATTTTTCCGTATCATAAATACGGTTGGCGATATGGATGCCCGCGAGAGAGCCTTCGAGAAAGTTGCAGGCGGACGTCCGTACAGAATTATATATGATGAGTTATTCCCGAAACTGCGTCGTGTAGTTTGCGAGATCAACTATACAGTAAGAGATTTCTCGCTTGAAGAAGCAATAGAGAACATAGCGATTGCGCCTCAGTTATTAAGTTTAAACGAGATGTACATCGTTGCCAATACGTATGAAGTAGGAAGTCCCGAGTTCCTCAGGGTATTTGAGGTCGCTCGCGAAGAATTTCCTCAAGACCCGATTGCCAACCTGAACGGAGCGGCTGCTGCGCTTGCCAAGAACAACCTGCGCGATGCCGAACGTTTCCTGAAGCTTTCGGATCCCTCTACACCGGAATATGCCAATAACATGGGAGTTTTCTATTTGATGAGTGGAAACTACCGTGAAGCGGAGCGAATGTTAAAACGTGCTGAAAGTATGGGCATGCGCGAGGCTACAGCCAACCTGAGAGAACTACAAAAGAAAGTAGCGAATGTAAACAACCGGCGTGAAGCGGGTATTGACGACATGGCGGACGAGCAACGTCCCGTTCAGTCGACAACGACCCGTCGCAGACCGTAATGTAATGAATAATGAATAACGCTTTAGCAGTTGGACGGTGTACAAATTTTTAAGAATCAGATAATTTAAGGTTTAACTAAAAAACAGAGTGCGTATGGAATGAAAAAAGAGATGTAAAAAGAAAAAATGAATGACAAAAGTATTATTAACAACATGTATTATTTAACGAGAGAAAATTAAAAAATTTATTAACAAAACTTATTATTAACTTTTTAAAAAATTTAGATTTATGAGATTAAAATTATTTTTCTTAGGAATGTTTGCAGCAGCCTTTTTTATGAGCTGCAACAATGAGATTGACGGACCGAAAGGTACCGGTGGTGGATCCGGTATCGTAGAGTCCAAAGGTATCCCCACTTATTTTGCTGTTACTTTGCCTCCAAGAGCAGGTACGTATGCAGGTGAAGATTTAATAGAAGGAATACCTGAAGAGAGTGAGTATGAAAATATTGCCGTATTTATCTACAAAGTGGATGCTGCAATGAACACTTTCCCCGAAAACTATGCGTATATATCTACAAACACTACGCCTGTCATTTTAAAAACAACTGACGGAACGAAAAAAGTGTTTGTCGCATTGAATGTTGCAGGAGCCGGACAAGCTGCTCCCGATGGACCTACCTTCTTTGCAACCGCATTAGGAGCTTTTACAGATGCATCCTACCCTGATGAAGGCGACGCACATGCAGCTTCTTTCAATCAGTTGAATAGAGTACTTTGGTCTGATGGAATAGCCGGATGGACTCACTATTCAACAGCTACTCCGCCATACGCACCTCCAACAGGTCTCGAAAGTTCTGCCAATGGTTTGATCAAGTCCTTTGCAGGCGGTTCGTCGGCATTTGCACAAGGACTTACTGTGTACAATAGAAGTGTCACTACGTCATCGAATTATGCTGCATCTAGCACAACCCGCTTCTATTTAATGTCGAATTGGGATAATACAAGTCCCGATACGCTTTACACCGGAAGCATAGATTATGAGTCAACATGTATGTTTACGTTTGACCCGGATATACCGAAGACCGATTTAGTTGGTGGTGGAGCTGGTACCCCTCATGCGAATAACTCAAAAGAGATTAATGTACAGCGTGCAATATCAAAAGCTACGCTTAAGTTTTCAACGAGCATTGCTGATGCTGCGCCCAATGATTTTACTTATATCTCGGATGGTAATGATGATGACAAAGGCAAGTTTACGCCTTGGAATGCATCTGCTTCCAATAAAGGTATTTATGCAGCAGGTAATATCAATAAGGAATCTACTGTCTTCCAGACATTTATTGCAGGTTCGGTTGGTGATAACAATTACGCTTTACTTACTTGCGATCCTACTGCTGTTGGAGGCAACGACGACTGGTATACCAATTTTGATAACATTCGCGTGTTCGGTACAGGTAAGTTATATAGAAATGGAACTGGCGGCAATACGGTTACCAATGTAAGAGATGCTATGGAAGATGATCAAGCGGGAGATAACAATGCCGGTCAATTAGCGTTAGACTCGGTTTACTTGACTGAGAACGCTCAGGAATATGTATCCGGTTATCAAGATAATTCTACCTACTTGGTTGTTGGCGGACAGTATTCACCGAGAAAATGGATATCTAACGTTGAACAGGCTGCGGTTGTTAGCAATGCTCCTGTTATTTATTACAATAACACCCCTGTACCATCTCCGGCTCCCCTTCCCGGTTCAGTTGTTTATGATCCTTTGTTAGAATATGCACCCATTACTTGGGGCGGTGCCGGACAAGATACTTTATACTACATCAAACAAGACAAGATATTTATCTTCGGAAAAACAAATCTTGAAAATTATTATGCATGGGTACTTAAGAAAGACGGAGAGTCACCGGCAGGAACAGCACTTAGGCCCTGGTCTACAGCTGTTGCCGGAAACTTACAAACTGCTATCAACGCAGATTTAGGCCTTAAAGCGTTGGTCGCTTATTATCAAGGAAACTGTTTCTATCGCATATTTATCAATGATGCAAAAGCGCCGATCGTAGATGAAAGAGTCCTTGTACGTCGTAACCATGTTTATGATGTGACTATTTCAAAGATATTAGGTCCTGGTATTGCCGATCCGGATGACATCCTCATCCCAGGCACCCCTGTTCTTCCCGCTGATACCTATGTTGAGATAACCATTAACATTCAGAAATGGCATAGGGTTGAACAGTTTGAAGACGTTTCGGGCGAATAATCAATCAGATTCAACCGGAATGATAACTCATTGAGTAAAATTTTCCAAACAGAATCCGGACACAGCGTAGGCGACTGTGTCTGTGTCCGGATTCATTTTTTTAAAAACAAAATTTTTATAAAAAATATCAAGTATGGTACGTAATAAACTGTTTCTTTTGCTTGTGCTTTGTTTAATAGTTTTTGCACAGAGTTGTATTCATGGAGATTTGGACGATTGCCCGCCCATGGTGAACTATGCGGTGGCGTTTAAATTCACGCACCATATGTATAATGGCGATCGTTTTTATGACGATGTAAAGAAAATAAACTTATTTGTATTTGACGACGATAATCTTGTCTATACAACAACCTATGCAGTAGGTCCTTACGAAGAGAATTTTAATATCCCGTTGGATTTACCGATGGGAAAATATCATATAATCGCTTGGGAAAATGTGCTGGACAATGGTCCATTAGCGTTTTCTCCCTCAATTGAAAATTTTAGAAAAGGTGTAACTACACTCCAGGAAGCAAGGCTCGCTTTACAATTGGAGGCAAACAATGTTAGCTCCTATAACTTGGAAAAGATTTTATATGGCGACACGATCGTAGATATACCATTGTACGTCAGCCGTATTGACACGATCCCGTTGATTAACGATACGCATAATATACGCGTCGTGTTGCATTGGGATCATACCGACACTCCGCTATCATACGGACAGTCATACGCCGATTTTTACGATGAAATCGACGTCTATCTGCTTGGACATAATGCCGTCTATTTTTTTGATGATACGCCGGCACCCAATGATGTAAACTATGCTCCTTATGCCATTGACAGAACCGGAGATATACTTAGAACTAGCACATGGGATAATGCCATGCGTATTTATTACTATCCCGATACAATCGAAGCAGATATGGATTCGATCGTTTTCGATTTCAAAGTGTTGCGTTTAGTTCCTACTAATCCATTGGTAATGACTATTATACAACATTCTACCGTTGATACGGTTAATCTTTTGGCGCCGATAGGATCGCCGGAAAGGAAAGATAAAACATATGGAATTGATATTGTCGGCAGCCTTACAGATGGCAAAGGGTTTTCAAAATATCAAAGGGATAATTTGAACGTAATTGATGCTTTTACGTTACAAAGCACTTTTGACAAATACGACAATTATCGTGTGGATGTGACTTTGAAATATAACAAGATCGCAAACACCTATTTCACAGTAACAGATGTCAGGATTCAAGACTGGCATAATATAGTGATTGATGTCCCCGGATGGGCAGATTGATAATAATAATGAGATATTTTCAGACAGCCACGGGGAATTGAATAATAAAAATGAATTAAGGAAATTGAATATGAAAAGGATAGTAAAAATAAGCGAATTACTGCTAATGTGCATGTTAGTAATATTTTCAGCATGTACGGATGCGATAGTATCTTCCTCAAGCGAGGGCGAGGGAATAGAAGTTCCCATTGCCTTGGAAATTGATAACCTTTTTAATTCTAATCCGCCAACATATGGAACTGATTACCCGGGTACACTCGCTGATGGTAATGCAGCAGAGAATCTAGTCGATAATATTATCGTGTATATTTTTGATAATTTATTCAATTGCGAGCGAATTCTTGAATATACATCCGCTACTTATATGAATCCGATAGGTCCCGTCATGGTTAAAAGCGGAATAAAACATTTTGTCGCAGTTGCTAACAGTGATGGCAAATTGACGTTGGAAAAAACGACTCCTTCCAATGTCAACTACTTGAATTTGTTAAATGAGATAACCAATATCTCCTCTACGCTACCCGCATCACCGTTTTTGATGACAGGAGTAAGTAATTATGTCAACGTACCCCCCGACTTGTCGCCTACTACACCTCACGCTGTAACCCTTCCAATTACGAGGGCAGTGGCAAAAATTACGATGCAAATAACGAAAGATCTGAAAGCGCTCAACCATAGTATTACTTTGAGAACAATTACCATGTATAGAGGGGCTAACCGTGTCGCATTGTTCAATACGCTGTCGCCCGATCCTACGCTGCATAATATTAACATTATCAAAAATACGTTTAATCCAAACGGCATCGTTCAGGACTTTCCGACATATATCTATATGGCGGATACGATCTATACGTATGAAAACCTGTGCGGTGCGGATACATCAAAAGCTATCCGATTTGAAATTGAAACGGAGGTGAATACGCCTTCCAATATCAGGACGGCAAAATTTTATTTAGCGACTTATGAGCCAACGCCACCTGGCGATTCTATTTACAATGTTTACAGGAATTACTGGTATGATGTAAAGGTTAGAATTGTAGATCCGGGAATGGATTCGGTCTATATCACGATCAATGCCTGCCCATGGAACGTAGCTGATCCGATAGATACGATAGTTGGCGTAGGCGCTGAATTTGCAACAGCGCTTCCTTTAAAATTAGTGAAGAATTTTACGTATGACGAGATGATTCTGACAAGGCCTACCACGCCTTATACGTCGTGGGCAGCTATTAACAGTCACTCAAAGGGAGCATCTTGGATAGATTTTAAAGTGACAAACGGCGCAACATGGGCGTTTAACGTAAAGGATAATACTTCGCGGAATCAAGGCGTTTATTATAGCTTGGACAGCACGACATGGACACTGTTCCCTGTAAGCGGAATAGGGGGAGCAACCGGCTTGGGTAATGAAGATTGGAAACGTATTTATATCTATCGCCCGTACAGGGAGAATGATGAGCCTCCTTTAGGACCTTCCCTTTATATGACACTGAATGGAATCCACAAGCAGGATTTCATCATTCAACCACGCGATACCCTGCCGATACCGATTAACTGTTATATCCTGCGACCGCGATTGACAGGAGCGCCTATTAATGAAACACGGGTATATATCCCGCTTGCAGGCGTATTCAGCCACCTTGAAGATGAATTGGGAGATAGCGTTGTTTACCGGTCACTCGTACCAATAGATGCAAAAGTATGGTGGAAAGACACGATAGGAGACGTCGTCACCAATGTCAGTGTCATCCATCCTAATAATCCGGATTCCGCTTATATCTATGCCGAAGCCGGGGTGCCGGGTAATGCTGTCATTACGATGCATTTAACAACACCCAGTACGGATCCCGACATTTACTGGGCGTTCCATGTCTGGGTAACGGAATATAATCCGTATGAGGCGGCAGGACAGAATTTTTATCAGACTGACGGCGCAGTGAAAAATGTATTTATGGACCGAAACCTCGGAGCGATGAGTAATACATGGGACGCCGACGGCAATGCACGCGGTTTGTTTTATCAGTTCGGACGGAAAGACCCGTTCCCCCGCGGCCAATTCTGGAGCAATGCGCCAACTTGGAAAAAGTATATTGAATTTAACAATTCTCCGCAGTTAGTAGGTACGATGTCTGCCACATCATTACTGGGGATGTCCAATGTATTCCGTCCCAAACACATGCTTCAAGAAACCGTCAATAACCCGGATATCTTTATAACAAGAATCGGTAGCGAAGATTGGCCGTTATCCGTACAAAATCCCAATTTATGGATTTCGCCGAAAGGGAATAAAACGGCTTATGATCCATGTCCTGAAGGATGGCGTATACCGGATGTACTGGAGCCTTATGCAACGGGAAACTTCCCATGGGAGGGTGATGTGCTTGGTACCGGTACAAATGGATTTAAAAATTCGATCAACAACGGTTGGTATAGTCTGTTAGTCGGTTATTATCCGAAAAGCGGTTATATTTATTCACCGTCCGCGACTTCCGCGGCATTAATAAATTCGGGCACTCAAGCACGTGTGTGGACCTCTTGTTCGGTTAGTACAAATTTGGCCATGGGGTTGTTAATAAATGACCCGAACCTCCCTGAAATGAATTTAGCGTTAGATAAATCATGGGGCGCTAATGTAAGGTGCGTCGTGGATAAGAATTATATAAGGAACGCCGAAAACGGCGGACTTTTCGGAACAGGTATTACTAATCTGAAGAATGTATTGTTGCCATAGGTAAGAGTTGTTGTAATAATGAATAATATTTTTTAAAATTGGTGTAATGAATAATGAATAACTTTTTTTTCTAATTTATCTCTTTTCGCAAGAGTTTTTTCGCTCCGTTTGAATTGGTTTCAAACGGAGTGAGTTTTTTTAGACGCTTCACCCGTAAGACCCGTACTCCTATTTCCTTCTACATTCGGAAAATTTTTTTAAAAATTTGGGGATTAGCGGAATATTCCGTATCTTTGCGAAAATTTTCATTTAAAAAAAAGTATATGAGGAAAATAATTTTGTTTATAAGTGTTTTATCGTTGGCGCTTTTGCTCTCAAACTGTACTAACAAAAGCAGTAAATCAATAGACGACAGTAAAATAGCAGTAGAAATACCCGATGCGAATTTCAAGGCATTCCTGATGGAAAACTTTGATACCGATAAGGATGGAAAAATTTCATTGGCTGAGGCAATGGCTGTGACAGAAATAAATTGTTCCAACCGGAACATCAAAGACCTCACCGGAATTGAGAAGTTTGAAAACCTTGTAAAGTTGAACTGTAGCAATAATCAGTTGGATGAATTGGAATTGAGCTATAACAAAAAAATTGACTGGCTTAATTGTTCGGGTAACGTTGACGGGATGTATGTCTATTTCGCCATGTCAAGTCCGATAAGTAATAAAAATTTTGTACTGCCGGAGAATAAAGCGGATTTTACGCCTGAAGAAGCAGTTGCATTAGGGAATCCCATTGATGTCAATAAGTGCGTTTTTGATTGGAACAAAACGAATTTTGTGATTAATTTCAATATGTAATCATTGTTCCAAAAATACTCCTCTTTTTGCAAATATTTTATTGTTAGTCGTTTAAAAAAAGAAATCGATAATGAAAAAGACAGTTGTATTTTTAAGTATGATAGCGGTATTAGGGCTTATGGCAAACAGTTGCATATCCGGCATCGTTAAAGAAGACGTGATTGAACAACCAACGCCACAGCCTAATAATCAAAAAAAGTATTTTTTGCGATTTACTTTAAATAGTATAGCAGGGACTACTCCTTTTGTTTTGGATTGGTCAAACTATAATAGAGTAGGATATTTATTGGACAATGAACAGGGAGATAATATATTTCCATATAAAGAAATAACGATACCCAAGGAATCGGGTTATGAAGATGTTTTACTTGTCGACTCGGTAGTTACTGATTATGAGAACGGACAGGGTTATGCCTATGCTCCGTATGATGCAACTATAACCGGTACGGAATTAACCGGTACTTTGAACGCGAATCAGGCACAGCTTGTCAGTTCGAGTAAAACAATGGATAATGCGTTGAATAATAATATGAAGCTCGTCTCTACTTCGACTACCTTCAAAATTGATCAGGGGTCTTGTCAGTTGGGTTTAAGAAATATTTTTTCAATAATCCAATTGACGATTGAGGATGTAACATCACTTCTATCCTTCAGATCGATACAAAGTGTTAAGCTATATATCGCAGATAACAATGACATAAGAACGCCGGTAAACAGTTCTCTTTTAGCCGGGCAGTATAAAATTGACCTGAAGAATATTAATACGGTCGCTCAGTTTACGTCTCCTTCCTATACGATTACTGCTACGCCAACAACTGGTAGCTCTACACAGATCAGCAGTAGGCCGGTTTTTTATTTTGTTGTAAACCCTTTCACCTTAAAAGCGAATGAAACGCTTGCCGTTACCATTGTCACAAACAGGGATGATGTAATTTATTCCTCTTTTAACATTAGTCCGGTTCGAAACAATATCTATTCCATAACAGCTTCTGTGACGGAAGAAAATACATACGTCGAGAGTACTTCCGAAGAGTATGTCAATAGCTATTCGAATTGCTATGTTGTTTCAAAAAAAGGAAAGTATATCTTCCCTGCCGATAAAACGATAAATGGGCAGACGCTGACAGGAGGCGTTACCGTTGATTGGCTGTGGGCAATGAAAGAAGGTGGAGGAAAATTTGATATCTCCGAATTAATTAATCCGTCCAATTTGGTGTATGACGGGTCAAGAATAACCTTTCAGGTTGGAAATGAGAATCCTTTCATACCCATTAAATATGGGAATGTCATCCTTGCACTCAAAGATGCAAGTGGCAATATCGTCCGGACATGGCATATCTGGATTACCGACGAACCGAAGGATTATTTGCATGAAACAAAAGTGTTCCTTGACAGGAATATCGGAGCCTTGGCAGCAGAAACAGAATCTTCACCGGTTGATAATTTCGGATTCGTGTATCAATGGGGAAGGAAAGACCCGTTCTTCGGCGGTGACGGTATTACGAACGAAACAGCCTCTGGGACAACCGGTCCAATGTCAATTGCAAACGCAAATACTATCTTTAATATCGGTATCACGAATTGGCCACAACCTTCTACGACCACACGTACAGCCGATTATGCGAGACAAAATCCGATGATTTTTATTTGTAACAATACGTCGCCTGCTGCAGGTCAGGCCGATTGGTTGTCAGGAAGCAACGACCCGAATCGCTGGTCTGAAAGTGATAAGTCCGACAATGACCCATGCCCGTTTGGATACAGGGTGCCCGGTAAAACAGATGTACAGACGCTGCATAACGCTGCATTTGCTAATAACGCGTGGATGTATTTTCGTAACATAGGACATTGGCAATGGGAATATTTCTATTATTTTGATCCGACCTACACAAATACCACAACACTATGGCCCACTGCCGGAATGAGACAAGGACGTAATTTATACCTCGGTAATGCCGGCGCACAACTCATTAATTCGGGCACAGCAGAGCTAAGAGGACAATGTTACTACTGGACAAGCTCGCCTGCCAAAGCAGGAGGGACAATCATTCCCGGCGGCTCATACCGTATCTTTACATCAGGCAATATGTTATATAGCGAGGATGATTACGGCGATAATGCGGATGCCTATCCGGTTCGCTGCTTGAAAGAATAAAAATGAAGGATTTTATCCGCGTAATAAAGCGATTTGTACCGCCCTATAAGAAATATATGGCGCTAAATATTGTATTTAATATCCTCTCGGCCATATTAAATCTGTTTCAGTTTGCACTGATCATCCCTATCCTGAACATCCTGTTTAAAACAGACAGTAAGGTGTATACCTTTCAACCCTGGAACTGGAATTTTGGCGAATGGGACACATGGAAAGGGGCTTTTGAACTGATAAAGAACAATTTCTTCGCCTATATTTCGTATTTCATCGAAACGGAAGGAGGCTCGTTTACACTGATTATTCTGGGACTGTTTCTGGTTGTCATGACCCTGTTAAAAGTATTGGCCATGTACATGGCTTTTTATACGATGATACCCATACGAACGGGCGTAGTGCGCGACATCCGAAACCGCATCAATCATAAAATTACTGAGTTGCCACTCGGTTTCTTCTCGGAAGAACGGAAAGGTGATATCATTGCACGCGTATCAGGCGATGTGAACGAGATTGAAACATCGATCATGAGTTCGTTGGATATGCTTTTCAAAAATCCTATCTTGATAGTTATCTATCTGGCAGCCATGTTTGTCATCAGTTGGCAACTGACGCTTTTTGTTTTTATCCTGTTACCGTTAGCCGGATATGTGATGGGTAAAGTGGGAAAGACGTTGAAACGAAAATCGCTTATAGGACAGGCTCAGTGGAGCTTGCTGATGAGTCAGATCGAAGAGACGCTGGGCGGATTGCGTATCATCAAAGCCTTTGTCGCCGAGAAAAAGATACGCAAACGCTTCGAGGAATCGAATGACGCCTTCCGGCGAACAAGTAACCGTATCTACCGCCGTCAGCAATTGGCGCACCCGATGAGTGAATTTCTCGGTACGGCCACCATTGTCGTGATCTTGTGGTACGGCGGGACGCTTATCCTTGGCGAAAGCAGTCCGATAGACGCTTCTACGTTTATTTATTACCTGATAATCTTCTATAGTATCATCAATCCGGCCAAAGACCTGAGTAAAGCGACCTATTCCATACAGAAAGGTCTCGCTTCGGTCGAAAGGGTGGATAAGATACTGACCGCCGAATCGAACATCAAATCACCGACTAATCCAAAACCTGTCGCAATGAACCGCGCGATTGAATATAAGGATGTATGGTTTCGTTATCAGAACGAATGGGTGCTGAAAGGTATCGACTTGTGTATCGGCAAAGGGAAAACGATTGCCATAGTGGGTCAGTCAGGCTCGGGTAAAAGTACGCTCGTCGACCTGCTGCCCCGTTTTTATGATGTCGACAAAGGGAGCATTACGATCGATGATACCGACATTCGCGAAGCCTCTTTATACGATCTGCGGGGGTTGATGGGAAATGTCAACCAGGAAGCCATCCTTTTCAACGATTCTTTTTTCAACAATATCGCTTTCGGTGTTGAAAGCGCTACACAACAGGAAGTTGAAGAAGCGGCCCGTATCGCTAACGCCCATGAGTTCATCATGGCTACCGAAGAAGGCTACGAAACAAATATCGGCGATCGGGGTGGCAAACTGTCCGGCGGTCAGCGTCAGCGTATCAGCATCGCACGCGCCATACTGAAAAACCCGCCTGTCCTTATATTGGATGAGGCTACCTCAGCTTTAGATACCGAATCGGAACGCTTGGTGCAGGAAGCGCTCGAAAACCTTATGCGTAACCGCACGACCATTGTCATAGCGCATCGTCTGTCAACAGTTCGAAATGCCGACGAGATATGTGTACTGAACGAAGGTGAAATCGTTGAACGGGGCAAACATGAAGAACTGTTAGCGAAAAACGGTTACTATAAACGCCTTTGCGACTTGCAGAATTTTTGAAATAATTATTTACCAGTGTGCTTGCAAACCACTTTAAAAACAAGAAAGATGAAACGTATGGTTTCCGTCCCCTTTATGTTCATGGGGATTTTATTTATTGTATGCCTGATTGTTTCCAACCTGTTAGAAGCAAAAATATTGATGTTAGGGCCGGTTACTACGACAGCGGGCTTGTTGCTTTTCCCGATTTCTTACATTATTAACGATTGTATATCGGAGGTTTGGGGTTATAAGAAAGCGCGACTTGTTATTTGGGCGGGTTTCGCGATGAATTTCTTGGTTGTCGGCGTCGCACAGGTTGCGGTTCTCCTTCCGGCAGCGCCCTTCTGGGAAGGAGGGGAGAGTTTCAATTTTGTCTTCGGTATGGCCCCTCGAATCGTTACAGCAAGCCTTTGTGCTTTTTTAGCAGGTTCGTTTCTGAACGCCTATATCATGAGCAAAATGAAAATATTGTCCGGAGGGCGTAACTTCTCGGTACGCGCCATAGTTTCCACCCTTGCCGGCGAAGGCATCGATTCGCTTATCTTTTTCCCCTTAGCCTTTGGAGGGTTGATACCCGGAGATATCCTCCTCATCATGATAGGAACACAAACCGTACTTAAATCAGTTTACGAAATCATTGTTTTGCCGGTCACAATCCGGGTAGTACGCTATGTAAAAAAAGTAGACGGCAGCGATACCTACGATACAAACGTTTCGTTCAATCCGTTTAAAATAGGGGAGATTTAGTAAAAAGACGCAGCGTCTATTTACTAAATGAAAAGCAAGTCTTTGGCTACCTGTTCGGCGTTTGCGTTTAAGTAGGTCAGGATAGCAAGTCCAAATTGGATGACGAGACCCGGGCCGCGTCCGGTGATGATGTTTTGGTCGGTGACAACGGGGTCGGAGAGGACGGTAGCGCCGAGCAGTTCAGGCTCGATGCCTGGATAGCAGGTGGCGTTCTTACCGTTGAGCAGGCCTAAGCTGCCGAAGACACGCGGGGAAGCGCAGATGGCGGCAATCAGTTTGCCGTTTTCACAGGCCTCGACCAAAGCTTGACGGACGCCTTCGTGTTTGTTCAACATGAGGCTTCCAGGCCCGCCACCCGGCAGAATGAGTGCGTCATAGTCATCCGTGAAATCAATGTTTTCAAATACTTCGTCTGCGATAACAGGTATGCCATGGACGCCTGTTACGTTATAATTCCCGGTGATAGATACGGTGACGGTATCGATGCCGCCACGACGTAAGATGTCGATTGTTCCGACGGCTTCCATGTCTTCGAAGCCTGTCGCAAGAAAAATTAGCGCTTTCATATGGTTATCATTTTAAATTATTGACACTTATAGTTATATGTTATCGTTCCGCTTTGATTGTTGGCGCTGGAAATCTTGTTAAATTTAGCTCTTCTCGCTGCGTCTAATGCGCTGTTGCGCATGGTGATGTTATTAATGTTCGTACCTCGCCCTATCTCGGCAGAGATGACATTTCCGTTGGGATCTACTGTGATGTTAATAACGATGCGGCCATCATCACATTCCGCATCGCCTGGTCGCGGCAAGCCACCCGAACCGGTAGTGCGTCCGCTAAGGTTGAATGATGCGCCGCCGGAGCCTTCAATCGACCTTGATGGAGTACTGCCGAAAGGGTTACCGGGATTCGATATTCCTGATGCGGCTTCTCCCTGGCTATTCTCTTGAGTATTGACGCTGAAAGCGCTTGATGCGCGGTTGTCAATGGCTTCTTCCTGTTTTCGCAACTCTTCCAAGCGGCGTTCCTCTTCTTCGCGTTGGCGACGTTCGTTCTCTTCTCTTTCCCTGCGGGCGTTCTCTGCGGCAACAGCTGCATTAGTGTTGGCCGTATTTTCTGCGACAGAGACAGTTTCCTCCTTGTCCTGTGTGATAACTGTTTCTCCGGAGGGACGGGGTGGAGTTTGCCGGGCCTGATTTTGTCTCTGTTGAGGCTGTATTGGCTGTGGTTGTGGTTGCGTTTGGCGAGGTTGGGTGACGGTTGTGCTTGCAGCAGGTTGATAAATACCTGCTACTGCGGTATAATCGCCGAAGTTGATAGTAGCGCCGCCGTCGTCAATCGGGACATATGCTCTGAGAACGCCAAAATAGAGCAGAACGAGCGCAATCACATGGATAATAATGGTACCGGTTAATGCGGTAATGTCGTCTTTATTGAGTTTCATACACTACTTAGCTGGGGGTCGTGTCATAAACAACATATTAAATTTGTTGATATATGCGATGTGCATCACCTCCACTACTTTGCCATAAGGGACAGCTTCATCGGCATAAAGGGCTACATACATATCCGGTTCCTGCTCGAAACGTTCCTGCAGAAAAGGGACTATGTCCTCGAAGGTTACCTTTCTTTCCCGTTGGTTGCCATGTGCTACATAATAATTCAGGTTCTTGTCTATAGTTACGCGAGACAGCGGTTTGGCGGCTGTCTGTCTTTGCGCTTGCGGAAGGTTCACCTTGATAGCATTGGGTACGACTACGGTCGAGGTAATCATGAAGAAGATCAGCAGCAGGAAGATGATGTCGGTCATCGATGCCATGCTGAAGTTAGCATTTGTTTTTGATTTACGTTTGAGCGCCATTTTTTAATAATTAATGATTAATGATTAATTAGTTTGCGGGTTCATTTAATAAATCCATAAACTCCATGGTACGGGCTTCGAGGTTGTTCACTACATTGTCGACCTGTGCCACTAAGTAGTTATAGCCGAATAACGTGATGATACCTACGATAAGTCCGCCGACAGTAGTCACTAATGCTTCATAGATACCACTTGAAAGCATACTGATATCTACGTTTGTGCCTGCATTGGCCATGGCAAAAAATGCGCGAACCATACCGGTTACGGTGCCTAAGAATCCAATCATAGGGGCGGCGGCTGCTATGGTAGAAAGGATAGACAATCCTTTTTCCAATTTGGCTACCTCAATGTTCCCGACGTTTTCTATTGCGACTAAGACATCGTTCATCGGTCGTCCGAGACGCGAGATTCCTTTTTCAATCATACGGGCAGACTGGCTTTTAGTCTTGCGGCAGAGGTTTAAGGCCGATTCGATCTTACCGTCATAGATATAATCTTTGATACGGTTCATAAAGCCTTCGTCGCTTTTATTAGCACGTCTTATTATTAAAAAACGTTGAATGAAAATAAAGAACGCTACTAAAGATAGTACGAGAAGTACGATCATAATCCACCCGCCTTTTTGTGCTAGATCGATGATGTTCATCTGTGCTTCGGTCGGTAAGGTAGTTGATACGGGGTCGGTAAGCACCGGCATGGCTTCTGTGGCCTGCCTGCCTGCTGTTTGCTGTAGTAATAATAGAACATTCATGTTTTTAAATAATTTATTATAAGTATTATATTCCAAAATTCAAGCATCCCCTAAGGGAAATAGATTTCAAATCAAACATGCTTTGTACATAGCAATTGTTTTTTCAAGTCCGTAATATAAAGCGTCGCTGATCAGGGCATGGCCGATAGAGACTTCGTCAAGCCAGCGTATTTCCGATGCAAACCATGCGAGGTTGGCTAAGTTCAGGTCGTGACCGGCATTGACCCCTAATCCGCATTGTTTGGCATGGAACGCCGCCTGCCGGAAAGGAGCGACCGCTTCTTTTTTACCTTGCTCAAAATTTTCCGCATAAGGGCCTGTATACAGTTCAATACGGTCGGTTCCTGTCTTGGAAGCCCAATCAATGGTATGCAGGTCGGTGTCGACAAACAGGGAGGTGCGTATCATCCCGGATTGAAATAATTCGACTAACCTAACCAATTGATCGAAATTGGCCTCAACGTCCCACCCTTTGTTGGAAGTAATTGCTTCAGGTGCATCGGGCACAAGCGTCACCTGAGCCGGACGAACTTTTTGTATCAGGTCGATAAAGGAAGGTTCCGGATAGCCTTCTATATTCAATTCTGTCCGGATAACCGATTTAATAGCGTATACATCACTGTAGCGGATATGACGACCGTCGGGACGCGGGTGTATCGTTATTCCTTCCGCCCCGAACGATTCGCAATCTAATGCTACTTGCTTGACATCAGGGATGTTACCACCGCGGGCGTTGCGTAGCGTTGCAATTTTATTGATGTTTACACTTAATTTTATCATATGAAATGACTGAAATTATAACTCTTTCTTAGTAACTTTGCGGCATAAAACAAGTGCAAATGTACAAGTATTTACTGAAAAAACAACATAAAAATTCATAAAAGATTAATTTCTATGAACCAAACCCATTCAAAAATGAAAAATTCAATTGTTTAATTAATCATAATTCATAAATATTTATCGTATGAAAATAGGCGTTTTCGGGCATGAATGCAAAGAAGATCAAATGTACGTAATCAAGGACTTGTTTGAGAAACTGAACGGCTGGAAAGCAGACGTTTATGTGCAGTCTTTGTTTCTTGATTTTCTGCAAAATCAATACGGTTATAACCCTGAAATAATGGGGGTTATTAGTGATACCGGGATGGATTTGGATATCGCGCTGAGTATTGGCGGCGACGGGACATTTTTACGAACGGTGTTGCAGATCAATAAACAAAATATCCCTGTCTTAGGGATCAATATCGGACGTCTCGGTTTCTTGGCGGATATCAGCCGCAGCCAGATCGATGAGACATTAGACGAGTTGTTTCGAGGTTCCTATAAAATAGAAGAACGTTCGTTATTGCAAGTAGAAATCGGGGAAACCGAGCGGGAGAACAGGCGGGACGCCTGCATACCCGGCCCTTTCAACGGTTTCAACTATGCGTTGAATGAGATAGCCATTTCGAAGCGGGAGAGTTCGTCCATGATAACGATTCATACCTATTTGAATGACGACTATCTGACTTCCTATAAAGCGGACGGTCTCCTGATAGCTACTCCCACAGGGTCAACAGCTTATTCTATGAGCGCCAACGGGCCTATTTTATTGCCTCAAAACAGGAATTTTGTTTTAAGTCCGGTAGCGCCCCATTCGCTGAATGTGCGCCCAATCGTCATACCTGACGATTATACAATTACCTTGCAGGTCGAAAGTCGCACCCATTCTTTCTTAGTCTCATTAGATGGCCGGTCGGAAGATATGCCGGCCGGTATCAGACTGAAGATAAAAAAGGCTGATTTCAGAACGCGATTAGTGAAGCGTTTTAACCAAACATTCTATCAAACTTTGCGTGAAAAACTAATGTGGGGAGCCGACGGAAGGAGTTAAATTTTGTGCAAATCAGTTCTGAAAATTCAAATATTTGTAAATAAATAGCCTTGAAAGTTAAATAAACATAAATAATTGAATTTTTTTGCGAAAATATTTGGTGGGTATTTTGAAATGTATTACTTTTGCATCGTGTTTTTCATGGTATTAGATTTAAGGTTAACAATGAAGATTGTGGTTGTCGTGAGACAACCTTTCTTTTTTTATAGAGGTGGTAGTTATCAGTTATCGGTTTTTTTCAGCGTAAAAGAATTTCGGTTGGCTTTATCCGCACAAGCATAATTAACGGCAAAAATGAAAAAAATACGCTAAAAACTATTATACAATGAAAATAAACGCTATCTTTGCACGTCAAAAAAAGGACTATTAAGAAATAATAATAACATAAATAGATAGAAGTCAATGCAAAACAAAGGATTTGTAAGAGTATTCGCCATTTTGCTCGGGTTTGTTTGTATCTTTTATTTGTCATTTTCGTTGGTGACAAACAAATACAACAAAGAAGCGGCAATCTATTCAAACGGTGATGCGGCAAAAGAGAACCTTTTTCTGGATTCGCTGTCCAGTAAAAAAGTATGGTTGGGTTATACATTAAAAGAATGTAGAGAAAATGAGATTACATTAGGTCTGGACCTGAAAGGGGGCATGAATGTAATCCTTGAGTTGAATGTAGCAGATGTAATTCGCTCGCTTTCAGGAAATAATAAAGATGAGAATTTCAACAAAGCGCTCGATGCCGCTTTTGCGCGTCAGTCGTCGACGACCCAGCGGGGATTCATCGAGTTGTTTGTGGAAGAATTCAGGAAGATAGACCCGAACATGCGGTTATCGCCTTTCTTCGGGACATTTGACCTGAAAGAACGAATCACCTTCCAAAGTTCGGATGATCAGGTAATTAATGTCCTGAACAGCGAGTTGAGCAGCGCTATGGATAGATCATTTAATGTATTACGTACGCGTATAGACAGGTTTGGCGTTATTTCTCCTAATATTCAACGGTTAGAAACCGACGGACGTATCCTGATCGAATTGCCGGGTGTCAAAGAACCCGAACGTATACGTAAGTTGCTTCAGGGAAGCGCTAACCTTGAGTTTTGGGAGACATTTGAATATTCACAATTATACGGCGCTTTACGTGAGGCTGATGCGGTTTTAGCACGCATGATGGAAGAGCAGGCGTATGAGGAAGAAGCAGCAAGTGATGTTTCGGATAGCGATGCGACGACAGTTTCAGACCTGACAGCCTCAGTGACACAAGATACACCTGTCGATGAGTCTTCTGAGATTGATTCATTGTTGAGCCAGCTTCAAACCGATCAGTCGGTCGCTACCCAGTCGGAGGAGGAACTTGCACGACGAAACCCTTTACTTTCTTTGCTAGGTAGGGGAAATGGACCCATTGCAGGGATCGTAAGGAAGCGTGATATGGCACGGGTAGACAGTATGCTGAATATGAGACAGGTCGCTGAATTATTGCCCTCGAATGTGTTATTCAGGTGGGCTGTCAAGCCGTACAAAATAGATGATCAGTACTATGAATTATATGCGCTGAAGGTTACAAACCGAGACGGATCGCCTGCCTTAGGTGGCGATGTAGTGACCGATGCAAACGCTGACTTCTCCCAGAACCAGATAGGGCGTAGCGGACGGCAAGCGGTTAGTATGGCCATGAATGCCGAAGGTTCCAAAGCATGGGCACGTCTGACAAAAGACAATATCGGCAATAATGTCGCCATAGTATTGGACGACTTAGTGTATTCGGCTCCAACAGTAACGACAGAGATCACAGGCGGACGCTCGGAGATTACAGGCGACTTCTCTATCGAAGAGGCAAAGGACTTAGCCAACGTGCTGAAATCTGGTAAAATGGCCGCTTCTGTGAACATTATTCAGGAAGAAATTATCGGCCCTTCGCTTGGACAGGAAGCTATCAATGCCGGCGTCATATCGTTTGCGGTGGCCTTAATCGTATTGATGGCATATATGTGTATTGTCTACGGCATCGTTCCCGGAATGATTGCCAACGGCGCTTTGATTTTCAATATCTTCTTTACGCTGGGCATCCTTGCATCCTTTAAGGCGGTGCTTACCTTGCCGGGTATTGCCGGTATGGTGCTTACGTTAGGCATGGCTATCGACGCGAATGTGTTGATATATGAACGCACCAAAGAAGAGCTACGTGGAGGTAAACAATTAGCCCGAGCGCTTGCCGACGGGTATGGCAATGCTTTTTCGGCTATTTTCGACGCCAATATTACAACGATGATCGCAGGTATCGTGTTATTTCTTTTCGGTACCGGCCCTATTAAAGGCTTCGCATGGACATTATTAATAGGTATAGCCGTGTCGTTCCTCACAGCCGTGTTCCTCACCCGTATGGTGTATGAATGGTTGATTGCTAAAAACAAGGTTAAAAATCTGACGTTTACAACAAAATTATCCAAAGATTTCCTTGTCAATCCGACGATTAAATTCCTTGACTATCGGAAAGTCGGCTATCTGATCCCGTTGAGTATCATCGTACTCGGTTCTATATCCATGGCTACTATCGGATTGAACGCGGGTATCGATTTTACGGGCGGTCGTAATTATGTCATCCGGTATGATCAGGACGTCAACACAGGGGTGCTGCGCAACGCATTAGACGAACATTTGGATGGACAGGTCAGCGTGATCACCATCGGTACGTCCAATCAGGTTCGCGTCTCAACCAACTATAAGATAACCGATAACCATCCGGATGTTGATACGGAGATTAACGAAAGATTATATACAGGCTCAAAAGATTTCCTTTCTTCGGATGTCACTTTGGAGCAGTTTACGGAAGATTATATCAAAAGTTCGCAGAAAGTAGGACCCAGTATGGCGGAAGATATTAGACGCAACGCCGTCATAGCGGTTATCATTGCGCTGTTCTGTATGGCTATCTACATATTAGGTCGTTTCCGTGATGTGGGTTTCTCTGTTGGGGCGTTTGTTTCCGTATTGGTCAATACGCTATGTATCATCGCGTTCTATACTTTGTTTTGGAAAATATTACCCTTCTCGATGGAAGTCGACCAGACCTTTATAGCGGCTATCCTGACCGTGATCGGTTACTCTATCAATGATACGGTAGTTGTCTTCGACCGAATACGCGAAACGATCAGAGACTATCCCAAACGCGACCGCTATCAGGTCATCAATGATGCGTTGAACTCGACGTTATCGCGTACCTTTAATACCACGTTTTCGACGTTAATCGTTGTTTTTATTATTTTCGCGTTAGGAGGCGCTACGATCCGTAGCTTTACCTTCGCTATTATGATGGGCGTCATTGTAGGAGCATACACGACCTTGCTTGTCGCAACGCCGGTCGCCTACGAAATACAACGTCGGCGAATGGAAAAGAAAAGCGCCGCATTAGCGCATGTAACAGTGAAAAAATAAATTATAGGGGCTGATTCCTGCAAGGAATCAGCCCCTATAATTTATGTGCATGTTCGGCGACTGCGATTATAGCTTCTGTATGGGTCGGGTTCTATTTCTATGTCGGGTTCGACGAGCGCTTCGCGTGGCTCATTCATAAAGCAGATATATTTGATTGATAGACCCCTGTCAAGCCATTGTTGTTCGTAACAGGTGCGAATAGACAGTATTTCGTCGGCTAATCCGGATTGGTAAAGGTTATCGGTACATACCTGTACGGGGAAACGGTTTGCTTTTATCATTTCGGATGTGTAGGTAAACATGAACCGGCTATCGGTTTTGAGGTGTATAATTCCTTTTTTGGTTAATATTTTGCGATATAATGCCATGAAGCGCGTACCTGTCAGGCGTTTGTTGACTTTTTTCATTTGCGGATCGGGGAACGTGAGCCATATTTCCGCTACTTCATCCGGCGCAAAGAAATGAGCTATCAACTCAATATTTGTCCGGAGGAAAGCTACGTTTTTCATTCCCGCTTCTAACGATTGTTTTGCGCCTGTCCACATCCTGGCCCCCTTAACATCGACGCCGATGAAGTTTTTATCGGGATACAGGCGACCTAACCCTACGGTATACTCGCCGCGACCGCATCCGAGTTCGAGGACTAAAGGCCGGTCGTTCTTAAAAACCTCCCTGCTCCAATTGCCCTTCAGCGGACATCCCCCTTCGGACTGTAATGCTTCAAAAGGATATTGAAATACATGCGGAAAACAGGCCATATCCTCAAATTTCCGCAATTTGTTTTTCCCCATAAATAATTGTATAATAAAGATACAAGTCTTCCGTCATTGCGAGGGACGAAGCAATCCGGAAATTCCGGGATCGCCACAGCTCCTGCTGTGGCGTACTCCTCACAGCGCTGAGATTACCGTTTTGCGCTACATGGATTGCTTCGCAAGCTTAATGACGTTGTTTTTAATTTGCTTCCTTCTTCATTTTAATTATTACAACGCCGTTTTTTGCTTTTTCGCCGTAAAGATTAGTCGCGAGTTCGTTTTTCAGGATTGAAATAGATTCAATTTCTGAGGGGTTGATATTATTTATATTATCAATATTAGGAGCTTCCACGCCGTCTATCAGATATAAAGGTTTCACCCCTTTCTTCGTTGTAACTAAAACAACCCCGTTTCCCCCCCTCGCATCATAATCCGTAGCTTTTTCCCCTTTCAGTATAGTAATTGATGCTATATCGTCCGGTTTTATGGAGAGGAAATCCGTTACTACTACACCGTCGACTAGGGTTAATGTTTTGGTATCATCATCGATAATCATTCCCCGTTTTGTATCAGGAATAGTTTCTGTGACGATTTCGCCGGACAATTCAGAGCCGACGTTCTCTTCATCAAAACAAGCCGTTAATAATAAGGCTGTTGCCGGTATCGCTAAGAAAGCGAAAAACTTCGCCAGCGATTTGGAATTGTTACTTTTTTTCATGATGATTCGCATTAATTTTTTCTCAATTTTACGGCAAATATACGCTTTTTTTTCGTCTGCCGCAACATTTACGTTTTTTTAACATTTGAGTTTTCCGCAATTTGTTTTTCCCCATAACATTTTTCTGTTATAGATTATTTATTTTGCATGCTTCGTCGTGATCAGTAAGACGCCGTTCATTCCTTTTTTACCATAACGATCCGTAGCTGATTTGTCTTTTAAAACGGTAACAGTTTCAATATCTTCACGACTGATTTTTTTCAGAGCATCCAAGTCTAAATTGGATTCTTTATTATCTATTATTACTAAAGGACCTTTTGGGATATCCGGAACTGTACGAATTACAAAAGATGTTTTTTCATCATCTAAGTTTTCATTTGAGATGACAGTCTCATCTTGTTGGCTTGTTTCTTTTGTCGTAATCACGATGACTCCATTTTTGGCTTTTTCACCGTAATGTGAAACAGCCTTTTCATTTTTCAGTATTGATATGGACGTAATTTCATTGAGATTGAGATCGTTGATATCGGAGGCTTCCTTTCCGTTTATTATAATTAAAGGGGGATGTACAGATTCGGTTAAAGGTTTAGGCGCTTCATCGCGAACCATAACAGGTTTTTGTGGAGTAATTGTAACGGTAGTGATTTCGCCGATCGATTCAGGGACGACGTACTCTTTTTCTGAAAAAGCCGATAGTATCAAAGCTGTTGCCGGTATCGCTAAGAAGGCGAAAAACTTCGCCAGCGATTTGGAATTGTTACTTTTTTTCATGATGATTCGTATTAATTTTTTCTCAATTTTACGGCAAATATACGCTTTTTTTTCGTCTGCCGCAACAATTACGTTTTTTTAACATTTGAGTTTTAGAGATGGGTTAATTGCTTATATTTAAGCTATTTAGACGTTCTTCCTCATCGTTGTTTAGAAGAAATCATCGTTTTTTGAATGATTATCGAAAAAAAATTATCGTTTTTCGATAAAAAAAATTTGCGGATTAGAAAAAAAGTATTTCCTTTGCACATCGATAAACGATAAAAATAAAAATATTATGGCAATAATTGTAAATTTGGACGTCATGATGGCCAAGCGGAAGATGACGCTGAACGAATTGGCTGACCGAGTCGATATCACGCCGGCTAACCTGTCGATATTGAAGACGGGGAAAGCAAAAGCGATTCGTTTTTCGACATTGGATTCTGTTTGTTCAGCGCTTGATTGTCAGCCGGGCGATATCCTTGAATATAAAAATGATTCAACTAATTAGTATATTAACAAATTATTAAAAACAACAGCTATGAAAAATTTTCTAAAAACAGCAGGCGCTTCATTAATAGGCGTATTAATCGGTTTTTTTATTATTTCCTTTATCGGCATTGTGATGATTGGAGCAGTAGTTGGTAGTATGGGCAGTTCAAAACCGTTTATTTTGAATGAAAAAACGATTTTAAGGATTGACCTGAACGGCAGTTTTAACGACCGACAAACGGATAACCCGCTCAGTTCATTTTCCGGCGCTACTACGACCGGAATAGACGACATTTTGAGTGCAATTAAGAAAGCAAAAGAAAACGAAAAGGTAAAAGGTATTTACCTCCGGTGTAAAGATTTATCCGGCGGAGTTGCAAGTCTGGAGCCTGTTCGTAACGCGCTTGTCGATTTTAAAGAAAGCGGGAAGTTCATCATTTCCTACAGCGATTCCTATAATCAAGGGACTTATTATCTTGCTTCGTCGGCAGATAAAATCATGCTGAACCCTCAAGGCGATCTTGATTTTCACGGGCTATCCATGCACCTGCAGTTTGAGCGGGGCATGTATGAGAAGTTAGGGATTCAGTACGAAGTATTTAAAGTAGGTACTTTCAAGTCGGCCGTAGAGCCGTATATTCAAGACAAGATGAGCGACGCCAACCGCGAACAGACCATATCCTATTTGAATGATATGTGGTCGCATCTTTTGGAAAAAATATCCGAAAGTCGTCATATCCCCGTCGCAACCCTGAATGAATATGCGGACAGATATTTAGGTTTCTACGAGGCGGATTCAGTCGTCCGCTTCGGGATGGTTGATACGCTGATCTACGCCGTGGGTGTCGAAAAATATTTGAAAGCGTTGGTCGACGTTAAAGAGGAAGAAAAACTGAATATAGCATCGGTAAAAAATATAAACGGCATACCGGAAGTGAAGGCCAAAAAAAGTAAAGACTTGATAGCAGTCCTATATGCTGAGGGTGTAATAGTGATGAAGGAAGAAAAAAGTAACTTTTTGATGGGCAATGTGATTGCTGCCGAAAAGTATATCACTGAAATAGAAAAGCTAAAAGAAAACAAGCGGGTAAAAGCCGTCGTTTTTCGTGTCAACAGTCCGGGCGGTAGCGCGTATGCTTCAGAGCAGATATGGAACTCTATCGAAGAACTGAAAAAAGAGAAACCGGTGATAGTCTCGATGGGCGATTTTGCCGCGTCGGGAGGGTATTATATTGCGTGCAACGCGACAACTATCATTGCAGAGCCTACGACTTTAACCGGATCAATCGGTATTTTCGGACTGTTTCCGAATGGCGAAGAGCTTTCTAAAAAGATGGGGGTTACTTTTGATGAGGTGACGACGAATAAACATGGCGGGTTTGGCGGTCAGGCTTTTGGTATTCCTATGCTGATAACGGCGAAGTCGCGGGCTTTTAATAACGAGGAATCACAAATGTTACAGACTTATATCGAGCGCGGATATGATCTGTTTGTTACCCGTTGCGCCGATGGACGCTCAAAAACAAAAGAAGAAATAGATGCAATCGGACAGGGTAGGGTATGGACAGGCAAACAGGCGCTCTCGCTTGGCCTCGTCGACAAGTTAGGAGGCTTGGACGATGCGATAAAAATTGCTGTCGAAACTGCCGGTTTAGAAGGTTATACGCTCAAAAACTATCCCGAAAAAACAGATTTTTTTTCAGAACTGCTTAAAAGCGCCATGGGTGAATCGACCCTGAAAATGGCGCGTTTCGTGATGGGGGAAGAAGCATATAATCATCATAAATTGATGCAAACGCTCCGTAACGCAGAAATATGTGTCGCCGAAATGCCCGACCGCATTTCGTTCTGACAGTAACATGCGTCAACAGAGGCGAATAGTTCATATTTACATCCTTTGATGCTTTGCCGCAGCTGAAATTTATTAAGGAGTTTGGATTACAGACGATTTATTTGTATTTTTGCGACGATTTTTGTATGCTGTTAGTTAAAATAATTTACGGATAAATCGCTATGAATAGAAAGGACATAATCCACACAGGAATCATTCTTGTTGTTTGTTTTTTTTCATTTTTTATTAACAATCAGGTGATTCCTGCGGATATAATGGAGGCGCGCAATTTGGCGACAGCACAGGAGATGGTCAAGTACGGCAATTATCTGCTGCCTACGCTGAACGGCGAACCTCGATTAGAGAAGCCCCCCTTACCGACGTGGATAGCAGCCGGCATTGAGCATATCTCACCCGGTAACATCGTTGCACAACGCTCCGCTGCGGGCTTGTCGGCGCTACTGATGGTTTTATTTTTATTCCTGTTAGTGTATCGGCTTACGCATCATCGCGGAGTTGCGCTGATTGCTTCGTTAATCCTGTCTACATCATGGAATGTGATATTAATGGGGCGCACTGCTACGTGGGATATCTATACGCACAGTTTCATGTTAGGCGCTATCTATTTCATGGTGGTTGCTTTTGAAGAGAGAGGCGCTCAGTGGCGTTTTTTTCTGTTATCGGGACTTTTCTTCGGCCTTTCTTTCTTAAGTAAAGGGCCTATTTCGTTGTATACACTTTTACTTCCTTTCCTTATTAGCTACTTCATCGTTTACCGCACAAGCGTTACGGGTAAAAAATGGGCGATAACCGTTATGTTAGTAACCGGCTTGGTTGTTTCTTTCTGGTGGTACGGGTACACTTATTTTTTTCAACCGGATGTTACGGTAGGTATTATGCAGAAAGAATCGTCGTCATGGCTGAACTACAGTGTCCGTCCGTGGTATTATTATTGGCAGTTCCCTGCCGAGGCGGGTATATGGGCGTTGTATTGGGTTGTTGCGATAGCGTATTATTTTATAAATAAGCAGACGATGTACCGTAAGGAGCATACATTTTCGTTTCTCTGGTTTCTGACATCGTTAGTCTTACTGTCGGCAGTCCCTGAGAAAAAAGCGCGTTATTTATTGCCTTTACTTATTCCCGGCGCCATGTTGACAGGTTTTTATCTTTTTCAGATGATTACAGCCATGAAGACAAAAGGTGAAAAAATCGTTTTCCGCTTCTTAGCTTCGTTTATTACATTGGTGTTGGCGGTTTTACCGGTAGCGCTTTACATTCTTTTCTTTCGGGAAAAACATGTTTCGCCTTTTATTTTCATCCTTGCGACAGCCTGCAGTTGGAGTCTTTGCGTTTTTATATTACATGCTTTGTTCGGAAAAAACGGAATACGTCCCGCGCGTGTATTCGCCGGTATCATTCTGACTATGATGATGATTGCCGCCGTTTATCTGACCCCTGTCGGCAGTATGATACTGAATGACGGCACGCAAAGTATTCGTTTATTGCGTGACAATAAGGAGGTAGCTGATTTGGAGTTTTATTACAACGAGAAGGAAGAGTTTCGGGTGGAATTTGTTTATGAAGCAAATCGACGGTTTTATAAAATGAATCCGGATGATAATGCTGCGATCAAAGAAGCGCTTCCGTTTGTGTTTGTAAGCGGCGAATCAATCGAAAAACTGATGTCAAAGAAAGATGTTTCCATAGAATATATAGGCGCCTTTGATAACAACTGGAGAAAAAAAGGAGATAAACGCCATAATCCCGATTTAGTGAGGGAAGTAGCGATCATCCGGGCTAAGTAGTAATCAGTAATCAATATTATTAATAAAGAATGAATCAGACAATTGGATACGAATTTTGTATCATAGTACCCGTCTTCAATGAAGAAGACAACATAGCCCGACTATCCGGGGTGTTGAGGGATTATGCCATTAATGCTTCGGTTAAGACGTGTGTTTTATATGTGGATGATGGCTCGGTAGACCAAAGCCTTCAAAAGATTAAAGCGGTATGCGACCTGAACGCGGATGCCTTTTATATCGGTTTTGATAAAAATGCCGGCAAGAGCGCAGCGCTTAAAGCTGGTATAGCTTTAACAGCTTCGCCCTATGTGGGCTATATCGACGCTGACCTTCAGACATCGCCTGAAGACTTCGAACTGTTATTGCCATACCGCGATGATTATGAGTTAGTTATCGGAATCCGAATGAAGCGAAAAGATACGTTAGGAAAACGATTATCTTCCAAGATAGGGAACCGGGTACGCCGTATGTTTACGCATGATGGCGTTGAAGATACGGTATGTCCGCTTGCAATCATAAAGACCGATTATGCAAAACGCATCCCTTTTTTTACAGGACTGCACCGGTTTATACCCGCTCTTATTTTGTTGCAGAAAGGAAAAATCAAACAGGTGCCTGTTCGCCATTTTGAACGCATAGCCGGCCAATCAAAGTATAATTTATGGAACCGGCTGTTTGGCCCGCTTGGGGATTGTTTTGCATATCGCTGGATGAAAAAGCGGTATATTCACTATATGATTAATATCGGTAACATGGAAGGAATCGACTATGGATAATCTCCTGATATTCGGATTGGGATTTATCGCTCAATTGTTCTTTTCGGCGCGCATGTTTATACAATGGGTCATGTCGGAACGCTCAAAGAAAGTCGTTTCGCCTGTGATATATTGGCAATTAAGTCTGATTGCATCGTTTCTCTATGTTATTTACGGATGGTTAAGGGTGGATTTTGCGATTATTTTGGGGCAACTTTTTTCGTACTATATTTATATATGGAATCTGAATATTCAAAACCGTTGGAAAGGTATTAACAGGGCGTTACGCATACTTTTATATTTAACGCCGCCCATTATAATCACCCTGTTAACGGTTACTGAAAGAGATGCGATTGAGCATTTATGGTTAGATATTTCGTTCGGATTACTACTCTTCGGTTCGGTGGGACAAACCATTTTTGCCTTTCGATTTATTTATCAATGGTGGTACTCCCGACGATTCAGCCAGTCTCTCCTTCCAAATGGTTTTTGGATATTAGGCATTATCGGGTCAATAAGCATACTCATCTACGGTATCATCCGGAAAGACCCGGTATTGATTCTCGGTCAGGGCGCCGGATTTATTACTTATTCCCGAAATTTGTATTTAAACATGGCAAAAAATAATAGACAGGGATCTTAACAACAATATTTACACTTAACTTTAAATTTTCAAGAAACAATGAAAAAAGCATTTGATAAGAAAGAGCGTCTTTTATCGCTTGATGCGTTACGGGGGTTTGATATGCTGTTTATTATGGGATTGGCCTCCTGGGTCGTCTCTTTATGCAGTTTTTTCCCCGATTCGGGTGTGATGCAATGGCTTGCTTCACAGATGAGCCATGTGGAATGGAATGGCCTTACACACCATGACACGATTTTTCCGCTGTTTTTGTTTGTCGCCGGCGTGTCCTTTCCTTTCTCAGTAGCCAAGCAGCGTGCTTCCGGGAAGTCGGAAAAACGGATACTGATTAAAATCATCACACGCGGATTTGTGCTGGTATTTTTAGGCTTGGTCTATAACGGATTTTTCAGGCTCGATTTCGCAAACCTGCGATGTGCCAGCGTCTTAGCACGCATCGGCTTGGCTTGGATGTGTTCTGCGTTGTTGTTCATGAAGCTGAAAAATAAAGCGTTAGTTATCATTGCTGCTGTCTTGCTTGTAGGCTATTGGCTGCTATTGTGGCTTGTCCCCGGCGGACCGGATACTTATTCGTTTGAGTAC
>JGI24702J35022_10000114_pt1 | contig 38473 bp, 27 predicted proteins | sample TergutTh196P4_FD_35022 | JGI IMG/M metagenome (IMG submission 35022) | reverse complement strand
GTCAAGCGCCTTATAGTTCTCCCACCGCAGCGAAATATTGTCAGTGATTCGCGAAAACACGCTGCTGCTTTTCATAGTTAATCCTCCTCTTTGCGTTTGATTAAACACGCTCCACCGAAAGCGCCATGATTTCCTCTTGGCTGGTCTCGGCGGCGTTAACAGTGCCTGTTAGATATCCGTTGGACATGACTAGGATCCTGTCGCATATGCCCAGGAGTTCTGGCAGCTCGCTGGACACCATTATAACGGCTTTTCCTTCCTTCGCTAGGTTTACCATCAGTTGATATATTTCATATTTTGCGCCGACATCGATACCTCTTGTCGGCTCATCAAACAAAAACACATCCGGATCCGTCAATAGCCACCGTCCAAGAATGACCTTTTGCTGATTGCCGCCGGATAATGAGCGTAGTTTAGTCTTTTGGCCGGGCGTCTTGATTTTAAGGGTCTCAATAGCCCATGCTGTGTCTGAGCCTATTTTTTTGTTGCTGAGGTAAAGCCCTTTTACTTTACACTTCTTAAGGCTTGCGATAGTCATATTCTCACGCACATTCAACACGCTGAATATCCCGTTGAAACGCCGCTCCTCAGTGAGCATCGCAAAACCGTTACGTTTGGCGTGCCGTGAGTTTCTGTTCTTGATCAGCTTACCACCCTTAAGAATCTTTCCGGATTTCACTTTCGCGAGGCCAAAAATATTCTCAAGCATTTCTGTACGCCCTGCTCCCACAAGCCCCGATACGCCCAATATCTCACCGTAACGCAAATCAAACGATACATCGTGGAGATTCTGGTAAAGCGCCGTAAGACCTACAACCGACAGCACCACCTCGCCCGGGACATTATCCTTTGGAGGGTAAACGTTGCTAAGTTCCCTGCCGACCATCTGCGTTATGATCTTATCAATAGTAAGCTCTGACGCTAGGGCTGTTGATACGAGCTTACCATCGCGCAAAACGGTGACCTCGTCGGAAATCTGTAAAATCTCGCTCATCCTGTGGGATATATAGATGATCCCGCACCCTCTGTCACGAAGGTTGAAGATGATGCGGAACAGATGATCGACCTCGACTTCAGTAAGCGAAGACGTCGGTTCGTCAAAAACTATTATTTTGCTGTTGTGCGAGACGGCCTTCGCAATCTCGACCATCTGCCGTTGAGACACCGATAGAGTCTTGATAATAGCCTTTGGGTCTACTGATATGCCCAAATCCTTGAAAATAGCGATCGTGTCATCATACATCTTTTTATGATTGACCCCAGTAATTCCAACCGGAAACCTGCCAAGCCATATGTTTTCCATAACGTTTCGGGTATGCACTTGATTGAGCTCCTGATGCACCATGGCAATCCCGTTATCCATCGCTTGCTTAGGGCTTGAAAAACTAACCTTCCTGCCGTCAAGAATAAACTCCCCTTTGTCAGCGGTGTATATGCCGAACAAACATTTCATCAAAGTAGATTTCCCAGCGCCATTTTCACCCATGAGGGAATGGATACTACCTGGGCGTACATCCATGCTGACATTATCGAGAGCCTGGACGCCGGGAAATCCTTTGCTCACATTTTTTATTTGCAGCAGATATTTTTCCTCCATTTTGCATCTCCTCAATGCGTTTTCATAATCGCGCGTTATTGCGATCAGATAAGATTACAAAATCCCTATAACATGCAGGGGCAGCCGGCCATATAGGCCGGCTGCTGGCCTGCTCTGTCATTGCTTTACTGATTACGCATCAGTTATTTCCATTTTTCCAATTAATTTCAGTTATTACCAATTATCCAAAGATAGCATACGGAACACGGATCTTAGCGACACCAGCGTCAATATTGTATCCGCCTGTGTTAGCTAACAAGTCGGCGCCCGCAGCAACATTGTTGGCGAGAGCCAGAATGTATGCTGCCATTCCTTCGGCATCCTGGAGGATGGTAGCGGTCATCTTGCCGGCATTGATCGCTTCCTGCGCGACAGACGTGGCATCGACTCCGAATACCGGGATGTAATTGCTGCCGGAACCCGTATTGAAGCCTTGCTCATTCATGGCCTCGATAGCGCCGATCGCTTGGTCGTCATTGTTGGCGATGATCAACTCGATCGAACCGTCAGTCAGGGAATTGGCGGTCAGGGCGGTGCGCATAAGATCCGCCGCGTTTGCTGCCGACCAGTTGCCGTACAGGAAGAAGTTGCTGATTCCGTCGTCTTCGTACTGGTTGCTTGTCTCATTGGCGCGCGAGGGTACGAGTTTCGCCTGGCCGGCAAGGAGCCTGTTGGCTTCCTGCACAGAATACTTTGTGCGGCCGAAAGCCTCAGCATTGCCGTGTTCGCCTCTGAACATGATGTAGCTAATTTCGCCATCGCTGTTGAGGTCGTATTTGCTCAGGTTGTCCCCCATGAGCAAGAAGTTGGCAATAGCCTGACCTTGCATGTATCCAGCTTCGTCGGCGTCAGTTCCAACGAACGCGCATTTTTCATAGGAATTGACAACAGCGTCGCTGACCTCGCGGTTGAAGAATATGATCGGGATACCGGCGTCTTTTGCCATGTTGACGATATTCATCGCGGCTTCCTCAGAACCCGTAGTTACGATGTTGACAATCAACAAATCGACGCCTTGCGTGATAGATGATTGAACCATATCCGTCTGTCTGCCCTGATCCTCCTGGCAGTCAAAATGAGTGGCTATAAGATTTGGATTTGCGCTCAGTTGCGCTTCCATCGCGTTGCGAACGCTGGTGAGATACGTGTCGGCAAATGTATACCAGAAAATGTCAACTTTTATCGGACCTGCAGCGACTGGCGGCGTAGCTATATTTGGAGATGAACCGCTAACAATCGCGTATGGGATACGGATCTTGTTGACGCCCGAGTCAATGTTGTAGCCGCTGGTGCCAGCCATTAGGTCGAGGTCTCCCGCGATGTTCTTGGCAAGCAAAACGATACAAGCTGCCATAGCTGGGCCATCTTGCAAAATTGTGCCGGTCATTCTTCCGCCGTTGATCGCTTCTTGCGCGACGGACGTGGCGTCGACGCCAAACACAGGGATATAACCTACAGCATCAGCGCCAGTATTGAAGCCTTGCTCATTCATGGCCTCGATAGCGCCGATAGCCTGGTCGTCGTTGTTGGCGATGATAAGCTCGATTGAACCGTCTGTCAGGGAATTCGCGGTTAGAGCTGTGCGCATAAGGTCCGCCGCGTTGGCGGCTGACCAGTTGCCGTACAGGAAGTAGTTGCTGATTCCATCGTCGTCGTACTGATTGCTTGTCTCATTCGCGCGGGAAGGAACAAGCTTTACGCCACTGGTGGCAAGTAGTTCATTGGCTTGCTGCACGGAATACTTCGTGCGGCCAAAAGCCTCGGCGTTGCCGTGTTCGCCTCTGAACATTATATAGCTGATTTCACCGTCGCCGTTGAGGTCATATTTGGAAAGGTTGTCCCCTTCAAGAAGGAAACTTGCGATAGCTTCACCCTGCATGAAACCTGCTTCATCCGCGTCAGTCCCGACAAAAGCGCACTTTGCGTAGGAATTGACCACCGCGTCGCTAACTTCGCGGTTGAAGAAAACGATCGGAAGATCGGCGGCTTTGGCGAGGTTGACTATATTCATCGCGGCTTCTTCTGATCCGGTCGTCACAATGTTGACGACAAGGAGATTCGTGCCCTGGGTAATAGCGGACTGAACTAACTCTGTCTGCTTTGCTTGATCCTCCTGGCAGTCATGCATCATGTAGCTGATATTTGAGACACTATTAAACTGCGATTCCATTGCGTTGCGTACGCTGGTGAGATATGTGTCCGCGAAAGTGTACCAGAACACATCGACCTTGATTGCTCCTCCTGCCTGTGTGTCGGCGCCCGTGTCGACACCTGTGTCAACACCTGTGTTGCCTGTGTCGCCATTGTCGTTGCCCTTGCAGGCTGTCAGGGAAACGAACATGAATAATGCCAATAGTACTGCCAATAACTTTTTCATTTTTTGTCCTCCTATTTTTAGATTAGTACTGCATAGCAAATAGTTTACATTCCAGGAATAGTAAATGGAATGTAAATTTTTACTTGAGTACCCCAAATTTCTTCATAGAATGTTACTATTGCCGTCGTTATTTCACACTTCGTCATCCTCGTCGTCTGGTTCGTCGAATGATGTTGCCGCAATGGGATAAGGGTATGCCTTATCCACGGGTGCTGTGCCGTTTACGTACTGCATTTGTCTCCACTGATCTTTCGTAACTAGTACCGTGCGCGGCTTGGAACCTTCAAACGGCCCCACTATCCCCATTTGCTCCATTTGATCGACTATACGCGCGGCGCGCGAATAACCTAGTTTGAGGCGGCGCTGAAGCATTGATACGGACGCCTGGCCTGTCTCGAATATGACGTCCACGGCCTGTGGCAACAGTTCGTCGTAATCGGCGCCTTCCGGCTCGTCTTTAATCTTATCGCCAGGTGATCTATCGACGGCAGCTTTCTCGATCTCGTCCATAACTTCTTCTGAATACTGTGTTTCGCCGCTCTTCTTGATGAAATCCACGACAGTTTCGCGTTCTTTGTCTGAAACCCATGTGCCTTGGACGCGCATTGGCTTATTCGTGCCAATCGGCGCGAAGAGCATGTCCCCGTTGCCAACCAACTTGTCCGCGTTACCACCGGCGTCAAGGATGATGCGCGACTCCAGCGCGCTTGAGACTTTAAACGCTATCCTGGATGGGATGTTCGCTTTCATGAGGCCCGTGATGACATCGGCCCGGGGGCTTTGCGTCGCGATTATCAGGTGCATCCCGGCGGCGCGGCCCATCTGGGCAACGCGGCATACGGACTCCTCCACTTCCTTAGCTGCCATCATCATCAAGTCGGCCAGCTCATCTATGACGACTATGATCTGCGGGAGCGGCTCGCGCTCGCCTGTCCCACGCGCGATTTGATTGTATCCCTCTATGTCCCTGGCGTTCGTCTCCGCGAAAAGCGCGTATCTCTTCATCATTTCGAAAACAGCCCATTGCAGCGCGCCGGCTGCTTTTTTAATATCGGTGACGACCGGGACAAGCAGATGCGGAATGTTATTGTAGACTTTAAATTCTACCATTTTCGGGTCGATCATGATAAAACGCGCGTCGTCTGGCGTTGCTTTATACAGTATGCTTAAAATAAACGAGTTGAGGCAAACCGATTTGCCGGAACCGGTCGTCCCTGCCACAAGCATATGTGGAAGCTTCGATACGTTTCCAACGATGGCCTCACCGGAAATATCCATACCGATGGCGAACGTCAGCTTCGATTTCGCGTTCGTGAACGCTTGCGACTCGATTATGCTACGCAGATAGACTTTACTTATGTTTTTATTAGGGACCTCTATGCCGACCGTAGATATCTTGTTCGGCATGGCGGCGATGCGTACGCCGCTTGTCCCGAGCGACAGCGCGATGTCGTCGGCTAGACTTGTTAGACGGCTGAGCTTAATGCCCGCCTCAAGCTCTGCTTCGTACCTTGTGACAGCGGGTCCCCGCGTCGCGGTCGATATAGTCACATTAACCCCGAAACTGCGAAACGCCGCCTCAAGGCGATCGGAGTTTACGCGTACTTCGTCGTCCCCTGAGCGTGCTCTCTCGACTCCTGCCGACAGCAGCTCGACAGGTGGGAAGGAATAGTTTGTTTCCTGGCCGGTTTTTATCTGTTCAAAATCTTCCGCTTGCTTCTTACCTATTGATACCTTTTCAGGCGCTTCGGAAGTTTTCTCCCGCGCACGCGGCTGAGTTATCGTAGGTTCTTTGCCTTTTCTTTTCTTTTCCATGAACGGAATATCAAGCTGTATATCTTCTATTTCCTCAGGATCGTCCGATTTGACTTCCTCTTCCTCGCTGGGCGTGTTCCCCGAGAGATACTGTTCAAGCGCCTTGACCCGTTTTGCGGCGCTATCCTGTTTTTCCTTCGGCGGTTCGGGATGATTGTCCGGAGGCTGTTCTCCATCTATCGGAATATCGATAGCACTCTTTTTCTTCGCGGCTACCGCGCGTTTTTGGGCGCGAGTCAACCGTTCCTGCATAGGTGTTGGCATTGGCGCCGGATCAGGTTTGGGTTCGGGGATGTATTCGCGGCGTTCACGCTTTTTGATCGCGTCCACGATGCCGGTCAGCGTTATATTGAACGCGGTCATAAGCAGGAACAAGGCCGCGCTAATGAGGACGACCGCCGCTCCGGCTATATCAAAAAGCCAATAAAACAGCTCCGTGAACGCGCCGCCAACCGCGCCCCCGGAATTGAGCGACTTCCCGTCGCCCCAGAGTTTAGGGAACATGTCTAGCGATATCTTGCCATTAGGATCACACGCGAACAAATGTATCAGTGACCCAATAATGACAGGCAGAAGTAAGACGCATATAGTCCGGGACAGTACCGGTCGCCCTCTGTGAAAGCACAGTATTACCGAACACATCAGCAGAACTGGAGCAAGAGCAAAAAAACCGCCACCCACAAGCCCTTTTATAAAACCAACAAAAAAACCTATGAAAGCGCCGTCTGTATTGAAATATCCAATAATGGAAAAAACCGCGAGAATGAAGAAAACGGCAGCCGTAAACTCCCGCCTACGCGGAGTACCGACACCGCCGCTCCCACGACGAGCGGGCGCGTCTGAGCCGCGTTTAGAAGATGATACAGATTTTTTTGTGGCCGTCCCGCTTCTTTCTTTCATCAACAATATCTCTCACTTTAGCACAAGCGATAAAATCAACGTCAGCGCCCCGATGCCCCAGCAGTAGTAGGAAAACTTGCCTATCCCGTCTTTCGCCATTAGCCGCCTGATTAGCTGGATCGCGAAGAACCCCACGACCGCCGCGACAATGAACCCTGCAAGATATACAGGGAAAAGCGAAAAGTCCGCACCTGCTCTTATTGCTTTGAATAATGACACGATCATGCCGCCAAACACCGCCGGGATCGAAAGCAGGAGGGAAAAACGCACGGCGTAGTTTTTGTTTAAGCCTCTGGCGAGCCCGACGGAGATTGTCGTTCCTGAGCGCGATAAACCAGGCAAGATTGTTACGGCTTGGGCAAGTCCAATAATTATCGCGTCCTTGATCGTCATGGTTTTTTCAGTCTTGTTCCCGACCTGGATATATTTATCGGAAACAAACAGGATCGCGCCTGTAATGATAAGCGCAAAACCGACGAAAGCGGTGCTGAAAAACAGCCGTGACACAAAACTCATGAAAATAGCCGCGACAAACATTGGTATAGTGCCCACCAAAACGAAAAACAGCGCCCTGGCAGGCGGTTTGAGCGTGACTGGCTCGCCTGAGTCGGAGTCGTTTCTCATGCGCAAAAAATCAAGCCCGTCAGAAAACATTGTTTTTATTTCGGCTCTATAAACAGCGCATATCGAAATCAGCGTGCCAAAGTGCAAAAGCATATCGAACAGCAGATGCGCCTCTTCTGAATAGTCCATTTTAAATAGGTTTTGCAATATGGACAGGTGGCCTGAGCTTGAAATGGGCAGGAATTCGGTTACCCCCTGGACAATCCCAAGAAACAAAGACACAATTAAATTCACGATAATTCCTCCTGTGATCGCGACCGCTATACGTTCGCTTAGTTATAATTGGGATACCCTCTGAACAGTAACTAATTGGGAAGCATATGACACATAGACGCTCACTCCCCCGCAAGTTCCTCAAGCTCCTTTGCCATATCAAGCCTTGGGAATATGATCTCGCCCTTTTCAACGGTTACGGTTTCCGGCAGCCCGCCGAACGATGCAGCGCTATCGAATTCCGTCAGCTCCCCGGACGCGCCAATCTGCTTGAAAATTCTGTGGCATGAATCCGGCATGAAAGGCTGAAGCATGATCGCGCATATGCGGATCATCTCCAGTAAGTTATATAGCACCGAGGCGAGCCGGGGCTGTTTTCCTGTTTCTTTTGCCAGTATCCATGGAGTTGTCTCGTCTATGTACTTGTTCGCGCGGGATGTGACTTTGAAAACTGCCTCAAGCGCGTCCTGGAAGGCGAGCTTTTCCATGCACGTTTCATAAGCCTTGCTCAGATCACCCGCCATGGCGGTTATCTCGCTGTCTTCTAGGCTACCTTCGCGCTCCTGGGGCAACTTTCCGCCAAAGTATTTCTCAGCCATAGCTACTGTGCGCGACACAAGATTCCCTAAGTCGTTTGCCAGGTCGGAATTGATGCGCGATATTAGCAATTCGTTTGTAAAGTTGCCATCTGCGCCGAATGTGTATTCGCGAAGAAGGAAGAAACGTAGCGCGTCGACGCCATATCGCTTAGCCAGAATGCCGGGATCCTTAACATTCCCTTTCGATTTGCTCATCTTATCGCCGCCGAACAAGAGCCAGCCGTGGCCGTACACTTTTTTGGGCAGCGGAACGTCTAGCGCCATCAGCATAGCAGGCCACAGAATCGAGTGGAGCCGCACGATCTCTTTTCCGACCAGATGTATGTCACAAGGCCAGTATTTGTCGAAGTCGTCGTATTTGCTGTTCATGTATCCAAGGGCAGTGATATAGTTGCTAAGGGCGTCGACCCAGACATAGACGACATGGCCGGGATCGAAATCGACGGGTACGCCCCATTTGAAAGTCGTGCGGGAAACGCAGATATCTTCAAGTCCCGGTTTGAGGAAATTGTTCATCATTTCATTGACGCGCGATTGCGGCTCGAGGTAGCTAGATATTGATTCAATGATCCGCTGGGCGTATTTAGATTGACGGAAAAAGTACGCTTCCTCTTCCGCGTACTTCACGTCACGCCCGCAGTCGGGGCATTTCCCGTCCACAAGCTGGCTTTCCGTCCAAAACGACTCGCACGGCGTGCAGTATAATCCTTTATAGACGCCCTTATATATATCGCCCTTATCATAGAGCGCGCGAAATATCTTTTGTATTGATTCTTCGTGGTAGTCGTCGGTCGTGCGTATAAAGCGGTCGTATGAGATATTCATCAGTTTCCATAGGTCGAGTATACCGCCCTCCCCACAGATTATCTCGTCGACGAACTGTTTTGGCGTGACTCCGGACGCTTTTGCCCTTTCTTCGATTTTCATCCCATGCTCGTCCGTCCCGGTCAGGAACATAACATCATAACCGCGCATTCGTTTATACCTCGCAATAACGTCCGCTGCGACCGTGCAGTATGTATGCCCGATGTGCAGTTTGTCAGACGGGTAGTAAATTGGCGTCGAAATGTAAAATGTTCCTTTGTTCATTTCAGTCCCTCCAGATTTCCTCCAATAGATAGTATAAATATCTAGGTATTATATCATATTTTACAAAAAAGAAAACCCTGTTTTTTTGCGAATGAATGGATATAGTTACCAGTGTCATCCAAAAACACAGGACATACAGGCACAGCAAACGTCCACGCTGGTATCGTGGGCGTTTGTGGATGTTTTGAGACTATGCGCCGCCATGTATTGGCGATAAAGTGATATATGCTTTGTCGCGCCGCCTGATGACAAAACCGGCGGCAATTTCACCGAATTATTCATCAGATTATTATTTATCAGCACCTTGTTTGTAACTGTTCAGAGGGTATCCAAAAAACTCGCAATGGTTACAGGCTCCGCACACAAGTTTTGGATAATAATACAAGTTTTCACCGCTGTACCAGTGCGTTGCCTGTAACCAACCTGTGTTTTTTGGATGCCAACTGAACAGTACCTTATTTGCCGCTTATAGGCTATCCCCAAAATCATCGCGGAACTTTCGAGCCAGGTTTTCCGGCCAGTCCCCAATGGGAAGAAGGCGGCCGAAGAAGAAGCGGAGCATATGCGGCTCTTCCACAAATTCCAACCCGCCAATCAGGCGACGGTTTTGATACAGCCAATTTAAGCGGTCGGCTGTATATTTTACATGAGACAATGTGAATACACGCCGCGGCACAGCAAGCCGGGCCAGTTCCATTTCCGCCAAATTTTCGCTGCCATCGTCGTTGCGTTGCTCGCTCAATGTACCGCGTTCCATACAGCGTACGCTGCCGGCGATAAATATAGCCGCCGCCAGCGCGCCCGCCCTATACTGCGTCTGTGGGATATGCGAGCAAAACTCCATCGCGTCCACATGGCAGCCGAGACCGCCGGGAGGCGTCACGACAGGTATTCCATTGCTTAACAACTCGTTGCATAATGCTTCAATGATGATTGGCGTCTGGCTGATCACATCAATATCCATCGTTTCCCGAAGCCCTACCGCTAACGCTTCCATTTCACGCACCGACATTCCGCCGTATGTCAGGAAACCTTCATACACTGGCACCAGCTCGCGCATCTTGAGGAATAAATCATGATCCGATACAAGGATGCCGCCGCCGCGAGCGGAACCGAGTTTTCTGGCTGAAAAATAAACGATATCCATCAGAGACGCGATTTCCCGCGTAATATCGATGATATCGACATCTTTGTATTTTTCGTCTCGTGTTTTGATAAAATAAAGGTTATCGCCTAAGAGGCTTGCGTCAAAAACTAATGTCAAGCCCTCCTGGCGGCATATGCGTGAAACCTCGCGCATATTGCTCATCGAAACGGGCTGTCCGCCCACTAGGTTGGTACCTGCCTCGATTCGCACAAAGGAGATTTTTTCTTTTCCGATCCTCTTTATGCACTCAGTGAGCTTATCAATGTCAATGTCGCCCTTAAAAGGTTCGTTACTTTGTATTTTTAAACCTTCCTCGCCAATTATTTCTTCAATTTCACCACCGTTTAAGGTGATGTGCGCTTTGGTGGTCGTGAAGTGGTAATTCATAAGCGCAACCGTTCCGGGCTTTACGAGTACTTTCGCAATGATATTTTCACATGCTCTCCCCTGGTGGGCGGGCAAAAAGTGTTCCATACCGAAAACATCCTGCAATACGGCCTCCAGCCTGTAAAAGGTTTCCGATCCCGCGTAGCTGTCGTCCGCTTGCATCATAGCGGCATACTGATTCTGGCTCATGGCATTGACGCCGCTGTCTGTGAGCATATCAAGGAATACGTCGCGGTTTTTCAGCAGGAAGGTATTGAACCCAGCTTCCCGCATACATTGTACCCGCTGTTCGACGGGCAGCAGGGTTACCTTTTGGACCATGCGGACTTTGTGCATTTCAAGAGGGATGTTTTCACCAGAAAGAAATTTAATATTTGCCATAACAATACTCCTTACTTTATAATAGCATTTATGCTCAAACATCAAGGTCTCGAGCAAGTGAGGACGTCTTTCTTCCCACCAAAGCTTTTCTGTGATCCGCAATAAGTGATGCCAGTGTTTAACCGTTTAAAGCGATAATAGCACAAAAATGTTTAAAAGTCAAGAGCGTAATGATGAATTTTGTGTAGAGAATAGTAAATGAGAGTTGGTAGAATTAGAATGATTTCACATAAACAATGGGTCATGGTGTCTATGTATTCTATCGTACATTTTCTTGTAGATTTTAATTGCGCTTTTTTAATGTTTCGATATATTTCAGGAGAGCCGGAAGCTTATCTTTGTGTGTACCTCTATAACTTCTTCGCTTTTGCTTTTCAAATGCCGTTGGGTATTATCGCGGATAAATGCAATAAAAACTATTTATTTGCCGCAACTGGATGCGTCCTTTTATGCGCAGCTTACGGCATTTTGAACGCTCCTGTTGCGGCGACAATAATTCTGGGAATAGGCAATGCCTCATTTCATATAGGCGGGGGAATTGATGTTTTGAATATCAGCGACACAAAAATGAGCGCGCTAGGTGTATTCGTTTCTCCCGGGGCCTTCGGCATATATTGGGGAACGCTTTTAGGCATAGCGAATAGTCCAGCGGTTATGCCCATTGCCTTATCATCAGTTTTATTAGCGGCTATTGCTATAATGATTATGCGTACGTTAAACAGCGCAGCGTATCTGGAAAACGCAGTCTTTTCACCAGAAAAAAGTACAAGTCCTAGACAAGCAGTCTTTGTAGCGGCGTGTTTCTTTTTTGTTGTCTGTATACGTTCATTTACGGGGCTGGCAATGGATTTACCATGGAAAAGTATCACTCATTGGGGCATAGCTCTGGTGTTCGCCACGGTGCTTGGAAAAACCACCGGCGGGTTTTTATCAGACAAATTTGGAATTAAGAGAGTATCAGTATTCTCGCTTGGTTTGGCCGCCATTTTGTTCCTTTTCATTCAAACGCCAATGCCGGGAATCGCCGCCGTGTTTTTATTCAACATGTCAATGCCCATCACGCTATGGTGCATGGCAAGAATTTTCCCCTACGCGAAAGGGTTCTCTTTCGGTGTTTTAACATTTGCATTATTCCTTGGCTTCTTGCCTGTTTATTTAGGCGTTGAAATACCGTTTAACACTGCGTGGTTATTTGCGCTTGGAACAGTAATATCGCTTGCGTTTCTTTTGATGGGACTGGGGAAAACAAAAGTATGATAAAGGAACTTGCTTTTTCGCTAGCTATATCGCTTGCTTTGACACTTGTGCTTGAGTCGGGATTCTTTTTTCTCACAGGAAAACGAAACAAAAAAGACTTAATGCTTGTTTCACTGGTAAATATAATTACAAATCCTGTTGTAGTGTTATCATATTGGCTGATCGTAATGTATGCCGATATAGAACCTGTAATTGTATTGATACCGCTGGAATTATTTGCAATGATAATTGAAGGGTGTTATTATAAAAAATATGGACAGAGTTTCAAAAGGCCATACTTTTTCTCAATAGCAGCAAATGTGTTTTCTTTTGCTGCAGGATTACTATTTCAACAGTTAAGTAATATTTATGGGGTGTAGTTATGACAAAAAAATTACTTCTGATTTTAATTATATTTCTTTTATTTACCCCAGTATTGAGAGCAAATGCCGATGTGATAATTGAGCCTGACAATCCTTTTTATCGCCGATATTCAGATCAATGCGTAGATTTAGGGCGGTACTTCTGTATAAGTGATGAATATGATTTAGTATCAGTACAAAAAGCGCCGAATTTGAATGCGAAGATAGGCGTAATTGAGAGTGGCGAAATAGTTTATATTAAATATTCCTGCCTATTCAAAGGAGAGTATTGGGGGCTTGTATCGCTTGATACTGGCGATAAATATATTGATGGGTGGGTTAAAACAGATCAACTTTTGGTGATGTATGACTATATCGAGTTTGAGGAGGATCATCCAGGAGAGTTTTATCAATATAACGGAGAATATGATGAGCTGAAAAAGGAGGGGGCGGCGGTCGTGTGGCCATGGCCGGGCGCTGACGCTCCGCTGTGGACTATTGAGAATTTGAATGCAGAGAGTTTTCATGTTATGTATGCATACACAGATGAACAAGGCCGTGAATGGGGCTTTGTGACGTATTTATATGGACAAAGAAATATATGGGTATGCTTAAGCGATCCACTAAATCTGGATATACCTGCGTTCAACGCAGCGAAGAAACCAAGGGTATGGGAATCAGAGACTTTGCATATTGATATTTCACAGCCTGGATATACACCAAAAAACGAATCTTCAATGCTTTTAGTTATCATTATCCTGGTGGCAGCACTTGTTGCAAATACAGTGGTGTTAATAAAGATGTTTTGGAAACCAACCAAAGCAAAAAGGGGGAGGGAAATCGATGATTAAGCGTTTGCTAGTTTTTTCCATATTTTTTATAGTTTTAATTTTGTTTTCCATGTTTTTAACTATGCTTATACAACCCGTAGTATACGCAGATGTAGTCAACGGCAATGCTTTTCTTAATAAAAATTCCGATAAAACCGAAAGGATAGGCGATAGTTTCAGGGAGTTTTATGTGGACAGCCCCTCCGGATATGTTATTCCAAAAGAAAAACCAGGCTCTAAAAAAGGTATAGTGCCGGATTATAGTGAAAATGGGGATGAAATAAAATATAACAATGGTGAAAAGGTTTTAATCTATAATGTTTGTCTTTATAAAGGCGAATATTGGGGAATTCCGCCGACAAGTCATGCATATTCGGACGGCAATGGGTGGATACGCATGGACGAACTCGCTATGATCTATGATAATAACGATTTTATTGAGGAACATCAGGGTGAACTATACCGTTATAGAGGCGGATTTGATGAATTGCTTGAAGCCGAAGGATTCTATATTTGGCAGTGGCCTGGTTCCGATCGGGAGAAGATTCACGCTACAAATACTCTTGACTTATACGTAGATCCAAATAATCGTGATTCAAATTATTATGGTTATTCGTTATATCAATATATACAAGAAGTTGGAGCAGATGACGCTTTTACTGCCGGATATGGATATGAAGATGAGGAAGGTCGCCAGTGGGTATACATTGAGATATTTGGAGGTGACACCCTTGGCGGTCGAACACCCTACGGACGTGGAGGACCAGAAGGCTGGTTATGTCTTAGCGATTTGAATAACGATCAAATTCCTGCGTTTAACCCTGCCCAGGAACCTAAAAAATGGTCACATACGAATAATATGCTAGAAGAGCTTTATAGCTCACATGACAAGTCCAATATTACCCCCATCATTGTTGCTGCAGTAATTGTATTGTCTGCGGGCGCGTTTGTGTTGATATGGTTATTGAGAAAAAAGAAGCAATAGTTCTTCCAAGAGATATTAACACTGTCATGTCAATAGAGACATATACAGCGTCTCTAAATTTTTGGTTCAGTTATTTGGGCGAGGACAGAGTCCTCATATAGTTCGTGCGGGGCGATGTCTTGACCATCAGCCCACTCAATTGTGTTTCCAACAATGCGCACTGTATTGAAAAACACCTCGTCCTTTAGTTTACCGAACCAGTCTCCGCTGATATAGGGGGTTACGTCAAAAATTCTTTGTTCCCCTGTGTCGAATGAAAGCATTAACTTGTAGCCTATCAGCGGAGCTACGTCCATAACTTTGGGACTTAGCATGGCCATCCCTCCTACCGTAGTGGTCAACGAAGATAAAAACCTACACACATGTACCCATGATAACACAGCGTCCCATAGACTTCCAGTTTTTTGTTGAGCGATTTGGAGTGCGTTTCACACCACCAAATACCCTTTTTTCTTTGCTACAGATATTTTAGCCTCAATACCTGAATTAAATTGCAAAAAGTCCTGCTCAACACCGTCGCTGAATATCACGCCATTTTCCGGCATATGAGACGAAATATTCAACGTTTTTGTGATTTTCCCAAAAACAAGGTTTACGCCGGTAGTGTTGCTTGGAAACGGCTCGCGCACAGAATAATACAAATAATTACTATCCCATTTCAGCGTACTGACATCTCCAAATATTGCCTGACCAACGATATTCGCGGCAATCCCTCTCGCCCCGGCGATAACGCTTTTCAGCCAACCAGTTGAACCAAGCCCTGTCGACACAATGATTCCGCTGGAAGATTGGTTTTCGGCCCGACCATCAATGCTGATTTTATACCTTGCTGAAACATGGGTCTGTCTTCCAATGAAAAAATCATTCACAGCCAGCAAGCTCTGACCATCGTTCAATTCGGCGTGCGCCATTGTTATTTCTTTTTTCGCCCTCCTGTTAGCCAGCACATCCTTAACAACATAAAGCAAATCTGGCTCTCTAAAAGGCAGAAGCACACCGTCATATCTGGCAGGATCGGGATTTATCGCAATAAGAGGCTGACCATTCAAATATTTCAACGTGTTTGCGACTAAACCATCCTGCCCGATTACTACAACAATATCATCCGCGCCAAACATAAAACTCGGAACATATTCCCGGTCAATCTGTTGCACCCTCGCCAAATCTTGCAACTGACTAAAAGAAGAAGAAACCGTTTCTTTATATACCGTGGATTCTTCAACGTATTCTCTTATGTCGCCGCCCCTTTTTTGCACATAAAAAGCGGCTTGCGCCATGTTGTTAAATTTCTTGACAAGTTCATCGGCGCGGGTTTGTTTCGTTATTATAACGATTTTTCGTTCTGATAAATAACTCATTCCACCATCAACTCACGAATCAAGTCGGGCGTGATATTCAAATGTCCGATTTTTTCCGCATTGCCGGCAAGGTTCTGGAAAGCGTTCGCAATCAGCGTCTGCGGTTTCAAACCTATAGCGGCTAATGCCCGGATAACATTGATGTCTACGCCGGATAACGCATTCATCATCGCCCCCAGCTCATACGCTTTTGCGTCTGCTTCAGCCCTGCTATTTTCTGCTGTCAGCGCAATCAACGCTTTACGCTTTTCCTCAAGGCTGATTTCCGCGTCAAGCTGTTCATTTTTAAGCTCATTTTGCTTTTTCATCTCAGCTTGCTCCGCATTGAGCTGAGTTTCTCTAACTTGACGACGTTTGTTTTCAATGGCGATTTCTGTATTATACTCGTTTTCCTTAACGCCGCGTTCCTGCTCAATGGATGCGTTTCGGCGCTCATAAACAGCGTCGTCGGACATTTTGAGTATTTTTTCCCTTGTTTCCGCTTCCAGAGCGCGTGAGGTATCTTTGTTCGGCANAACAGCCAGAACCGTCAAACCCATAATTTCAATGCCGAGCTGACCGATNTCCACGTTTTTCCGCATATCCTCAAAAATGCTGTTCGCCAATGTTTCGCTGGATCGGATCGCATCCGAAAGCTTTAAAGCNTCGATGTGCTTTTTCGCCATGACGCGAACCAGGTTGCTGATCCGAAAAGANAGNTTTTGNGGGTCGTCGGATATGTAGCTTTTATTTCCATTTTTCAAAACCAGCGTAAAATTAAGCATTCCAGCAACACTTTTACGGTCAACAATGCGGTAGGTGATCTGCCCTTGAATAGCAACAGTTTGAAAATCCGCCGTGACTTCTTCGAACATAAACGGGCAATCGCTGCTGGCAATCGGCACCATGACGATAGATGTCGTCGGTGCGTAATAGTGAAAAGAAATGCCCGCGCCTTCCTTTACGATCTTACCGTTTTTGTACTTGAGTACATACTCGCTGGGGTGAAACTTGATAAATTTGATTCCGAACATAGTAAATCCCCCTTTTCTTATTTTTTCGGAATAATAGGTAAAATAATTAAATTTTACACATCAAAAACCCCAATAGATTTATACCTGTGTGGTTGGGCATCCGATAGGGACACCCCCCTTCCCCCCTCCTTCGGGAGTGGGGCTTAGGGCGAGGAGACGAGAGTTTTATTACATCCACTTCTTGGCGAATATTTATAAAATTCGTACGTACATCGTCATTCGAAGGCAATTTATAGAAATATCAGCACCACAATTTCCGTCCTTTCGTCCCTCGTCCAAAGCCCCACTCGCGGACGAGGGGGGAAGGGCGTGCCCTTGGAGGCAAGCGCACAGATGTATACTTTTTGCCGAGAACAATCTGCCACTAAAAAATAACATGCCAACGCTACCGCGTGGGTTCGCAAAATGCCTTCAAGGCATCTTGGCAAAAAATAGACGTTTATAAAGAAACAGAAGGGCGCCTTTGGTTAGAAGTGCGTCTTTTTCATCTGCGCTCCGCGCTTTTTCTTGAGCGCATAGCCATTGTTGGGGAAATAAAATGAAAAGATGGCGACTATCGGTTTGTGTTTATTTATGCCAACAAGCAATAAAAGTGAAAACTGACGTAGAATATTGCGAATTAACAGGGCGCTAAAAAACACAAATATAATACTATATATTAGCGATACAATGATATTTATTGTTGACGGGACAGATCAGTCCATGTATACTTTGCTGTAATATTTTAAAATAAAAGACCGCATAATTGTGACAAATCACTAAAAACGCCTAAAATAACAAGGGAAATCGCGAAGTGACCATCAAAAGCGAGATACAAATTGAAATAAAAAACGGCAACAAAAAAAGGTACTAAAAAGAGGGTAACATGAGGATCAAACTACTTATCGCGTCAGCCGACAAAGACTATACAGGACACCTGTCAAACAGGATATTAGAATACCATGCCGACTCTATAGAGGTAAGCGTTTGCACATCGCCCGAATGCTTGCCTGAACTGCTTTCAACCAGAACGTTTGACGCCGCTTTACTGGAAAGGCCTTTCATCGAGTGTACTGATATATCCGCTGTGCGTTTACCGCTTCTTCTCTGGACGGAGGACGAAATCGATGATGGAGCGCGGGTAGGTCCGCAAAAAATCCGCAAGTATCAGAAAGTGTCGGCAATGGTTGCCGAAGTACTGGAAAAATACGCAAAGGTTTCTGCGGACAAGCGAGGTTTCGAACTAGACAAGGCTCAAATCACCGCCATGTGGTCGCCAACCGGAGGCGTAGGGAAGACTTCTGTCGCGCTCGCCTATGCGGCGAAAAAAGCGTCCGAAGGGAAAAAGACTCTATATCTAAACCTTGAAGCGTTTTCGAGCGTCCCTGTGTATTTTGCTGAAAACGGCAAAAGCATCAGCGCGATATTCGAGATGCTCGACAACAGTGAAGGGAACGTCGGGATGCTTATCCAAGGACTCCGTAAATTTGACGGAGAAACCGGGGTAGCGTATTTCAGAGGCCCTGAGAATTTCGACGATATTAACATTCTATCGACCGAAAACGTAAAAGCGCTTGTTGAAGCCTGCGCGGGGGCTACGGAAGAACTCGTCGTCGATATGTCCTGCTTGTGCGATGAACGCGCGCGTCATATTTTCGAGCGCGCGGACAGGGTTTTAATTGTCACCGACGCGAGTATTACGGCACAAACAAAACTTTTGCAGTTTACAGCGCAACACCATATTTTCGAGAGAATCAAAGACAAAGCAGTCTTAGTAGCCAACAAAGGCGCGACACTAGCGAGTCCGCCAACAGGCGTGGTTATAACGCTTCCTCTTGTGCGGTCGGTGGACGCTTCGGTGGTATATAAAACGCTGTCCGGGTGCAGCTTCGAGGTATAGCAGTACAAGAGTACAAGAGTATGGGAATACGGGAGTGGGGAGTAGGGAGTACAGAAGTACAGGAGCATAGGAGTACAGGAGTACAGGAGTACAGGAGCATAGGAGTATAGTGAATTATGACGGAACAGGCTCGCAACGACATCATAGGCAAGTTGAAATCGGAAATCCAGGGTAATGCGGATCTGACAAACTTAAGCGATGGGCAGCTTCAAGCGCTCGCCTCAAAAGTACTGGAGGAAAAAATCGATTTGGCGAGGGCGAACGCGCCAGAATCATGCTCCGAACTGGGTTCATTGAATTTCAGGGAAAAAAAGCTCATAGCCGACGCTGTATTTGAATCGATACGAGGGCTTGGCGCGCTTGGCAGCATAATCGCTGATCCAGACGTTACCGAAGTGATGATAAACGGTTACCAGAATATCTTTATCGAGAAAGAAGGTAGGCTTTGGAGGAGCGAGAGCCAGTTTGAAAGCAGGCGAGACCTTGAGATCATAATTACGAAATTTGTCTCTCAAGCGGGGAGGGCGGTAAATGAAAGCGAGCCGATCGTTGATTTCCGGCTGGAAGATGGGTCGCGCGTCAATGTCGTCATGCCGCCTGTTGCGCTAAACGGGCCGATCGTGACGATCCGCAGGTTTCCAAAAGAAGCCATAACAGTTGAAAAGCTGATATCATTTGGCTCTCTGACGCCGGAAGTCGCTGAAAAACTCAATCTGCTGGTAAGAGCAAAGTACAACATTTTCATATCCGGAGGGACAGGGAGCGGAAAGACGACGTTTCTCAACGCGCTGTCAAATTTCATACCCCAAGACGAACGTATCATCACTATCGAGGATTCCGCAGAACTACAAATAAAAAATATCGACAACCTCGTACGCCTGGAAACTCGTAACGCCGGGGCCGACGGTAACGGCGCTGTTAAAATACGCGACCTGATAAAGACAGCTTTGCGAATGAGGCCTGAGCGCATCGTAGTTGGAGAGGTTCGAGGAGCTGAAGCGCTCGATATGCTGCAAGCGATGAACACGGGGCATGACGGTTCCCTGTCTACAGGCCATGCAAATTCCACATACGATATCCTCAGCCGCTTGGAAACGATGGTGATGCAAGGCGCTGAAGGCTTACCAATAGACGCGGTGCGTCAGCAGATAGGATCGGCGATAGACATAATTATCCACCTCTCCCGCTTTCGGGATAAAACCCGCAGGACAGCTGAGATAACGGAGGTTCTGGGTTACGACCGCAAAGAGAGGCAGATCATTTTAAATACGCTATTTGAGTTTCGAGAATCAGGAGAGAGTACACACAGCAAGGTCAATGGAGGGCTTGTGAGAACCGCGAACCCGATGCGAAAGACGCAGAAGCTTGAAGCCGCCGGAATACGCGAGGTGATATGATGGAAAAAAGAATTATTGTACCTGATTATACGCGGAGCTTACTACGCGGCATCGATCTCGCCTTGGCTTTTTTGATAGGGTTTGCGGCAGGATTTCTCGTGTTATTCATCTTTTATAAAATTGCGATTTTAGCGATTATAGGAGGAGCTGCATTCGGAGTGGCGAATATATTTGCGTCCGCTGCCGGTTCAGTGAAAAAACGCCTGTCCAAACTGCGCGTTCAGTTTTTCGACTTACTCGAAGCTATGTCGGTGGGTATGAGAGCGGGGAAACCGTTACTCAAATCCCTTCAAAGCGCGCGCGAGGATTTGCTGCTGATTTATCCGGAAGATAGCGACATCATAGTTGAACTCGACATTGTCCTCGGCAGGTTCGACAACGCGGTGCCATTGTCGGAAGCGTTCGCGGATCTAGCCGCAAGGAGTAGGCTTGAGGACGTCGCAAGTTTTGCCACAATATACGCGACCATTGAAGGCAAGTCAGGCAGGGCTGATGAGATCACACGCGAAACCCAGCAGATCATCGCGGACAAAATGGAGATCGAAATGGAAATCGATACTCTTATGACAGCAGCGAAAACTGAAGTCAATATCATGCTGATAATGCCGCTGGTGATTTTGGCTGTCATAGGTTACGCCGGGGCAGGATTCATGGACGCGATATATACGACCGGAGCAGGCCGCGTCGTATCAACAGCAGGATTAGTCGTGTTTATAATCAGTTACATTCTAGCGCGAAAATTCAGCAATGTGAAACTATAAAAATTAAGAATTAGAAACAAAAAACATGGAAAGGGATTAGGCATGGTTTCTGCTATTTTTGCACTGAGCCTGGCGACGGCGCTGATAGCTGTTTGGCTTATACTCCTGGGCAGGGTCAGCCGGGAAGACTGGATCGCCGCAGCGTATAGCAAAGTTTTCGATAACTTGAGCGCGATAGACAAACTGCGGCTAAAGGAGAAAGAAAACAAAGAAAAACTCTCTAGATATAGTGGTATAGCGGCAATCTCCGCAAGTTTCCTGCCAAAAGGGGACATTAAAAAGAAAGTCAAAATGATTGAGCGGGAAAATAGGGCGTTGCAAAAAGGAGACTTGACAAGCATCGACGTGTTCGCGATGCCGGGATACGCCCTTCAACGCAAGTTCGAAGCGATCGGAAAGGGCGCGCTGCATAGAAGGATTATGGAGTATAGTTACGAGCTCTACGGTAAGAAGAACGCCGCTCAAATAACCAAAAACAGGTTGGCGAAAATGCTGTCATATCCGATAATATTCGTCGCCGTGACAATAATGCTGGGATGCGGCATATTAGTACTAGGTAGCGCGACAGTTGGAAAAGCCATACTGATACTCGGCACGGTTATTGTTATTGTCCTGACATACACGGTTTATGACGAGCTAAACGATTTGGTAACTAAACGCCGAAAAGCGATCAGCAGACAATTCCCAAATGTAGTGTCAAAACTGGCGCTCCTCGTCACCTCCGGAATGATTATGGACAGAGCATGGAAAGAGACGGCGTTTAGCCAAGAGTCACAGTTNTACCGCGAAATGCGAAAAACGGCTGAAGAGATCGACAACCTNGTCAGCCCGGAAGCTGCTTACAGCAATTTCATCAACCGGTGCAATACTAAGGAAACAGCGAAACTGGCGTCGGCAATAATGCAAAACAGGTCGAAAGGCAACGCTGAAATCGGGATGCTACTCAAAAACATGGCCCGCGAAGCTTGGCATGAGCGCCGCCATATGGCAAAACGCGACGCTGAAAAAGCAAATTCCAGATTGATGATCCCAACTATGTTGCTGTTTCTAGCTATCCTCGCAATGATAATGGTACCTATCGCTATGAACTTTACCGGAATATAGCGTTTGGACAAATATCTATTTTTGAAGAAAGGGGGACATACTAATGAAGCAGAAAATAAGGAATTTTCCTCTCGCAGCGTATCTGGCTATTACCGGCATGTTCAAGGAATTTAAAAGAGACGAGCGCGGTATTTCAGGCACAGTCGTAGCAATACTGTTGATTCTCGTCGGGGTGTTGCTGGTAGTTGTAATCTGGGGATTTCTCGATGGATGGCTTAAAGAGATATGGGATAAAATTACTTCAAACGCGGACAAAATAGAAGTAAAATAGTGATTCTTGTTACAGCCGGTATGAGGAGGTGGCCGCTTTGACGAAACTTACCAAAGATACAAATGGAGACGCCGTGGTGGAAGCGACCATCCTCTTCCCCATCATGATCATGATTTTCGCTGCGCTCGTCCTGCTCGCGATGTATCTACCGACAAGGGCTGCGCTACAGAGGGCGACACAATACGCGGCGACTGCGATAGCTACAGAGAAGAGTGATTCCTGGCTCTTTTTCGACGAGAAAGATGCTGTTGATTACTATTGGAAAGATAAAAAGGAAGATTTAAAAAACGTCTATGTGGCGATGTTTTCAAACGGGGCGGATATTGCGGCTAAAGGCGAAGACATCGTAACCAAGATAGAGGGGCGCTGTCTGAGCTCGAAAGCAGGCGTATTGAGCGTAGATAGCCATATCGTAAACAGATTTATTTACAAGGAAGCGTCTGTAACGGCAACACGCGTGTTTACAATGCCTGTGGATCTGACGTTCGTCAAGTTCCCAAATGAGATCGCCGTAACCGTTACTTCTACGGCAGTAGTTCAAAATGCGGACGAATTCGTGCGAAACATGGATATTGCCGTGGATTTTGTCGAATATCTTATAGAGAAGTTTAAACTCACCAATATAACAGACAGTATAAGCACTTACGGGAAACAGGTCGCGGAATTTCTCGGCTGGAATAAGTAATCGCTAGATGATGGCAGGGCTAAGATATGCATAAGTTTATCAAAAATACAAAAGGCGCAGTAACCGTAATCGTTACCTTGTTGCTGATCCCCGCTATGCTGGTTAGCGGGACAGCGGTTGATCTAGCGCGTATCCATACGGCGCGAAGCATAATACAAGACGCGAACCAAATGGCGGCAAACTCAGTCCTCACGCAGTATAATGCCCTGTTGTATGATCTATACGGCCTAATGGGCGTAGCGAAAGACGATCCAATACTTGCCGAGCTTCTAGACTCGTATATCAAAGTATCCGTATTTGGGGAGGAACCATCGAGCAATGCGCTTGGGACGCTACAGCTTTTCTATGGCGCCGACATAAAAATGGATGGACCGTCATTTCCTGAAAATAAAAACCTGCGCGAGGCGGACGTTTTGCGGCGGCAAATCGAGGAATATATGAAATTCCGGGGGCCTGTCCTGATCGTTAAAGAATTTATCGAGGCATTAGAAGGAAACAAAGTCAAGGAAGACGCAATGGCACTCGACAAAAAGCTTCAAATTGAATCAGCCATTGCCGATATGTATGAAAAATATAAAGAATTATACGACGCTATAAACGCGGCTGATTTGTGCAAACAGGCAGTCGGTGGGATTGGCGGTGGTTCTTTCGGATCGGTGTCAAGCACATTAAAACTAATTCGCGAACAGTTTGTCAACCTGCAATCGTGTTATGCGTCATGGAAAAGCCTGCACCCACAGGATCAACAGGTAAAAGATCAGAAAAGCGATTACGAAGCTAAATATAAGGCGATCCTCAACAACATCAAATCTTACACAGTTGGCGGTTCGACAGGCAGCAACTGGGACAACGGCAGATGGAGGAGCAACGGGGCGAGCCAAGGCATAAACAAGACTATCGAAAACGCTAAACAACAAGGGGAAGATTTCAAAGCCAAATTTGACGCGACTGTAAACATTTCGCGCGAAATCGACGGGCTCAGAGATGAACTTCTCAAGAAAATCGACGAGCTGGAAACAAAGATCAATAATGACGAATGCAGCGAGGATATAAAGAAAGCGTTTACAGAAAAGACCGGAACTCCAGCTAAATCCATGATAGAGCGTTACCGCGATATACTTAAATGGGATAATATCGCCGCAATGTCGACCTCATTTAAAAATGACGGCTATAGCTACATAGACAACGAATACAAACCGCTGCTTGACAGCGTTAAATATAGGAATGCCAACAGCCCGTTTTCTGAAAGCCTGTCACGCTCACAATTGGAGCAACTCCCGTCAAGTTCGCAGTTTCGCCTTTCAGACAGCGTTTCGGCGTCAAATAGCAAAGCAGCAGTTTTCGCGGCATTCCCCGCTAGCAGTGTAACGTATGAAATGCCTCCTGGATTCAAGAAATTTGCCGAACTATCAAGCAGAAACAACGATTTTTTCAACGAACTAAAAGAGATGATGAGCCAATCCAAACTACCGCCAATAAAGCTTTACGACGGCCAAAAAGACGAAGATGGAGAGGACAGCAAAGAGAAGCAGGAAAATATTATTAATTCTGTGCTTGAACTCGTGGAAAACACCTACAACGGCTTGACGAATAACCCTCTTGGCGCGGATAGCATCAACGATAGCGCTACGCCCGCTCCCGAAAAGCTTGGAATACTCGAAATTGTTACATTAATTCCAAAGGCGCTCAGTGACCCGGTTGTGAATACGATATCAGATCCACTTGGGAGCCTCGGAAACGCGGGAGACTATATCCTGCTTCTGACGTACAGCACTTCGATGTTTTCCAATTACACAACGACAAAGCCAGAGAGCGTAGGTAAAACAAAGGATGATCTTGACGAGATAAAATACCCAAATTCGATAACAGGCGTCCCAATAAGCCCAAAAGTAAACTACTTTTTTCAGTCTGAGTGGGAATACCTGTATAGCGGCAACGATAACGCGGGAGAAAATCTTAGCGCCATCACCAGACTGCTGTTTTTGGTAAGACTGATATGCAACTACATTAAAGTGTTCAGCGTTTCTGAAATCACAGGGATTGTTAACAGCATTCGAGCAGCTTTCGCTTGGGCGCCACCTATCGGGCTCGTGCTTGGGGAACTGGCGCGGGCGGCCTTTGTCGCAGCCGAATCATTGGTGGATGTCGCCTCATTGAGGTCTGGGCATAAAGTGCCACTACTTAAAAACATAACGGCTAACGAATGGCTTTGTAGTCCGAGCGGAATAATAAAGGCGATCAGCGACGCCGCTGCCGATGCGGCTGGCGGAAAAGATGAGAAGAAAGAGGAAAAAGGACTCACATACTCGCAATACATGCTGTTTTTCTTTATAACGAAAGGGATATTCTATATTGGAAAAGAAGAAAACGCGGCCACAGAGCTTGCGACGCGTGTCGGCAACTTGATCGAATGGAACGTTATAAACTATAAAAGGGACGTAAAATGCGACGAAAGCAAGATGGCTACTGCGCTCGGCGCTGACGACAGGTTCAAGCTTGTCGACATGAAGACAGATTTTAGCATTACGACGAGCGTCAATATGCGTATGTTATTTCTATCAATGGGGTTTGCGCAAGGATATTCGGACAAAAAAGGGATTGGGATGCCGACATCCATGCCGATTGTCGTGACTGACTACAGGGGGTACTGATATGCGCGATGAAGACGGATACATTGTAGTGGAGACTATTGGTGCGTTTGTCCCGTTTCTCCTGCTTGTGGTATCGATTCTGAGCCTGGTGAATATAGTAGCGCTGCAAGCTAGGGTACACTACGCTATGACGCAAACGGCCAACACTTTGTCAATGTACAGCTATACGCTGGAGGTCCTGGGAGTAGCCAATAGCCTGACGACGCTCAGCGACAAAGCGAATAAGGCTTCAGGGAAAGCACATGAGTTTAAAAAAAATATCAACGGGGTCATTTCTGGAATCGAATCATTCTCAGACATTGGCGGAGCTATGGAACAAGGCAACGCTGCCCTCAATCAGGTTAAAGACTCGCTGGCGGATCCGAAAGCGTTACTGCAGGAAATAATGAACTATTCCATCGAAGAGCTGCGCAACCTAGCGTTTGAGCAGCTGGCGCGACCGCTGGTCGGGAGATATCTGACCAACGAGCATTTTTCGGGCGAAGAATACCTTATACTAATGGGGGTCGTAAAAAGCAGCGCAGATAGGAGCGCCCTGTCTGCAGTCGGATTAAACGCCCTGGATTTTTACAAATTCAGCAATATGGGCCGAGGAAACAGCGTACTTATCGACGCGAAAGGGAATGTAAAACTTGTGGTCGAATATGAGATTCTATATAAATTTGGCGCGCTGCCGCTGCCATTTCGTCCGACTTTGAAGGTCTCCCAGACAGTTATAACAAAAGCATGGCTCAACGGGAGCGGAAAGGGGTATTGGTAATGGTTATGGCAAAGTGGAATTTGAGAGCGGCGTTACCATACGTGGGACTGCCGGTTATACTGACCGCGATACTTGTCCTAGGCGCTGGCGGCACCGGCGCGGATATCCTGCTACAGCGCATACTGATCGCCATATTCGGCTATATTGCGTCGGTTTTTGACCTAAAGGAAAGAAGGATCCCAAACAGTTTAATACTAGGGATGCTTGCAGCATGGGTACTGATAATGGTTCCCAAACTGTTTATAAATACCGACGCCGCCATCAGATCACTTTCAGATTCCTTACTTGGATTTGCTTTTGGCGGAGGAGTGTTTCTGATCGTTTATCTTGTCAGCCGCAAAGGCCTGGGTGGGGGCGACGTGAAGTTTATGGCTGCTGCAGGTTTGTACCTGGGAGTTGGCTGGACGATCCCGGCGATGCTCTTTGGGACGATACTGGCCGCGCTTGCCGCGCTGACGTTACTTGCGCTAAAAAAGATCAAGCGCAAAGACAAGATCCCGCTTGCCCAGTTCCTGTACGCCGGGATCCTTATAACTCTATTTTTGCAATAGGATGTGGTTGTGTTGAAAAAGCATACGCGAATACTGATTGGCGTCGGGTGCGTTGTGCTACTGTTAGTTTCATGGATCATAGCGATCAGCTCAAAATCGGACGCCGAGAAGCAAGTTGAACTAATGCGGCAGGCTGCCGAATTGACAAAAGACGGCGTGTACATACTGGCCGCGCCACTGCTGGAGGAAGCGGCAGGATACAGCGCCGCTCATACGCTCACGGCGGAAAACGAACTCAAACGCGCGTATCTCGAACTGATGAACAACAGTGGGTATAGGCAGAAATATTTGGACTTGCTAGTAAAACAGATGAACGACAAGAACGCGCTCCCGGACGTGTTTGAGGAAGCGGCCAATTACTATTTCAGCATTACAAGGATACCCGACGCTCTGAGTATCCTTAAGACAGGGATAGAAAAAACCGGGGACGCCGGACTTGTCAAGATATATGAAGATAAGCGATATGCCTACAAAGCGAGCAGTTTTGCGTACGATTATGTCGCTGAAATAGCGGGTTCCGCCGTCCAAGTTCAAGCCGACGGGCTATGGGGCCTCGCGGGCGCCGAAGGCGTGATAATAATATCGTGCCAATACGATAAGATCAGCACGTTTTGCGACGGACGCGCCATTGTAAAGAAAAACGGCGAGATATACTCTATCGATAGTAACAACAACCGCCTAGCTAAACTTCACGAAGACGCAACGGATTTCGGGAACTACGCAGATCACCGCGTCCCGCTGCAAATCGACGGCCTATGGCGGCGGTCTACGGGGGATTTCCAAATAGGAGAAAACGCGTTCCAAGACATCGGGATGTACTGCGGAGGCTACGCAGCCGCAAAGAGCGGCGGCAGATGGGGCGTCGTCAACCTGGATATGGAGTGGCTGCTCACACCAGAATACGACGGGATAATCCAGGACGAACTGGGCAGATGCTACGCGCAAGGGGCCGTTTTCGTAAGGCAGGGCGGGGAAATCTACCTGTTTGCTGGAGGTATTTGGACCGGGGGCGTATATGAAGACGCGTGTCCGTTTTCGGACGAAGGTTTTGCGGCGGTGAAAAAGAATGGGAAATGGGGTTTTATTGACGCAACCGGGACAGAAATGATAGATTTCGCGTTTGACGACGCAAGGTCCTTCGGACAGCATCTAGCCGCTGTGAAAATAGGCGGGTTATGGGGCTATGCAAGCTTATCCGGGAAAGTCGCGATCGTGCCCTCATTTCTTGAGGCCAAGAGCTTTTCTGGTGGAAGCGCCCCTGTTCTGACAGAACGCGGGTGGCAGTTTATCACACTGTTGGAAAATAATGAAAGGGAATAATTGTTCAGAAGGCATCCAAAAAACTCGCAATGGTTACAGGCTCCGCACACAAATTTTGGCTAATAGTGCAAATTTTCACCGCTGTACCAGTGCGTTGCCTGTAACCAGCCTGTGTTTTTGGATGCCTTCTGAACAGCAAAAAAGGGGATAAAAATGAGTTACGAAATTGAAAGTAAAAGCGATCTGCTCACTGGAGCAACGTTAATCGTAAGAATACCAGAGGAGGAGTTAGACAAAAAAGCGCTGTACACCATTGAACACGATAAGCCGGAGTTTATCCTTCCATTCCGCTCGCGATATGTTGACGGGCAAGTAGAGTTCGTGTATCAGGCGCAGACAAGTTGCAAACTGCGGCATCTGGCTGGCGAGCGCCTACCAAACCAATACGCTCAGTTGTGGATAGACGTTTTCCGCCCTCTTCTTGAATGCGGTGATTGGTTTATGAACCCGTACTCTTTTGTGCTCAGCGCCGAACATCTGTATTATGACAAAACAGACGGAACAGTGAGTTATATATATGTCCCATCCATCCGGGAACTCTCAGGTTATACCGAACTTAAGGGATTGGCGTCCGATCTGTCGAAGCTCATTCTTGTTTCTGACGCGGAACTTGAAAACAAAGTTTTGCGAATAATTATGGAGGACTTTAATCCTGTAGATTTGTTGAGGATACTTAAGGCGCGTATATCCTTGAGCGCGCCCTACGCCGAGTCATGGCGCCCAATGGTGCAGCCCGGCGTCGCCCCGCATTGGCCCGCGCAAGCGTCGGTGGACATACCCGGTGCCACATTCGCGCCCGTTGTTCCTGGGTCCACGCCCACTCCCGAACCTCCCGCGTCATTCTGGGCGGCGCCCGCTCCAACAAACGGGCAGCGCGCACCAGCGGCTGTAGCCACGCCATATTTTGCGCCACCATCGCAACCGCAATACAAACAGGCGGGCGGATACGCAACCCCGCAACTCACTGCCGCGCCAATAGGAACTAACGCGAACCGCCCTCAAATGCCGACGACACCGCCCGGCGATGGTGTTGAATTCGACAGTAAGGCGGCTTATCAGGGAGATATAATCATAAACATTCCAGAAGATGGGAAACCCGTAAAGAAACAGAAACAGAAAGAAAAAGCAAAGGGCAAAGATGACAAAAGGCGTATAATGGAAAAGGAGCTTAAAAAAACAAGAAGCGTGGGCGGTTTCCGCAGCAAGAAACAGGAGGGCGCGCAAAAAACATTCGAGGGGTACGCGGCTGCTCCTAGAGTGGATTACATACCAGCGCAAAACCCAGTCTCGCAGTGTGCTCCGCCTGTTGATCCCATAGATATTACGCAACGGATCCCATCGGAGCCGAGCGGCGTGTGCCTCCGTCTTATTGGAGGCGTGCATCTGCCGCAGATAATCAGCATCGGGATAACAGAGGGGGAGATATTCACTGTTGGGCGGTTTGACGCGTCTATAGGCAAGAAGCAGTCAAGTTTTGAGTTCGAGAAGAAAACAAAGGCAGTAAGCCGCCGTCACGCAGTGATCGAGCGCCACGAGGACGGATACAACATAATTGACCTATCCTCAAGCGCTGGTACTTTTCTCAATGGAGACAAGTTACCGCCGAACACCCCACGCAAATTGAGCCATGGATGCCGTGTATCATTTGGGAACGCCGGCGCGGACTATGTTTGGGAAAGCGCATAAAGAGTAACCATAACGACACTCACTTACTTGGCCAGATATTTAAAGAAAACGTTATCTGAGTATCCATAATACTGATCGCGGATACCATCGTACTCAATGGGGTTGAGGGAAGTGATCCCTTGAGGATCGCTGGATTTTTCCGCTTGTATGGTATATGATATCGACCGCGTTATTTCGTGTAGCGGACAGACGCCCCCAATAATGAGCAAACAAATGATTACAGCCAAAAGCCTGCGCATTTTCAGTTCTTTCGCTTTCGACAACGCCTCTATTACGAGGCACATCAGTATGACTACTGCCGGAATGGAAGCCCTCATGCAAAAATCGTTATATACGCCGAAGATATACCACGGGCATATAAACAAAAGCATTACGACTACATAGTAAAACAGATAGTTTCTTTTGTGAAATGGCGCAATGGCAGCCAGATAGACACCCGCTTCCACAGAGAAAAAAACGACGACTGAGACAAAAACTCCCCCAAAGCTAGACCACGTCCTGGGGGTTCCACTTCGATTCATGAGATTTCCGGCGAAATACAGCGCAAAAACAAGCGCTATTACGACGCCCACATAGTTTTCAAACGTCAGATGTCCGAAAACGAATTCTCGCAACGAAGCGGCAATTGGTTTTTTCTTCAGCGCGAGGACGAAGCTCTTGATCGTGAGCATCAAAACCAGTACGCCTAAACCCACGGCGGGGAGCGCTCCGCTAAGCGTCGATAGCGCAAAAATCAAGAACATGATCCGGCTGTTTTTTTGCGCTACAATGACAACCGTACACAGCCAAATCGGCACAGTCTGGTTGAATACCCAAAAAAGCTGCGTGGTCATGCTGGAGTATTGCATGTATGGGAATCCGATCCACCACTCAATATGCTCGCGATTATCGCCTATAATGGATACAATGTCTTCCCCCATCAAGTATTTGCCCAAAATATCGAGGCCACTGAAAAAAACGATGACCACGAGAGGCCATAACGCGGCTTTCTTGACAAATAAGGCCGTTACCATATAATAAAATAGGAAAACGCCAATCGACGCCCATACCGTTTGCGCAAAATACCCGGCTTGCATCCCAAAGCATTTCCCAATCAGCGCAGGGGGCAGCCAAAAGCCAATGTAGTAGACAAGGCCGACCGGTTTTTCGAAATAGGAGGACTCAATGATAACGGGCCACTTGTTGTATACAAGGAGTTCAAACAAGCTGTTTCTTGTGGAATGGTCCGCGTTTTGAAAAGTAAACTTGCCGATGCCGCCCAATAGAACCCAAAAAAAGATAATGCCAAAGGCTATAGCGAATTTCCATAGATTGTCCTTAATACGGACTTGAGGAGAACCTGGCTCTGATATCATTATGGCGCGGTAAAAAGCTATTACGACCAAAACGCACAGCGGCGCCCCGATATAAAGCTTGATCCAGCCAGAAAAGAAAATGAGCACTGGCAGAGCAATGTACGTATATATGGCTATTTGCATTGGCTTTGGAATATTCACATAAAATACCCCCGAAAATATTATCTACGCACGCTGGAATAATGCCAAAGGGAGCTAGAGAAATGCAAAATCAATTCTTGAGAACTGCAATGATGTTCGGGCTGGAGAATATGGAGATGCTGAAGGGATGCCGCGTGGCGGTTTTTGGCGTCGGCGGCGTCGGCGGGCATTGCGCGGAAGCGCTGTGCCGCTCAGGAATTGGGGCCATTGACCTGATAGACGGCGATATTGTCGAGGTTACAAATATAAACCGTCAGGTTATTGCGACGACCAAAACGGTCGGGCGCGACAAAGTTGCCGTCATGGAGGAGCGCTTGTCTGAGATAAACGCAGATGCGACGATAAAAGCGCTCAAGCTGTTCTACCTCCCTGAAACAGCAGGCGAGATCGATTTGTCAGTTTACGATTATATCATAGACGCTGTTGATACGCTAGCGGCAAAAATTGAGCTTATTTGTCGGGCGGCAGCCCTTGGCACGCCAATCATCAGCTCAATGGGCGCCGCGAACAAGCTCGACCCAACCGCCTTCACGGTCGCCGACATATACGACACATCGGTATGCCCAATGGCTCGGATAATGCGTAGCGAACTGAGAAAGAGAAACGTGAGCGCGCTCAAAGTCGTGTATTCGAAAGAACCGCCGATAAAACCGGAGTCGGCGCCGTCGCTGCATCCTGACCAGAACAACGAACACGAAGCGGACGCCGAGTTACAAGCGGAGCCAAACGCCTCATCGCCCCGGCGCCGCCAAATCCCCGCAAGCAACGCCTTCGTACCACCCGTAGCCGGCTTAATAATGGCGGCGGAAGTAGTGAAAGATTTGATCCGCATCAAAGGAAGCAAGGAGAAGCTGCCAGTACAGTAACGCAAGTGGCTGCACTTCAGAGTCATCCAAAAAACTCGCAATGGTTACAGGGTTCGCACAAAAGTTTTGGCCATTATTACTAGTTTTCACAAATGTACCAGTGCGTTGCCTGTATGTCCTGTGTTTTTGGATGACTCTGAAGTTTCTCCGCAAGTGCGGATTAATACGCCACAACAAACTTATCTCATTGACAATTGCGTGGAATTTGTGTAATATTACACTAAACAGCAGCAGAAACGTTGCTTTTTGATCAAACGTGTCGATGTGCTGCGCCGTGGGGGGGCTCGCGGATTTTCGCGTGTGGCGCTTATATGTTTATCAGACAGCGCTGTTGCTGTGTGCTACGTTTTTATAGATTATCGCGAAATTAATAAAAATAAGGAGATATAGGTATGAAAATACTCAAAAGGGGCTTATCGCTAATCCTAACGTTCGCCATGCTTATTGTCATGTTCATCGGCGTACTCCCAGGCGAAATCGGCGATAATATTAGCTTGACCGCCACCGCGCTGGACTCAACGGATTACGCGCGGAAAATCGCAATTAACGACGGCTGGAGATTCAGGCTGCTTACTGCGTCAAGCATAAATGACGCCACCAGCCGCGGCCTCGACAGCACAGGGATGCAGGACGCCGAACCGTCCGGCACCTGGACCACGATCAACCTACCTCATGACTGGAGCATTTATCAAAACTTTGGCACCGGCGGATCAAGGGTCGCGCAAGGATACCTACCCGGAGGAACCGCCTGGTACCGCAGGACATTCACGCTCACCAGCGACTACAACAACAAGAACGTTGTACTTCAATTTGACACCGTGCGCATGGTAAGCCAAATCTATATCAACGGTACTCACTTAGGCAACCAGCATCAAGGCAACGTCACATTCGAATATGACATAACGCCCTACCTGCGGCCCGCTGGACAGGAAAACGTGATCGCGCTCAAGGTTTTGTCAGGCAATAACAGCGCAAGGTGGTACGCCGGAGCAGGCATACCTGGCGGCGCTTATCTAATCGTCACGGACAAGGTGTACATACCCGTCAACGGGGTTCACGTCCAGGCTGTCGTTGACGAAAAAGGCAATGGCTACGTAATCCCAGACTTCAACAACCCCAGATACCGTGACGCCGCAGTTATAGCTGGGCTAAAACAACAGTCGTCAGTCAATGTCCGCACGGAAGTCGCGAACAAAACAACGGCTGCGGCTACCGTTTCGGTGAAATCGACTATTTACGGCTTGTCGGGCGATGTGGCGATTGATCAAAGCAGCGCCGTCAGCGTAGCGGCGGGCGGATCGGTAAAAATCGATCAACTGATCCAAATCACCAACCCGAAACTTTGGAGCGTCGACGAACCAAACCTGTACTGGGTAAAATCGGAGATCATTCAAAACGGCGAGGTTATAGACACGATCGAACGCACTCAGTTCGGCATAAGATATCTATACCTGAAACCCGGATCCAGAACTGGGACTGCCGATCAACAACTTGGCGGGTTCTTCATAAACGGCGAATATGTGCGCATTAACGGCATGTGCGAACACCGCGACCTGGGTGGTTTAGGAATGGAAACATATCAGGCCGCGTGCGACAGAAGGATACGGGCGCTCAAAGCCATGGGCGTAAATTGCTTCCGCACAGCCCATAACCCGATGTCCGCCGAGCTGCTCGACGCATGCGAGAGAATCGGTATGCTGGTCTGTGAAGAGGCTACCGACATGTGGACTGCACAGAAAAATGGCGAGGACTACAGCCGATGGTTTGTACGCGCAAGCGACGCTTCATACGGCACAGGAACAACTGCAACCGGCACTCAGGTTATTGGCACAAGCGGCACCGCCGTAGGCAGTTACCTTGAGTGGTACAACACCAGCTTGACCCCCAACGCCGTGCGCGATATCCAAGCTATGGTCAAAAGGGACAGGAATTCCCCAGCCGTCATATTATGGAGTACCGGCAATGAGATATATGATACACAGCACGACTACGGGCTTGACGTTTACTCGATGCTGTCGGCCGCCATCAGCGAAGTCGACTCTTACGGGGTTTATTCAAACACCCTGTTCACTTCGTCAAATCCAGGCGTAGGCAACAAAGTTTCTCCCGTCGCTGGTGATCCTTACTCGTGGCGGGATATCATCGGCAATCAGCAAGGTTCAACAACCAGCAGGGTCAGAACAATACGTGAAATCGCCTACTATCCGAATTCGGCGTACCCAAGCAGCCAGAACACAACCATTACCGCCGAGCCGATAATCCGTCGCGCCAGGCCGATATTGTCAGCGCCACCAACGTGGGACAGCGAAGGTACAAGCGCAACGACCACGATAAAGGGGACTTCGGCGAGCAGGAGCGGCATGGAGAGAAACGAAGCGTGGGCGGACGTCGGCGGAGACAACTATTCCCACGGCGACTACAATAGCAGGAAAGACAGAAATCCATGGATGCTTGTCGGCGGAACTGAAACATCTTCAGCCTTCTACGCCAGGGGCAAGTATTCCCTCACATCCTTCGACAGCGGCGTCCTCAACGGGAGCAGAGTCAACTCGCCAACCGACACCGGCAGCTATTCCTCCGAGTATCCTTCCGGATGGAACTTCGTGTCGGCGCCGGTCTCAGTCCGCGAACACCGCATGGATCAGCGGCCTTTCGTTTACGGCGAAATGAACTGGACTGGGCACGACTACCTCGGCGAACCCACGCCGTGGGGATCTCCAGCTAAAAGTTCATCTTTCGGCATAATCGATACGGCTGGGTTCGAAAAAGACTCGTTTTATATGTACAGAAGCGCCTGGACGGATATACCCACCGTACACATTTTGCCGCAAAAATGGAATTGGACCGTGGGGACTCAGATACCGATTATGATCTATACCAACGGTAGAAGCGTTGAGTTGTTTGTAAATGGAGTATCCGTAAGCACCATGAATTACAACAAGGCGACGTCCAATCCGATATATTTATATTTCGGTAAATTCGCATACGCGCCCGGAAGCCTAAAAGCCGTGGCTTACAGCGGACCCGACCGCACCGGAAACGTGATCGCCACCGACGAGGTATACACCGCCGGCGACGCCCAGCGTATTGAACTGACCGCCGATAGGGCTTTCATGAAAAATGACAAAACTGACCTGGTATATGTTGAAGCGGTTATCACCGACAGCGCTGGAGTCAGACTTCCAGACGCCGTAAATAGGATCACCTGGAATGTTCAGGGCGGAGAAATAGTCGCGCTGGATAACGGAGATCCAAGGGATAACGACCGTCACAGGCCGGTTGACGCCGACAACGCCGCCAATCCTCCGGCTAGCACGTTCAACAGGAGGGCGTTTAGCGGCAAAGCTCTCGCCATTATAAGGCCGCTCAAAGGCAGCACGGCGGACATTATCGTAACCGCGACCGCGCCCGACGGCAACAATACGCTCAATTCAAATACCGTAACCGTCGGATCCAGGAATGCAATAGGCGACGGCTACGGAGTATATGATAGCGAAAAGGTGGAAGTAACCACTGGCGTAGGCATACCGCCGGTACTACCATCATCGATAGGCACAATCTATGATAACGGCCTGATCGAGCAATTCAAAGTTGATTCATGGGATTTGAGCGAAGTTAATTTGGGCGTCCCCGGCACATACACCGCGTATGGAAGCCAGCTCGCATCGGCGGGCACGGTTGAAGCCACCGTTAACGTTAAGGAATTTGAAGCAGTTGCCGATATTAGCGTTACCACCATAGCGGGTATATCTCCCCCGTTGCCGCAATTCGTCACACTCCATTTCAAGGATGGAACGATCGGCGCGGCGTCCGTAACGTGGGCCGCGATCAATCCCTCGCAGTACGCCGCGATCAATACCTTTGACGTTATTGGCAACTTTGGTCCATCGCTCACGTTGACCGCTCACGTAACGGTCAAAGATATCGATTCCGTATTGGAAGAGCCGACGGTGTATACGACGCCTGGAGTAAACCCGGAAATGCCGGCTAGCGTTATGGTGCGCTTTAGTGACGGTACGAGCGAGCTTATGCCTGTCGATTGGACTGTCGCGGCGTCAGACTACGCGGTCGTTGGCAAGAAACAAGTTTCAGGTAAAATGCTCGGAACCATAAATGTAACAGCAATCATAATCGTTAGATCCGTCAATTATCTATCGGATATAAACTGGGTCAGCTCGTCAGGCACTGTAGTCAAGGACAAAACAGTTGGCAATAACGCGCTTGGCGCCAGGGGCGTCTTTGGCGGCCCGCCGGTAGAGTACGCTAAAGGCCTCGGGACGCTCGCGCCCTTTGAGGCTGTGTACGATATTGCCGGTCTCGGCTACGATTACTTCTCGTCATACATTAGCTTAAGTATGGACGACGGCGGAATGACCGGGCGCGGCGCGGTCGCTTTCGAAGTTTACCTCGACGGAGCGTTAGCATATGAAAGCGGCGCGATGGATAGGCAAAGCGAAGCGATTTTGGTCAACCTTCCTCTAGCGGGGGTATCGCAGCTCAAGATAGTGACTAAAGGCGTCGGAACCGACGGCGCCGAGTTTGACTTGGGCGACTGGTGCGACGCGAAGTTCCTGAGCGATCCCGTGATCTATGACGTCACGTTCAATCTGTACGGCGGAAATATTGGCGGCAGCACGAGTGACATTAAGCAATATGTCGCGGGAGGCGTAAGCGCGGCGGCGCCGTCCACATCACCGACAAGGCTCAAATACAGCTTCGTGGGGTGGAATACGAACCGCCTGGCCACAACAGCGCAGACGGTCGCCAACGTCACCATAACCGGGGACACGACGTTCTACGCGATCTGGTCAAAGCTCTCCGGATCGGTTTCTCTTGTAACGATCGCCGATGCCGGGCTAAAGACATGGCAGTCAGAAAAGAACTCAAATTACGGCGGCGACACGAATATGCTGATACGCGCAGCCACCAACACCGGCACTAACGGGCTGTTCGGCCAGAACTTCACCTCTACCAGTACCAGCGATAGTACGGATATTAAGACGGTTTACATTAAGTTTGACGTCGCGGCGCTTAAAGGGTTGTCGATCAGCTCGGCTTCGCTCAATCTCAGATATACCGGAAACACCAATTCAGGCGGCGCTGGAGGGAACACCAACCTCTATGTAGCCAGAGTAGTCGACTCAAACTGGGTCGAATCGTCGATAACCTGGAGCAACAGGCCCCGCACGCTCTATGGCAACGTTGGGAGCTCAACAGCCTCCGACGTGGCGGTATCTGGTACTTTCTCCGCCGCGCAAAGCACGGGCGTCTCTGTCTCAACGGATGTACTCAAACTCTACAACACGCTGCCCGCAACCGATAACGCGATTACATTCGCAGTGACGTTGCCGCTGACTAACCGCGACTACCAGATTCAGTCCAAGGAAGGCAGTACAGCAGCGTATAGACCAACGTTAGCTCTGAACATTGCCACATGGTCCGACTACCTGGTGACGTATGACCTCAACGGCGGAAGCGGCCAAGCTCCGGTTCAACCCACACTCGAAGCAAACGGAACGTTCATCGCGGCGGGAGCAAGGACGATAGCAGGACCGACCGGGAGGGTGTTCAAAGAGTGGAACACAGCAGCCGACGGATCTGGAACATCATATAATCCCGGCGACACCGTGACGATAGCAGCGGCAAACTTTACCCTCTACGCGATCTGGTCTGACGACGCAGGCGTGATCTTATCATGCCAGACGTCCCTCGATACGACAGGGATCGTGACCGTCAGATCTGCCGATCCGGGCAACACTAACCTCTGGATTGCGGCTTACAACGAAGCGGGAGCGATGATAAAAGTGAGCAGCTACCCGCTCAATGCCAACGGAGGGCAGGAGCAGGATGTAATGACCGGCTTTAATTTCGAAGGCGCCGCGAGTGTCCGCGTGTTCCTGTGGGATACAGACTTCATACCGCTGTGCGCCGCAAAAACCGTATACACAAAGTAGATACGCAAGACATCAATAAATAGCAACAAATATGACCGGAGGCGCTAGTAATAGAACCTCCGGTCATATTAAATAATTCTACCTGGGTATGCACTTGACGCCAACTGACCCAAACCCACTTCAGACAACTAAGCGATAAGGGGGTATCGACTTCGCTTCGACTGCGTACAGCGTTCGTC
>JGI24702J35022_10000113_pt1 | contig 38522 bp, 38 predicted proteins | sample TergutTh196P4_FD_35022 | JGI IMG/M metagenome (IMG submission 35022) | reverse complement strand
TAAATGCGTTTTGCGCCTCTTCCAAGGTTTGAAAAACAAACCAAAGCGCAGGACTTATCATGATACCACGCTTTAGGATTGACTTCTCTCTGAAATAGAGTCTGCTTTGTCGCTTATAGTTCAAAGCTTTCGCTTGAACAACTTCTTGTTGCACATCAATAGCGGCATACGTAAGTTTATGCCGCAAAATCCGGTTTACTCCTAATTTTTGTCTAATCCCTTCAATGATAGAAGGCGTTAAGAACTGCTGTGAAAATGTTTCTCCTTTGCCGGCATCCCTCACCGCTGTCCATGGCTTGATAAAACCAAACGGCCCAGTATATTTTACTACATAATAACTCATATCATACTCATTTTAAAGACCCAAATCCTATTCCTGTACTGTTTCCGACGCCTACCTCCCATGCAAACGCCACTTGCTCAGGCGTACCTTCCACAATGACGGGACAAATGTTTACACGATTACCTATTCCTTTGTAAGTAATAACCTTTGTGCGCGGATGCTGATAAGTCAGGTCGAAACTCACTTTCACATTATCCGTTGGAATACCGACCAAAGAGAGTTTGTGCTGCATTGTTTCCGTTAAATAACCGGAAGCCCTTTCATCGTCATAAACGATATGATTATCTTTCTCTCCGTCAAATCTTCGCACTAATACGGGACTTGCTATGGCAAAAGTATGGCAAGCTGAAAATAAAGGATTTCCCTTAATATCAATTGCCGATACATATGAACCGAAACATACTGAAGGGTCATTCATAATACCCTTCATGATCATCTTTATCAATGCATCGTCATATGCGCTGATAAAGAAGTACGAATCTCGCTTCAGGTTGATACCTGCTTTCGTAGTATCTACATTTTGTAGCCATGAAAAGGAATAAAGGCTAACATTTCCGTGCTCAACATTATCCATCCCCATCCATTTATGGAGAGCGCCCGTCAAAAATGGCTGATAATTGAACGGAATAAGCGTTGAGTTTTTTGATAATCGAAGATATATTCTCATCCTTCTTTCTTTTTAATTTTGCTTCAAAGTTAAACCTTTTTTCAAATCATTGACATATTTGTTTTATTAAAACATAAATCACTCCTCCCAAAAAGAACAAGAATAGCGATACGAATAGAACAAAATAGAGGAGATAGCAATAATATTTGATTTTGCCTCCTAATCTGTTGTAGGAGAAAAATCCTCTTTCATTATAGTTATACCAATAAAGATACACTTTATCGTTTATTTTTTCAAAGTCAGGACATAAGAATCCTTTGCCCCAACGGGCAAGTTTGGTGAAATACCAAACCGGCCAGAGGAGTAAATAGATGAATAATATGAAAAAAAATAAATTTCCCATACAAGGTACTTGGTTGATCTTTATGATGTTCCGGTTGAAGAATCAGGCTTTAAAGCGCATGTTCCTTTAGACGCACCACTACTCGAACTTGTCTTTCGGGGTGGGAATCGGGGGAGATTTGGTTGATTTTTACTTCAAACAAATCGGTATAGCCTAAGTTCAAAAACTTGCGTATTATTTCGTTTTTGTTTGCGGGCACGAAACCAATCTTAACGTCACAATAATAAATTGCCACTGCCTCAGGGTCGTAACGGTTTTCTGGCTCAGCCTTGAGTGAAAGCGAAGTGCCAATTTTCAGGTTTTCAAACACATCTGAGCCATAATAATAGTTGAAACCTGCAATGTGGAAATCTGCAAAATGTCTGTCGTTCATAATTTTTTCCTCCTATAATTAATTTAACACGGCAAAATTACGCTTGCGTTTTGACAACTTTTGACACAGACTAAATTATTTTAGGAAAATTGCAGTTTTTTTTGGATAAAATGTTTCAGCGGTACCGGTTCAAGTATTTCGATATCCTGTAACAAACCCATAATGAAGCGACCAACGCCTTCGAAACTGCAAACGTTTGTTGCAAGTATCCATTCGTTGTCGTCGATTTTGGTCAAGTAATTTTCGGAAAGCGGGTATTCTTCCATCAGCAAATTGGCGGCACGAAGATTCAGTTTCAGTTTGACTTGTATTTGTTCAAAACTGCTTATACGGAAAATGTCGATGTTACCGCTTGCGTGTCGGGCTTCGTATTGCCAAACCTGAGGAAGCAGCTGTACATACTCTATTCGTTTGATATTAAATAGTTTGTTGTTCTTTTCTTCTATGTCGTATGCCCATAATTGAATGTAATTGGTAGTGAAGGAAAAGGGTTCGACAAGGCGGTTGCGAATGGTTTGGCTGTGTGCCGAACTATAGTTGCACAACTGTACCTGCCGTTTATTTTCAATGGCTTCCACCAATATATTGATGTTTTTCGCTACTTTGCCATGTACCACCGTTTCGGCAAGTATCTTGTAGTCGTAAACGGTGTAGAGTTTCTTTTTCAGGTTCTGTTTCAGCAGGTTCGTTTCATCAATGCTTTCAATGGCGCTTTTCAGGATATAGGCTTCTTCTTCCGTGAAATGAATAAGTTGGCTGATGTCTTTGAAGTAGGGTGACGATTTATCGAGACGAAACACATCGTTTCGTTTTTTGACAATAAATCCCGCTTCACGAAAAGTATCGATATAACGGTATACAGTCCGTACCGACATATCCAATTTGTCCGCCAGTTCGTCGACCGTATATAACACATTGCCGGTCAGCATTTTCATAAATCGCAATAAGCGTTCGACTTTAGGTTGGTCCATGGCGTTTCCTTTTCATAATAAGGATGTCACATCATTTTCGAGTGTGTTAATATCTTCTATACGCTTGACTATCATTCCTTCTTTGTCTAAAAGAAAGAGGGCGGGGACTTGTTTTACATTATAAAGCGCTGCAAATTGGGAGTATGCCGATTGCGGATCACAAACACAAATCCACGGTAAATTGGCTGCCACATTTTTCCAGAGGTGTATGTCCGTATCGAGCGATACCTGATATATCTCCAATCCTTTGGCATGATTTCTTTCAAAGACATTTCCCAATAATTGATTCAGGGCAGTAGAAAAATCCGATTGATAAGCCGTAAAATTGATAATCACAACTTTCCCTTTTGAAATATCGGAGAGTTTGATATTTTGATTCGATATATTGGGCAATTCTATCTCTAAAAAATCTATTTCTCGTGTGATTATGCCATCCAAATCCATCAAGCGTTCGTTTCTGAGCACTTTCAGTGATTGTAATGCCAGGTTGGCTAAATGTTTGGCACGTGGATTATCGGGATAAAGATTGCTCAGACTTGTTGCAACCGCTCCATAAGCACGTGAATCGTTTCTGTCATACAGGTCGAAAAACAACTGTCCTTCAATATTTTGAAAGAGAGCAAAATAGGCTGCTGTTGACATGGGTTGGGTATAAATATAATTCAGTGCAACGGTTTTAAAATTGTTAATTAATTCAATACTTTTTTGCTGAAAAACTGAGTCATCAATACTTTTCATTTCCAACTCTTTACGCAGTCGCTTTATTTCCTGATTTGCTTCTAACTGAGCTATAGTTATTTCCTTTATTGCAATGTTATTCAAAGAACCTTCAACTGTGTAGGACGTTGCAAAAGTCCCTGCATCTGCATTAATTACGATTGTTTCTGTCGAGTCGATTGCAAAATTAATCAGTTGATTATTCAGTCGCAACCGATAAAAATCGGGGTAGTCGGGACTTTGTTTCTTAAAAGAAAACTGTCCGGATGGATTTAACCTGACCGAATCCATGAGTACTACTGACGCGAGGTCAATGTTTTCCAAGTAAAGCATTTGTTCGTCAGCATTACTCACAACACCTTTTACAATGAATTGTGGCGTTTGCCTGCAGGCAATTGTCATCCATAGCCCGCATATTAAAAACAAGAGATAGCATACTTTCTTTTGCATAAAAATTTATTTCAAAATTACAACGGATGCAAATATACGCTATTTTTGATTGTTGTAAAAAAATAATCTATTACTTTTGCGTTTATGAATAGACAAAATTTAATTTCCATCCTGGAAATAGAAGCTGAAGCAATTCGTAATATTCCGGTTACTGCGGAATATGAGAAGGCTATTGACTTGATTGTAAATCAGATTCATCATTTGGGCGGAACTTTGATTACAAGCGGAATGGGAAAAGCCGGACAAGTGGCCATGAATATTGCTACCACTTTCTGTTCAACGGGTACGCCTGCTTATTTTCTTCATCCGAGTGAAGCACAGCATGGCGATTTAGGTATCGTTCGCAAGAATGATGTGATGTTATTGGTTTCCAATTCAGGGAAAACAAGAGAGTTATTGGAACTGATTCAATTGGCAAAGGGTTTGGTGGAAGACATTAATTTTATTGTGATTACATCCGATCCTGACAGCCAGTTGGCCAAAGAAGCAGCAGCATGTTTGCTTACCGGAGCGCCAAAAGAAGTTTGTCCGTTAGGATTTACGCCAACTACTTCATCTACTACAATGACAGTAATTGGTGATTTATTGGTTGTTAGTGTAATGAAACTGATAAATTTCAATCGCACTGATTATGCCAAACGCCATCACGGGGGTTATTTAGGTTCAAAAAGTCGTCAGCAAAGCAAAGAAGAAGCGAACAATCAATGAGAAAAGTTATTGGAATTGGTGAGATTATATTAGACATCATTTTCAAGGATGGCCAACCATGTATGGCTATTCCAGGAGGTTCTGTTTTTAATGCGATGGTTTCGCTCAGTCGTTTGGGGATTCCGGTATCATTTATTGGGGAGGTGGGAGAAGACCCGGTCGGAAAAATGATAACAGAATTTATGCAGGCTAATCACATGACAACCGAACATATTGATTTTTTTCCCGACAGAAACACTCCCGTTTCATTGGCATTGCTGGACGAAACAAACAATGCGGAATTTATGTTTTATACCAACAAAACCGTTGCACAACAAAATAATTCAATACCTGTTATTAATCAGGATGATATTCTTATTTTTGGTTCATACTATGCTGTAAATCCGTATCTTCGGGAGTATATTGTCGAATTGCTTGAATATGCCAAAGCGCGTAAAGCCATCATTTATTATGACCCTAATTTCAGGAAAGCCCACATCCATGAAGTTATACACGTTCGTCCGTCGGTAATTGAAAATTTCGAATATGCCGATATTGTTCGCGGATCCAACGATGATTTCCTTAATTTATTCAATTCAACAGATATGGAGCAGATATTTAAGGAAGAAATTCAATTTTATTGCCAAAACTTCATTACCACACATGGTTCGGAAGGTGTAAATCTCTATACGGAAACTCAACGTTCAAATTATCATGTTCCATCAATAACTCCTGTCAGCACGATTGGTGCGGGCGATAATTTCAATGCCGGTTTTATTTACGGATTGTTCAAATGCAATATCGGCTTTCATGATTTGACTTCAATAGACGAATCAACCTGGAATAAAATCGTTGGTTGCGGAATTGATTTATCTACAGAAGTATGCCGGAGTTACTCCAATTATATATCTCCAGAATTTGCAAATAAATATACCCTGTCATAAAAAAATTCCCCCTATTGTGGTTGCAATAGGGGGAATCCAACAAATAAATATGTAATCCTACTTATAAAAAATAGATTTCTTCTTATTTTTTCTCGAAAGCAGCATCGAATGCAACTGCAGATGGTTTAAAATCAATTTGTTTAACAAATTCACATGATTCGGAAGCTCCATGTTCGCGATCCATTCCACTGTCTTCCCATTCAACCGATAAAGGTCCTTGATAACCGATATAGTTTAACGCCCTGATTATTTCCTCAAAGTCAATATTTCCTCTACCCAAGCTGCGGAAGTTCCAATAACGGCTTGGTTCACCAAACGTTACATATCCGCCAAACACTCCTGCCGGCTTTGGAGTATCACTCCAGTAAACATCTTTCATGTGAACATGGAAAATCCTTTCTGCAAAACGGTAAATAAAATCTACATAATCCACGCCCTGGTATCCAAAATGNCTTGGGTCNTAGTTAAAACCAAAAGCAGGATGATTGTTGACAGCTTCTAANGCGCGTGCTGCCGTAATTGTATCAAAAGCTATTTCCGTAGGATGCACTTCAAGCGCAAATCGAAGGCCTAACTTTTGATATTCATCAAGAATAGGCGTAAAACGTCGTGCGAAATCGCGGTATCCTTCTTCTATTGTTTCGGGTGGAACAGGTGGAAATGAATAGAGATATTGCCAGATAGAACTGCCGGTGAAGCCACAAATTGTATCAACGCCAAGCATTTTAGCGGCATAACCCGCTTTAATCAATTCATCAGCAGCTCTTTGTCTAACTCCTTCCGGATTGCCGTCTCCCCAGATATGATCCGGGAGGATGGCTTTATGCCGGAAATCGATGTTATCACAAACCGCTTGTCCAATCAGATGTGAAGAAATGGCGAAAAGTTGCATATCATATTTGGCCAACAATTCTTTTATTCCTTCATAATACGCTTTGTCAGTTCGACTTACGTCTACATGGCTGGGTAAACCCAGTTCTACTCCGTCGTAGCCGAACATGTTTGCTTTTTCACAAATTGTCTCTAAAGAGAGATCACCCCATTGAATGGTGTACAAAGTTACAGGACGTGCCATAATTGTTTAATTTTAAAGTGTTATTCTTTATTAGTTTGAATGCAAAGATAAAAATTATTTCCTTAACACAACAAAAATTTTCCTTTTTTCTTTTCAACCACTCATCAATAATTATAAAATATATTTTAAAAATTTAAAATCGTTGAATATATTATCTTGTTCAAAGTGTTTACAATTTCTTTTGTTTTTGCTTGCAAAATAAGTTATGAAAAAGAGAAAATAATTATGTACCGGATATGAGTAGGTATAAATTAATATAATATATTGAATAATAGTTTGTTATATTTAATTATAAACCATTGTTTATAATTTAAGGGTTTTAAAAATAATAGGGTTGAATTGAGTTTTTATTGTTTGTATTGAAGTTGGAAAGATTGGGTAAAAAACTTCTTTCGCAAAGCGGAGAATGAAAATTTTTCTTAAGAAAAGATAATTGGAAATGTTTAAGATTATTTTTTCCTTTCTTTTGAACAGGTTAACCCCTATTTTATAAACAGGAAATATTAGATTTTTTTAGAAAATTGCGGAAAAAGCATGCAATAAAAGAATATCCTTAACCTATTTTTTTAGCATTGAAGACCGGATAGCGTATCCAAACAAACTTAACAGTATGATTCCTGTAAGGATTGAAGCTATCAGAGATAATTTGGCTCCTTGCAGGTATATTTCATCAATACATTTAAATTCAATTTGATGGTTTCCTGCAGGTACTTCCAATCCGCGCAACACATAATTAACACGTAGTAAGGGAACTTCCGTACCGTCTATATAAACGCGCCATGTTTTATAAAATACTTCCGAAAAAACGGCCAAATGAGGTTGTTCGCTTGTACTCTCATAGATAAGATTACCCGGGTTTACGTAATCTGTTAATCTAATATGGGCTGTACTGTCGGGATTTGTATGTTGAAGTCTTTCCCAATTTGGTATTTTTTCTTTCCATATTATATCAATTAAAGCAGTTTGAGACGGATCTAAATCTTTTAAAGCATCTATTTCTTCGTCAGGCGAATTAACCCATTGTATATCATTGACAAACCAAACATTGCCAAGCGCTTCTTCATTGTAGTGTACTTGCGACCCCTGTTGTTGTGAAGGTACAATAATATATTTGGCATTCAACATATTCAATATATTTTGATGAAGGTTTCCGGAAAAATAATATTCAATAATATCTTGATAGCGACGTAGTTTTGCAGGACTATACCCCCCGATTGATTTATGAAAATTGGAAGTTCTTGATTCCTGAAAAGTGTTTGAGGTAAGATTTAAAACACGATAGTGAGGATCTTTATCGCGTAAAATTAATTCGTCTACCGGAGTGATTGTTATTTCAGTCGCCTTTTTACTGGGAACAAAACTTTCAAAATTCAGAAAACGTTTGTCTACAGTCCATAAATCAACGAAGATAAGCAGACCTGTGATAGCAATAACATACGAAACATTGAATGGTTTCTTTAAGTAATACCACAGTGTACCTGCAGCCAAAGCTATAAGAGCAAGAGAGCGCCAGGCATCGGAAACGAGCATAGCTTGTCTATCGGAAAAAAGCGCTGCAAGTAAATCAGAATTTTGAATTTGTTCATCAACTCTTCCTGAAAAGCTCAATAAACTGCCCCCGAATAAAGCAAAAATCAGACATAAACCTCCGGTAATTCCGGCTGCAACCAATACAGGTTTAATTAATTCACCACGTTTTTCCTTGTTATCTACTATATACTTCAATGCCAAAATAGCCAGCGCTGCCATTGTCAATTCGGCAATGACCAATGTTGTCATAGGGACGCGAAACTTATTATACAACGGCAGGTGATCAAACAAAAAATTATTGATTGAAGGAAAATGCCTTCCCCATGCCATAACGATTGCAATAATCGTAGCAATCAACATCCACCATTTTTCCGGTTTTTTAACAATGATTACGCCCAACAAAAATAAAAAGCAGATAACAGCGCCCATATATATCGGACCTGAAGTAAAAGTTTCATCGCCCCAATACGTTGGCGCTTGTTTAACCATTTGTGCCGCCTGCCCCGGAGTAGCTCCGGCTTTTAGATAAAAATTATAAAACTCAGAGCTTTCGCCAATATTGTATCCTGAACTTGCACCATAAAAATTAGGAATCAATAACGTCATTGTTTCCGCTTTTCCATAGCTCCACAAAAACGCATAATCAATATCCAGTCCTGAACTTTCCTTCTTTCCTTCCGCATTAGATTGCAACACCGCTCCACCACGCATCGTTTCTTTCGAGTAATCGGCAGTAGCATACAATTTCCCTGCCGAAGGCGCTACAGCTATTAGCGCTACAACTGCTAAGATAACCGAAGAAATCAGGAAATCTTTTAAGGTTTTCTCCCTGATGGCATAGATAAAATAAACAACAACCAAAGTAAATATTATAATCAATTGATAATAACTTATTTGCTGATGACTCCAAACAACATTCATTCCTGTCGCAATTAGTGTAATAATTATTCCCGTCAAATATTCCTTTCGGTAAGTGAGAATTATTCCACCAATCATTGGAGCCATAGTGGCCATAACTAATGCTTTATTGACATGTCCCGCTTCAATAATTACAATATTATAAGTAGCAAAAGCATAAGCAAAAGCGCCAATTATGCTTAGCCATGGTTTACATCCAATTGAAATCAAAAAAATGTAAAATCCTAATAAATAGAGTAATATTAACGTATAGTTTCCGGGTAGAACCGTAAATATTGCCTTACTGATATAATCAAATAAATTGACCATTGGCGGCATATACGTGTAATTGGCAGGCATTCCGCTAAACATTGAATTTGACCAGAAAGCATATTCGCCTGTTTGTTGATGGTAGTCTTTTAAATCCTTTCCCCATGTCGATGAATTGATCACATCTCCTTGAATTATATCTTTATTTTCCAAAATAATTGGAGCCATATAGGTAAAGGAAAGCCCCAAAAATAATATGATTGCCAGTAAATGCGGCATGTATTTCTCCCAATTTTTTTTCATAATGCTTTTATATTTTTATTATATTGTTTTTTTTGCGAACTTAGCCCAATAAAACCTGATTGCAAACCAGAGGTGTCTTATTTGGGTCGGAAACGTACCATAATATTTGCACATAATTGTATATCTCTCTNTTAAAGATTCTTTTCTATTGGCTGTAGTCAGGCCTTCATATAAATAATTAACAAGTCGCAATTGCGTATTGACAGTCGTACNCGCTTTTACCAAACATTGTATACACCAATCAAAATCAGCTGAAAACCGATATTGCAAATTATATGTGGACGCTATTGGACGTTTAACGATAAAGGCTTGATGACAGACAAGCATACCCATTCGGAAACTTTTCCATGTAAGTTTATTTGGTGCTTTTAGTCTTCTTTCAGCGAAAACCAACCCTTCTCGGTTTATTAAATCGGTTTCTCCGTATAAGATATCCGGAAATCCGTTCTTTGCTGCGATGAATGCTAATTCCGAAACAATTAAATCATGTTTTAATTCATCACCCGCATTCAGGAACCAGACATAATCACCGGTTGCCTTCTTTAATCCTTTATTCATCGCATCATAAATCCCTTGGTCGGGTTCGCTAATCCAATAACTGATACGGGATTCATATAACTTTATGATATCTAAAGAACCGTCTTGTGATCCTCCGTCGATAATAATATATTCAATATCAGCACAGTAATTTTGATTAATCACGCTACGTATTGTTTTTTCCAATACTTTGGCAGCATTGAATGTGACGGTTATGATTGAAAAAGTAGGTGTCATTGAATATGTTGTTTCCAAAAATCAGGTTCATATTTATCTATTGCATGACAGGCAAAAGGAAGTTGTCTTCCGTTTAATTGGTAAGCATAAGATGGTTTGGTTTCGATAGCAAATCCTAAAGCTTTTTCCCAATCCGGAATGTTGAAATTTTTCTTTATTTTTGATGCCATGATACCCCAGAAAAGATCTTCATTAAAAGAATTGATCAGCAATTTATTATATAGAAAAAACGGAATTTTTGGTACTTTATCTAAAACCTCTATGAAAGATGATGTTTTTCGTAAAGAAAGCCCCCCATTTCCAACTTTTAAATACTGCAAACAGTTTTCTGTTTTTTCGAAAAAAAATTGCTGAACTGTTTCAAAGAAAAATTGTCGAAATTTACTTTTAAAATTTTTCTTCGGGTCCAACCAAGGCGCACCGATGTAATCGTAACCAAGTTCACACCAGTAGTTCAATGCCGGTTTGAAAAGATAAGCGTCCGTCTGATGAATCAGTATATATTCATATTCCTGAAATCTTTTATAAAACCTTTTCGATAGCATCAATAAATTATAACCTTTAATCCCCTCAAAAAAACGATTTTCAAAACGAAATATTTCAATAGCTGAAAAATCTTCAAATGATTGATCAAGATCGAATGATTCCGGAGCTATGAATGCTTGTTTAAAACCTTGGGTCATACTAATACCTCGTTTAATAGACTTTTTTTCCAATTCATCCAAAGATTTATAAACCGGAAATATTATAATACATTGATATTTAGGCATATTACATAATTTTCGTGCGATTTTACATCTTTTTTAAACTAATTAGATTTGAATTATTGAGATTCTTTAGGTAATTTTGCTCCATAATAAAGATATAATTTTTTTTTTTGATAATAATTCAAAAAATGTACTAATATTATAATTTTTTGCGTTCAAATGCATCAATAAAACTATTTGACGTGCAATTAAAAATTTTTACTCTCTTGTATTTAGCGTAATCTTCAATAAAATGATAGACTTCAAACGCCTTTTTTAAATATCCTAATTGTTCGTGTATTTTTAAGGGAATGATTTGATTGTTTTTCTCTATCACAACAGGTATATGTTTTTGGTTTTTATCGTCATAAAAATGGGTATCCAATAAATAGAGAAAATTATCATCGCCAATAAACATATTCTTATGCCAGGAATGATCTACGCCAAGCAAATATATCTTTTTGAATTCACAATGCATAGCAAGGTGTAATGCAGTCATTACCACATTAAGTCCACTGCTGACTGCCCATTGATGATCGTAAACCCACCGGTCAAACCATTTAAAACCTTTCCATGTATTCACTTTATTATATCCCAACACGGTGATATTTGGATTCTCTTTGAACTTTTCTTTCATCTTTTTTAAGCCCTCAAAAGGCACAAAGAGGGTGAGAGGCCATATTGTTTTTTCATTCATTGCCGCAAATAAATTTATAACTCTTTGTTTTTCTTCCAAATCCAGCAAATCAACATAAAATCCCGGATCGGCTATCACATAGAAATTGGGTTTTATAATTTCATACAAATCAGAAGAGCCGAAATGGTTTACAACAAAAATGTTTGCTGACATTAATTGAAAATTACCGCTGTTTATTTCATGGCTTAATGATGGCCCGTTGCCTAATATATAACACGAATCCCCTGGTCTTTTATGCACATCAGATTTGACAAAAAACCGGGTATCTTTAAGGATTTTGATTATACCATACAATGTGTAGATAATTTTTTCAAAAAATGTAATTACTTTTCTCATACAATATTGCCTTAAAAAATTCAGATAATTATTTTTGATCCCTTTTTGAGATCAGACTTGGATACTGTTCCTAAAATTGTTTCATAATATCTCGGATGTAGTCCATCTCCAGGTCTTACTACTTTTATATTTTCTTTGGTGAATCGCTCTCCAGCTTTAATATCTTTGGAAGCATAAATAGAACGTTTAAAAATCCGGCTATTCATTTCAATGTCTAAAACTCCGTATGAGATTTTGCCCAATGCCAGGCAAGCGCGATTAACTTCTTCTACAAGCATTTTCATCTCTTGTGGTTCCAACGAAAAAGCGCTGTCAACACCCCCATCTGCACGACTGAGGCAAAAATGCTTTTCTATAACCGTTGTCCCAAGTGATACCGAGGCTATAGCAACGCCAATCCCCAACGTGTGGTCGGAAAGGCCTACTTTGCAGTCAAAAAGTTGTCGCAGGTGCGGGATGGTGAGTAGATTGGAATCTTCCGGTGTAGCGGGATAGGTACTCGTACATTTCAACAGGGTCAAATCGCGGCAACCGTTTTCACGAAGGGTACTTACCGCCTCTTCTATCTCAGCCAAAGTCGAAGCGCCGATTGACATGATCACAGGCTTTCCTGTTTGAGCGATATGTTTAAGTAGTGGAATATGGTTTACTTCAAATGACGCTACTTTAAATATCGGATTGTCCAAACTTTCGAGGAAGTCTACCGCTGTTTCGTCAAAAGGTGTGGAAAAACAGATGATTCCTCTTTCTTTTGCCCTGTCAAACAATGCTTTGTGCCATTCCCAAGGCGTATGGGCTTCCTGATACAAATCGTACAAATCGCGTCTGTACCAAAGCGATTTTTTATCTGTAATTGTATAAGCGCCTTTTATTGTCAGGGTGTCTGCCGTATAGGTTTGCAGTTTGATCGCTTGAACTCCGGATTGAGCAGCAGCGTCCACAATTTCCAAAGCCTTTTCCAAACTTTGATTATGATTGCCCGACATTTCGGCTACAATGAATGGCTTATTCGTTTCCATTTTTACAATAAATATTAAAAATATGTCCTAGAACAGTTTCTTTTTTCTCTAATTTGAATCCTAATTTTTCAAAAATTTTGATAGATGCAATGTTGGTTGTTTGAACAGTTGCCACAAATTTACATTGAGATTCGCTTTCTAATATTCTTTTTATTCCCAACTGTAGTAACAAATATCCCATCCCTTTTCCTCTGTGCAGTTTATCAATAGAATAACTTATTACAAAGGCGTCGTTGTTTTGATCAAATCGCACAACGCCAATATTTTCGTTATTTTTGTCAGTTAGAATGAAGATTTGAGATTCGTTGCTGTGTAATTTGTTTGTCAGCCAGTGGATATGTTCGTCCCATTCAATCTTTTTCTTTATTAAGGCTGTTGCCCTGACATCGCAGTCGTTTGCCCAGTCAAACAACAGTTTTGCATCGTCTATGGTTGCTTTTCGCAAATTATGCATGGCATAACGTTTTAAATTCATTTTGTATTCGGAAGCCCGAATTGCCGTCAATGTAATTTGCTACTGCAATAGCGTTGTTCTGCGACAATCCCAATACATCCTGTTCGCTAAACAGGTTTACATTAAAATCACCAACCACGCAGCCTATATTTTTATCTACAAAATAATCTGAAATGAACTTTTGGTTATCAACATAATATCCTGTAATGACAGGCAATTTTGCAGCCATACATTCCCACAATATGCTGCTGCACGGTACGACTGCAAAATCACTTTTGTTTAAAATATCTGCAACTTGTTCAGCCGCAATATTTGAATAAGATGAAATCCTGTCAGAATCCTGTTCGAGCAACAATTGCAATTTGCCCTTATGCATGTAAGCGCCTCCCGTTACGATAAATATATGGTTGATAAAATCAAATGAGAGCAAACGTTCTACGACGCGCTGTGTGATGTTTTTATAATCACTGCCGCCAAAACACACAAAAGCGCGATTTGCTTCGTTGAAGTTTTTAGACCGTTTGGCCAAATGTAAAAAAGGTGTTCTAATCAATGCGTATTTTGTCCCTAACAGACATTTGGTATATGACTCTGTTGAATAATCGTGTTGTGAAACATACGGCGCATGATTGATAACCACATCCGCCACAAAATGTTTCTCATGTATATCATCAATACAAACCAATTTACACCCCTTACTTTTAATCTTCCTTTGATAATCCGTGTCGTAAAAATAGTTATCCAATACAACGATCTCATCACCTGAAAGGATGGATAAAAACGCATCAAAATGGTCGTCCGATTCGGGTAATTTGATAACCTCTTCGCATACTTTAAGCGCTTCTGCATGGATATAGTCCGTCAAAAACCGGGTAACGAAAACGCAATTGAAATCGTCTTTCAGCATTTCTGCCAAAGCAAGGCTTCGGACAACGTGTCCCAAACCAATTTCGGAATTGCCATCAGCGCGTATGTAAACTTTAGGTTTTATCACTATTTAATAGTTTTGTATTTCAATTCTATACCTTTCACGGTTAACAGGTAGCGTTGTTGGGGATGATTGGGATTTTGATGATATTTCATGGTCACAAAACCCTGTTCTATTGCAGGAATAAGATATTCTTTCAGAAAATTATCTCTACCGGATAGTGACAAATGTTGCAACATTTCCTTAACAGACAGTGGTTGGTTGTTGATAACATTTAATAGTCTCATTATCTTCTCTGTAACTTGTCCTGTAACTTGTCCTGTAACTTGTCCTGTAACTTGTCTTGTAATTGGTGCGTTGTATTGTCTTCTTATAATCGTCTGAAATCCATAATTAGATATAAATTCCGGTTTACCAAGACCCTTTGCCAAGCAAAGTTTGGTCATTTCTTCCGTTCCTGTTCCCATTCGTTCAATTGTTCCATATAAGTACAACGCCTCTGCCAATAATGGATTTGCCGGCATTGAGCGATGTGTAGTATATAATTGTTCGATGGTCAGTTCATGAGGAAAATTTCCCGGATTCGATACTTCAAATCTGTCGGCAAACAACATTATCTGAACGCTGCCATTGCTAGTATAATCTCGATGTGCAACGGCGTTTACAATCGCTTCCGTAACAGCCTGTTTGGGAATTTCATATTCCACATCAACAGTTACATTTTTACTTCTGTCTCCCACATAAAGGTTTATTTTTGATAGCACAAAATCTGCGGCTTGTTCTATCATTTCAAAAACATCGCCCTTATAAACCTGATATGATGGTATCGGTTTGACTTTGTCTAAGCCGTGAAAATGAGCGCATCTAACCTCCGAAGTAATAAAAAAACGTTGTGGTTTTTTCCCAAAAAGTAAAATAGCCGAATTGGTAATATATTGGCCTTTGATAAGATTCATGTGTGTCAAAACATCTTTAATATCAGAATCTTCAGTAAAAGGAAATGCTCTCTTTCGATGTGCAACTCCGACAAATTTGCGAATTTTTTCTTCATCCAAATCCTCAAACGATGCTTCACGATTCAATGTGGCGTCAAAAGGAGTTATGCGAATTATTTCATTTTCTATCAAATAATTGACTAACGAAGAATACACAGCAGTTTTCAATTGCTCAGACGTGTTGAAACTTCTTCGTACAATAACATTTTCAGCTTTATGGATAAGCAATTTTTCTTTAGGATGTCGCTGTTCGGTTTGCTTCACGTAAACCAAGCAAGTTTTATTTCCTTTTGTGACAGCGTCAAATTCGTGTTCGGTTGGCGAAATTCCTTCAGAATCTTCATAACCGTATTGTTGTCCGAAAATTCCTAAATAAATATCACAGTTTTCTACCTCTTTTAGAAAAACCGCAGTCGGAAGTACACTTAACGCCGGAACATTCTCGAAGATAAACGGCTCAAAAAATTTTCCCAATAATGCATCGGTGGTTAAATACTCAAACAAAATCTGCCGTTCTGCTGCAAATTCAGATTGAACACTACTAATAAAAACTTTTTTTCGTTGCATTATTCTGTTTAATTATTTGTTGCGGTCCAATTATACAAATCAGTTCAATCTTGCAAAACCTGAATGGCAAACCGGACCTTCCAACAAGTTCATTATTTCCAATTCACCCTTTTCGCATTTTGCAATCATTTGATACACTTCGTTTAACGATTCGAAATACGCATTCAAGTCGGTTTCGGTATGAGCAGTAGATGCGTAAAAATTTGTACTCGCAAGAAACCCTTTTTTGAGCATTTCCTGAGCAATTAATGTTTTATATTCCAGCGGTTTATCACATTGAAACGCATACGTCGAAAGCGCCGGAATTCCCGATATGTTGATTTTTAGTCCATTTTCTTCAGCTAATTTTTTCCAGCCCGCACGCATTTTTTGCCCAATATGAGTGATTGTTTCCCACGACTTGATGCGCTCCATTACTTCCAGCGTTTTCAATGCAGCAGTTGGCCCGATACGTTCCGTCCAAAAAGTACTGCTGATAAATGTTGTCTGGGCTGCTTCCATGACTTCTAGCCGTCCTGCAACAGCTGTCAGGGCATATCCGTTACTTATTGTTTTGCCGAAAATGGTCATATCGGGTTCAACTCCGTATTTCTTGAAAATACCTCCAAATGTTTCCCTGAAGCCCGAAGTACATTCGTCGAAAATCAAGACGATATTGTTTTTTATCGCCAAATCCCTTACTTTTTGGAGGAAATTATTTTCAGGTCCAAAATTACGAACTACCTCCATTTTTATTATACCGATGCTGTTATTGGTCACAATTTGCTCCAATTCTTCATAATTATTGTAATGAAACGGGAAGACGGTGTTTTTAAGATTTCTCGGCACTCCGTTAGGGCTTAATCCCGGCAAAAGATGTTCGGACAATCCGTCGCCATTATGGTTTGTCGAAAGATACCAGTCGTGCCAGCCATGATAACCGCAGATAGCCACATTATCCTTACCGGATGCGGCTCTGGCAATACGAATGGCAATGGCATTCGCCTCTCCACCGCTACGCGCAAATCGAACCATTGCAGCCCAAGGGTTAATCTCTATCAGTTTTTCGGCCAACCACACTTCCTCAGGGCAGTTCAGCGTACTCATATTACCTTTTTTTATAGTTTGCAGTACAGCTTCATCTACTTCATCATGTCCGTATCCCAACGTATTTGTGCCGATTCCCATAATCGACAAGTCTTTGTAAGCATTACCTTCCAAATCCCATACAGTACATCCTTTGGCCTTTGAAAAATAGGCCGGCCAATGTTCAGGAAGAAACATTTCCGGACGCTTGGATAACAACATCGTTCCTCCCGGGATCAATGTCTTGGCTTTCTTATACAACTCCTGTCCTTTTCCCATTTTCAAATTCTTTAATCAATTTATACTTTATTTCCGCCATTTTCCAGTCGTCTATTGTATCAATATCCTGAACTTCACGCTCATCCATAATAAACGCCATGGTTTTCACGGGGGTCAACGTTTTTTCTATTAGGAGCGTTTGGTATTTAATCATATAAAACATACCCGCATCGAAAAATTTAGGTTCTAAATCCTGTGAACGGATCAATTGGGCTTTTCGGTCATTCGGAATAAGAAGTCCATTTTCTGCTTTCATTGCCCATTCAATAGGGACAGGATATTTACATACGGGTTGCAAAGCGTCGTTATCTGAGTCTATCAGTTGCTGGTATGCCTCCTTTAATGTCTGTCCTGAAAGAAATGGAACACACGGGTATATGCAACAAATATAATCAAATTCCCGACCATCTTTTTGGTAATTGGATATTACTTCTTCTATAACATCAAAAGTGTTTGCGAAATCGTCTGATGTCTTCTGCGAGCGCATAAAAGGAACATGTGCGCCATTTTTCAGCGCAACTTCAGCAATATCGTTTCTGTCAGTAGAAACCATAATTTCCGAAAATATTCCTGCGTCTTTACAGGCTTTTATTGCATAACTTAATATTGGCTTGCCCCAAAAATCTTTAATGTTCTTTTTGGGTATTCGCTTCGAACCTCCACGTGCAGGGATTATTGCTATAATGTTTTGCATGATAATAATTTAAATCCAGTTTACGGGATTAAGCAATTCCTTTTCTTTTACGTCAAGCGTATCAATAAACTCGCGAATATTTGAAGTCATTTCCGGCCAAATGCTTTTTATATTCTTTTGCAGTTGAGCAATAGTATCTACTCCTACTAACACGCCATCAATACAGGAATGATGAATGACCCCGTTGAGCGCCAATTCCTCTATGGTAATATCTTGTTCCTCACAAAATTTGGACATAGCTAACAGATAGGGTGTCAGTGGTTTTAACTTTTCAGGTAATTGCTCAACAGGTTTAAAAAACAAACCCTGCAAAAAAACGGAACGCGTATGAACTTCAATATTACGTTGTTTCAATTCCTTTAAATAAGGTTCAAATGCCCGGTCTAACAGGTTGTATGGGAACTGAACCAAATCAAAATCCACTTGATTTGAAAACAAATATTCCAATTCCTCAACATGATACAGTGAAAAACCGATTTTTTCTATCAGACCTTCTTTTTTCAGCGTTTGGATAGCTATCCATATATCAGGGTTTTCCCTGAAATAGTCAAAGTGATGAACTAAGTATCCATACAATTTATTCCTTTTCAGTCTTTCAGTTGTTTCTTTAAATATTGACTTCGGATTTTCGGTAGTTCGAGGCAGTTTGGAAACAATTTTAAAATAATCATCCTTGTCCAAAAGTTCGCCTAATACCGCTTCGCTGTCGCCATAAGAATAGGAAGTATCGAGAATGGTTATTCCGTTTGCTTTAGCTTCGGCAATAATTGTTGCAACATCAGCTTTGGCAACTTTTCCTGTAGAATTGTTAATGCCATAAGGATGCCCGAACTGCACTGTGCCTAATATCAATTTATTCAATGGATTCATCATCAGTATTTTTCGGTTTTAGTATCCAATATCCGCCTTTATTAGACCCGATGCGCTCTATTAATCCTTTAACTTTAAGCTTGGAAATATTTTCTCGTATTTTTACCGCTGAAATACCTACGATAGACGATAATACTTCACTTGATAGATAAGGATTTTGATCAATAGCATTCAGAATTATTCGCTGATTTTCTGTAACCTTTTCTGTAACCTTTTTTGTGTCTTTTTCTGTGCCTTTTGGGGCATCTTCAAATTTCATCTTTTCAAATGCCAGTCCTTCTTTACGATAAATAACAGAAACAAAGCCATCTCGTATCTTAAATTCAGGTTATGGCAACCCATATTCCACACAACGCCTTGTCATATCCTGAATACCAGTACCCATTCTTTCAATGTTCCGAGTAAAATAGAAGGCATCAGCAATAAGTGGATTTTTCGGATAGGAAGAATGGCCTTTTTTTAAGTCTTCAATAGAAAGATGTGAGGGCAATTGCCCCAGATTACGAATTTAGTTATTATCAACACATTATGCATCCATGGTAAAAGTGCAGCAACTTGCTGCACTTTTTCGTCAGCCAATGCATAAAAATCATAGAAATTCTTCATGTTCCACAAATTTCGCGGTGAAAAACCTGTTGTATTGGGAAATTCCTGCTGCAAATCGGAAGAAAGGCGTTTTACCACACTGCTGCCGTATCCCTTTTCCAATTTTTCGATAGACAAGCGTTTGCCTATATTGCAATATATCGCCGTACTTTTTGGGGTTTAACTCGTTGGACATATATTTTCATTAACTATCCAGTACATATAACAATCTATTCTTTTCCCCTCGTACAGATACTTTTCTCTTTCACATCCTTCCCTCACAAATCCGGCTTTTATAAGAACTTTTATTCTCAATAATTAAACCAACATTTGCTTATTTATACGAAGCATGAATGTCTTTTTTCAATAAGGTTACACTCATCAAATCATAAAAATCGGATAAAACATCTGGCTTTTTTGTCTGATGATTTACAGTAGATTTATCCATCAATTGATATAAATGAGATTCCGTAAAAACACTTTCATATTTTTGTTTGAATGAATATGCCTTAAAGTCCCAAATATGAGAATATTCATTTTTCAAAGCTCTTTCTGAAAAAAAATCTACAATGATTAGAAAACCTTTATCAGAAAGCACTCTATCAATCTCTGAAATACTGGTCAACAACAACTCTCTGTCAATGACATAAAACACAAAACCAACAATCACCACATCAAATTGGTTGGTTTTATACGGAAGTTTATCAGCCGTTGTTCTATCAAAATGAACATGAGGAAATAATTCCTTACCATAACTTATTGCATTTTTAGACGGATCAATACCATAGACATCAGCATTCGGATATAATCCTTTCAATCCATTCAATCTGTATCCAGCAGAACAACCTATTTCTAATACTTTTTCAGGTATAATGTTGTATTTTATCAACAGGTCAGTTACAAAGTCCTTCTCTACTTTATAATTCTCAATAACACTCTTATTTCTTTCGAACCATGAATCAGCTTCGTATTCTAAAAATGCTTTTTTCTGATTATTTTTCATAATATTCTAAAACTTTTTCTATCACAAAATTCTGTTTTTCAATCGTAAGCGTAGGATACATCGGCAAACTCAAACATTTTTCATAATAATTTTCTGCTACAGGCAAATCGCCTTCTTTCCATCCTAATTGTCTGTAATACGGCATCAAATGTACCGGAATATAATGCACTTGAGCATAAATATTATGTTTGCGCAAAAAATCATACAACTCCTTGCGTTTTTCAACCTGAATGACGTACAGATGATAAGCGTTTCCTTCCCTGTATTTGCCGATGTTGATATTTACGGACGTATTTTTGAATGCTTCATCATATCTTTTGGCTATTTCTATCCGTCTCATAATACCCTCATTAGCACGGCTTAACTGCGAAATTCCCAAAGAAGCCAAAATATCCGGCATCCGGTAATTATACCCCAAATCCTGCATTTCATAATACCATCCCCCATGATTATGTTGCAGTAAAAACGGGTCTTTGGTAATTCCATGAGTTCTAAGCCTATACAACTTGTGATAAAGGTTTTCGTTATTGGTCGTAATCATACCTCCCTCGCCGCAAGCAATATGTTTTACGGGGTGAAATGAAAATACACTGATATCTGCAAACCGCCCATTGCCGCAATATTGTTTTTGTCCCAAAGAATCCATAAAATATCCTCCGGGAGCATGACAGGCGTCTTCAATAATCCATAATTGATATTTATCTGCAATGCGTTTGAACTGTTCCAAGTCGACAGGAAGTCCTGCCAAATCGACGGGTATTACTCCACTGTAATAACCTAATGGTTTTGAATCCAATTTTTTCTCCAATTGTTGCAAATCCATCAAAGCCGTATCGGGGTCAATATCAACGAAGTCTATTTTTCCTCCGCAGTAAGCAATGCAATTCGCCGAAGCGACAAATGTTATTGGGGTGGTCAGCACAACCGAAGAACTGTTAACTCCCAAAGACAAGGCCGAAATATGCAGCGCCTCTGTGGCATTGCCAACCAAAACAGCATATTTCGCGCCAACGTATTCGGCAAAAGCCTGCTCAAACTCGCCAATTTTTGGTCCCTGTGTCAGAAAATCGGACTTTAACGTATTGACAACTGCGTCAATATCCGCTTGGGTGATGTTTTGTTTTCCGTAAGGGATACCTTTCATTATAAGGGTTTAAAATTTGGATCAACATATTTTTTTATCTTATCTCTCAAGGATTCTACCGTTTCCCATGCGGTATTGGCACCGGAATTATATTTAAATCCGGCCTCAACTTCCCATGCCTGATAATGCTCCAGATACTTCTTTTTATCAACATCAGTTGGCAATATGGCATAATACTTGTCAAACTCAATGGTGTTATACGAATCGCTTTCGGTTATCATTTCTTCATGTAATTTTTCTCCCGGTCGTATGCCAACATATTCAATTTGACAATTTGGTGCAATGGCTTTTGCTAATGTTTCTATTGTAAATGAAGGTATCTTGGGAACAAAGATTTCACTTCCGATTGCATTTTCGATAGCCCAGAGCACCATCTCTACACCTTCTTCTAACGATATATTAAAACGTGTCATGTCTTTATGGGTTACGGGTATAGTTCCTTCTTTGCGTTTTTCCATAAAAAATGGAATAACAGACCCTCTTGATCCCATCACGTTGCCATACCTGACAACGGAAAACCTTAAATCCCGCTTCCCTTTTATATTATTGGCTGCAATAAATAATTTATCGGACACCAATTTGGTAGCTCCGTACAAATTGATGGGAGCAGCTGCTTTGTCGGTTGATAAAGCTACGACAATTTTAATGTCCATCGACAATGCCGCATCAATTACATTTTGTGCCCCACTGATATTGGTTTTGATACACTCATCCGGATTGTATTCCGCTGTTGGCACTTGTTTTAATGCAGCAGCATGAATAATGACGTCTATTCCCTCGCAAGCCCTTTTGAATCTTGCTCCATCTCTCACATCGCCTATAAAAAAGCGTATTTGCGGGTATTTGTTTACAGGAAACAGTTGTGCCATTTCAAATTGTTTTAATTCATCCCTGGAGTATATCACCAGCCTTTTCACATTCGGATAACGTGCCAAAATCATTTGGGTAAACATTTTGCCAAAAGAGCCTGTTCCGCCCGTTATCAAGATACTTTTGTTGTTTAGCATGTATGTTAATTTTATAATTATTTCAGGAATTGAATATTAGCGGTTGAATATTTTGAGAACCATGTCTATTATAGAGAAATTGGAAATGTTTGTGTCGATAAAATCATTCAAGTTCTATTTTATTCATGTTTATCTTTATTCCTTTTCAGAAACATGTCCATGATTGCGGTGATTTCGGCTGAGATTTTTAGCTTATAGATAGCGAACAATGTGAGTATGCCAATAATCAGCGTTCGGTAGATCAGGTCAAGATAAGGATTGGAAGTCCATTGGGGCAGCAAAAAATTTATGCCGTATAAAATAAATATCAATAGGATAAACTTTAACATACCTGTTGAGAAGGGATTTCCCTTGATCTTGGCCATCACGATCCATTGTTGTACGGCATTCAGCAGAAATGCCGTTGTGAATGTAGCTATGGCGGCGCCGGTAATCCCCATGCTCGGGATTAGTAAAAGATTGGTAATGATGCCTGTAATCGTAATAAAAACGGTAAAGAAAAGAGTCCAGTAATAATATTTGGAATAAGAGATTAATATCGCGCCGAAATTGAAAATAACATTGAGAATCCTCGATAATGCAATAAAAAGAACGACCCATTTTCCGACAACATACACAGTCCCGTTAGGGATAATGGCAAAAATATTGTCAATGTTTATCCATATCAGAAGAAATATACAGCTTCCTGCAATTAATTGATGGAGCGATACTTTTTGATATAATTGATTGGCTTTTTGCATATCTCCTTCTTTTATCGCTTGTGCTGCAACAGGTGAAGATATGGATGAAATGGAACGGGAGGGTATATCAACCACAGCGCCTATATATAAATTGATTACATAAATACCGGCAAAATCAAGGCCTAACTGTCCGCCGACCATAAACAACCCTAATTGCGGCAAAATATTTGCGCTCAATGCCGAAAGAAGTAAGAAAACCGTATAGTTTGTTATTTTTTTTCTTAACGGTTTGTCAATGAAAGCGTAGTCATGTTTCAAAGAGATTGTGCCAATACGGGAAACATAGATAAATGTAAGCATCATCGCAATTCCATAAGTCACAATAATGCCGCCAACCAACCCGTCAAGATTCAAAAATTTGAAAGCGAATAACAGATATACTGTTAATAATAAGATTCTTACTGCTACTTCGCGTATAAACTTAGGTATGACTATACGCATCAGCACATTTGAATAAGTCTCAAAGACTATCCAAAATGTGATAAAAATAATTGCCAAGATAATCCAGTAATAATAATCAACAAACAGCGCTGAATTGGTGATGAAGTAGGCTGAAATCGGCTCTTTAAGAAATATGTATAAAGGAATGAAAATCAAACATCCAATCGTTGGCAACAAGACCAAATAAAAGAAAAAACCATGGTGATTATTCTTTTCGGACTGAAAATAAGGGAAAAAACGAAATGCAGACCCCGATACGCCAAGCAACGCAAAACCGGCAATTAAAAACGCTGCTTCATAGAAAAAGCGTGCTAATCCGATTTCTTCCGGTTGAAGAAATTCGGTTAACACAAACACGGTTGTCAGGAATCCGATAAACGATCCGATATAATTGACAACTGTTCCTTTGATGCTTTGACGAATAATAATACCCATTTTGTTTGTCTTATTCACGAACTCACCACTCCAACGCTTTGTCGATCAGAAAATCTTTAACCACCTGTTTGTCAACTTCGAAGCCGGGCATATATTCAACCGGCTCGCGATAATTGATGTCTTCATGAAAAGCCAATTGTTGTCGAAACAGCTTTTCAATTTGCATAACGGTTAAAAAATAAGGTAAAATAATTAACTGTAGGTTCGAAAAAATTATTTTTTCGTCTTTTGCTCAGATTAATTGAATGGAAAAAAATCTTTGCTACCTCCCTCATGCTCATCAAATCAAATAGGGTCTGTATTTGTGCCAAACTGCCGTAGTTAAGCAAGGTTTCCACCAATAACTCATCACTTACCGTCTCGCTTTTTGGGGCGGGAGAGTACCAAAATAAGTGTTGATGGTCTTCGATAAATTTTTTTACTTCGGGTGTTCGCATGCAGATAATCATTCAAATACTCAACAAATCATCTTTTTAAAGGCTTACTTTCATTCACGGCAAAGCCCCGTCAGTCCCATTGGGACCAACCACAAAAGCCATGCAAATATACGTATTTTCAGTGACTTCAGTACTAAAACGCAAATGAAAAATGATTATTGTAGTCAACCATATCCCGCTCGTTAGGAAACGAGCGGGAGCGAAAGGCAGGGGTGCCCCTCTTTGGCGCAAGTCTCCAGACTTGTGTCCTTAAACAATAGAAGTTTGTAACTTCGTAAAAAAGCAAATGAAGTTATAAACTTCAAATCATAAAAAGGCACAAGTCTGGAGACTTGCGCCAAAGAGAGCCGACACGCACAACATCGGCATTACAAATGCCGATGAACGGAAAACAGGGATGCAACGGCATTACAAAACAACATCGGCATTACAAATGCCGATGGACGAAGCGGAAACTGGAAACGGAAAACAACAAAATTATTTGAGGGCTTCGGAGCCGCCGATGATATCGAGCAATTCGCTGGTGATGGCTTGTTGGCGTTGTTTGTTGTATTGGATGGTCAGTTCGCCCAGCATTTCTTCGGCATTGTCTGTGGCGATTTGCATGGCGACTGTTCGTGCGGCATGTTCGGCGGCCGAAGAATCCAACAATATGGCATAAATCTTACTGCGTAACGAAGTGGGTATCAACGATTCCATCAGTGTTTTTCTGTCGGGTTCGAGCAGATAATCTACCGGAATGGCTTGACCTCCTTGTTGTTGGGATAAATCAATCGGTAAAAACACTTCATTGGTTGGAATCTGAACGCCGGCGCTTTTGAAATGGTTGTAGACTAAATCAACGCGGTCGATTTTATGAGTCAGGAAATCGTTCATCAGCGCATCGGCAATTTGCTTAGCGCCATCAAAGTTAGGTTTATCGATTAACGAAATAAAACTTCCTTTGGTGTCGACAGGTATGGTAAGTTTACGTACGGCAGCTTCCATTTTTTTCCCTACCGGATAGATTTCTATTTCACACTGCTGCTCCCGGTAATGCTGTATCCGGTTGTTGAAAAGGCGTATGATATTGGAATTGAAGGCGCCGCATAAGCTGGAGTTGGAAGAGATCGCTAAAATCGCTACCCGTTTGATTGGTCTTACTTCCGCAAAAACGGAGGAAAAACCCTCTTCCTCGCTGTATCCCGATAAAAAATCACTCAACATATGCGCGACCCGGCGTTCATAAGGCAAAAAACGCTCAATTTGTGATTGCGCCTTATGCAGTTTGGAAGATGCAACCATCTTCATGGCCGAGGTAATTTTCTGTGTCGATTTTACCGAGGCGATACGCCCTTTTATTTCTTTTAATGATGACATCTCTTACATTTTGTAATTGTCCACCAAGTCTGTTGCTGTCAGTATAAGTAATTTTTCGACTTCATCATTCAGGATTCCTTGCCGAAGAACATCTAACACATCGTTACGATGTTTTAATTCCAATCGTTCCAGAAATTCCTTCGCAAACCCGCTCACTTTCTCAACAGGGATATCAGCCAGTAAGCCTTTGGTACCGCAATAAATCAGTGCGATTTCATATTCAACGGGCAGCGGGTCATACTGCGGTTGAATCAACAGCGCCGCATTTTTCCGCCCTTTATCCAACGTCAAACGTGTATAGGCATCGAGATCGCTTCCGAACTTAGTAAATGCCTCCAATTCACGGTATTGAGCCTGGTCGATTTTTAATGTACCGGCAATTTTCTTCATTGCCTTGATTTGAGCGTTTCCGCCTACCCGTGATACGGATATCCCCACATTGATTGCAGGACGGATTCCGGCATTGAACAAGCCTGTTTCGAGGAATATCTGTCCGTCGGTAATCGAAATAACGTTTGTAGGAATATAGGCAGAGACATCGCCGGCTTGCGTTTCGATAATCGGCAAGGCGGTCAAAGAGCCTCCTCCCTTGATAAAGGGTTTCAGATTATCGGGGACATCGTTCATCTGAGCGGCAACCTCGTCGTTATTGATAATTTTGGCAGCGCGTTCCAACAGCCGGGAGTGCAGGTAGAAAATATCGCCCGGATAGGCTTCGCGTCCGGAGGGGCGACGGAGGATAAGCGACACTTCGCGGTAAGAAACGGCTTGTTTGGAGAGGTCGTCGTAAATGACTAAAGCAGCCCGTCCCGTATCGCGGAAGAACTCACCGACAGCAGCCCCTGCGTATGGGGCGTAGAAACGCAGCGCTGCCGGATCGGATGCCGATGCGGCGATGATAGTCGTATACTCAAGCGCCCCCTTATCTTTTAAGGTATTGACAATATTGGCTATTGTTGAGCCTTTTTGTCCGATGGCAACGTAAATGCAATAGACAGGCTTCCCTGCTAAGAAATTATTTCGTTGGTTGATGATGGTATCGATCCCAATGGCTGTTTTGCCTGTCTGGCGGTCGCCGATAATCAATTCGCGTTGTCCGCGTCCGATAGGAATCATGGCATCGATGGCAATAATGCCGGTTTGCAAAGGTTCATTCACCGGTTGGCGAAAAATGACACCGGGCGCTTTACGTTCCAANGGCATTTCCAATAAATCACCATAGATAGGACCTTTNCCGTCGATTGGCTGGCCGAGAGGATTGACNACACGTCCCAGGAGGCCTTCNCCTGTAGGGATGGAGGCAATGCGTCGTGTGCGTTTGACGGTATCACCCTCTTTGACAAAATCGGTATGCCCCAGNAAAACNGCTCCCACATTATCTTCTTCAAGGTTCATCACGACGGCCATTTCACCGTTGTCAAATTGAAGGAGTTCGCCCGACTCGGCTTTACCCAGTCCGAAGATACGAACCACTCCGTCGCTAACCTGAAGTACGGTACCCACTTCTTCAAATTTCACATGGGTATCGATCCCTTTCAATTGCATTTTCAATATTTCGGTAATTTCACTTGCTTTTATATCTGACATACATATTATTTTTTATGAATGAATAAATTCCTGTCGCAGTTGACTCAGCAGATTCTTTACGCTGGCATCCAACCGAAGGTCTTCTAATTCGAGAATAAAACCGCCGATCAGATCGGGATTAGTGGCTGTCATAAACTCGACTTGATTATTATTTTTCCTGACTAAGCCCACCAATTTATTTTTCTCCTCGCTGTTTGCCGGTTCGGAGGTAATCAATTTCATGATTACCATGTTTTTTGCTTTCCTGTAGACTTTATCATACGAGGCTGCAATAAACAGCATGTGTTGTGCACGTTTGTTTTTAACAATCAGGTGAATAGCCTTACTGCATGCATCGCTGATCTCTTTGCCGGCAGCAGTAGTCAACAAATCAATCTTGACAGCAGGTGAGACGGTCGGGTCGGACATCATTTTGTTCAACGACGGGCAAGCGAGAAACTGTTCCGTCATGAATTTCAATTCTTTCCGTAATTGATCCTCTTCCTTACACTCCGCAGCAAATTGATATATTGCCTTGGCGTAGCGGTGCGACATGATACCTGTATCCATTCGATTAATTCATTTGCGCTTCTTCGATCAGTTTTTGTATCAGTTCGTGTTGTGCCGGTGGATTATCCAGGTTCTTACGAAGGATTTTTTCGGCAATTTCGATCGATAAGTCGGCTATGCGGTTTCGTATATCGCGGATTGCCAAATCTTTTTCTTTTTGAATTGCCGTTCTTGCTTCAGCAATAAGTTTCTTTGCTTCGACTGTCGCCTGTTCTTTTGCTTCTCCGATAATCATATTTCGTGTTTCCTGCGCTTCTTTCAGCATCCGAACTTCTACGTCGCGTGTTTGTTTCAATATTCGTTCGCTTTCTTCCTGAATACCTGCCAAGCGTTCATTGGCTGCCTTGGCAGACTCCAACGCATTGTCGATAAAGGCTTTCCGTTCGTCCACCATTTTAACGATGACGGGAAAACCAAACTTGGCCAGCACAAAGAATACTACCCCGAAAGAGATCAGCATCCAAAATATTAGACCGGGATCGGGTGATAATAACATAGTTTACTTAATAAGGAATCCACAAGCAACTACTGAAAACAAAGCAACACCTTCTATCAGCGCAGCAACAATAATCATACTCGTACGAATATCGTTGGCTGCTTCCGGTTGGCGGGCAATGCCTTCGAGCGCTGCCTGTCCTATTTTACCTATTCCTAAACTTGCACCGACGACAGTTATTCCGGCTCCTAAACCTACGCCTAATTGTGCTAACCCTGAGCCAGCTGCGGCTACTTGTAATAAAATTGATAATAACATAATTTTTTAATTTTATAATTTATAATATTTTATATAATTCTTCCGAGCGTAAATCCCTAACGGGATTGTTAAACCTTGAACCTTAAACTTTGAACCTTGAACCTTAAATTAATGCTTCGCATGATGCGGCTCCACCTGCGACAATCCGATAAAGACTGAAGAAAGCATCGTGAATACATACGCCTGAATAAACGCCACCAATAATTCAATAAAACTAATAAAGATTGACATTAAAACCGCCAGCAAACTCATTCCTGCATTCAGGGCAGTTCCCAGACTAACTGTAAGAAAAATCATACAGGTTAATCCCAATACAATGGAATGGCCTGCCAAAATATTCGCAAACAAACGAATCATTAAGGCAAACGGTTTTGTAAAAATACCGACCAATTCAATAACAGGCATAATCGGAATGGGCGCTTTCAGCCATAAAGGCACTTCAGGCCAGAGGATTTCTTTCCAATACGCTTTTGTCCCAAATATATTAACAATCAGAAACGTACAAATAGCTAATACACAAGTAACGGCTATATTGCCTGTCACATTGGCGCCTCCCGGGAAAATGGGTATAATACCCAACAGATTGTTTGTAAAGATAAAGAAGAAAACGGTCAGGAGATACGGCACGTATGGTTTGTAGTTTTTGCCGACACAAGGTCTCACAACGCCATCAATGATACTCGTTATCAACAGTTCGATTAAAGCGATCAATCCATTGGGAGAGATTTCATCCGGGTGGTTTTTCCGTTTTCTGTACCAGCGGGCGCACAAAAGAATCAGGGTAATCAGGAGCGTACTGCTAATCAACAACGAGCACGCATTTTTTGTCAGTGAAATATCCCACGGGCGTGTTTCGCTTCCTGAAGCATCTCTTTCCACTATTTTGCCTTTGTAATCGCCATGTTCAGCGATATAAAATCCTTTATATGCAGCATGTCCATGTTCGAAACGGGCAGACGAAAAGATATGCCAGCGGCCTGCTTTTTCTTTAACAATGACAGGCAAAGGGATGGACAAATGCGTATGACCTAAAGTAGCAATATGCCACTCATACGAATCAGCCAGATGTTCAAGAATAAGGTCGGTCACATTCAAATCTTCTTTTGTCTCCTCAGGATAGGCCTGAAAACCGGAGAAAAAGAAAATTACAAGGAACGTATATCTCAATATAAACTTCATTTCGTTGTGTTTGATTCTTTTTTAACTGTTTCTTTCAATTGTTTTTCCCTGCGTGTCAGATATATCGTATCGCAAAACAAATAGATAAAATAAAGGATAATGAAGAAAACAATGAAATGCCGGAGTTCTATATTTACCGCAAATGCACAGATGATAAAGAAAAGAAGGGTAAGCAGCGTTTTCCCGACTTTCATACCCAGCAAAACGTTGATTGATTGGCGCGGGCTTTGCTTTTTACTTTTGTTTTCAATAAACAGGACAGTAAATATTTCGAAAAAAGTGAACATCCCTATGGCCGCCCCTGCTACTTTTATTGTAATCAACTCTTTGAAAATCAAATTACCATAAGCGATCAACACAATAGTCAGTACTATGCATAGAACGACTAAAAAAAGGAGATAACTGTTTTTTATCGACAACATAGTTTATTCAATACAGACAGAAACATTATTATTTTTCGCTTCAACAAATCCTCCGTTCACAGGTATCACAGTTTTTTCTCCTGCTACACTGTACGTGATTACCCCTTTTGTCAGTGCGGAAATGATTGGCGCATGGCGGTCCAGTATGGTAAACAAGCCGATTGCTCCCGGCAATGTAACCGATTCGACTTGACCGGAATAGACTGTTTTTTCGGGGGAGATAATCTCTAAGTTCATCTGTGTTTGTCTTTTACAGCTTTAAACTTTCAATTTTTCGGCTTTGGCAATGGCGTCTTCAATTGTTCCTACATTGAGGAATGCCTGTTCGGGCAGATNATCCACTTCGCCATCCATAATCATATTAAAGCCTTTGATGGTATCTTCGATCGAAACCATAACGCCGGGCACTCCCACAAATGCTTCNGCCATGAAGAAAGGCTGAGAAAGNAAACGTTGCACCCGNCGTGCACGGCCTACCACTAATTTATCTTCGTCCGACAGTTCTTCCATNCCCAGGATAGCGATAATATCCTGCAATTCCTTGTAGCGCTGCAACAGTTGTTTGACGCGTTGAGCCGTATTATAATGTGCTGCGCCGGTGATATTCGGATCAAGTATCCGCGAGGTGGAACTCAGCGGATCTACAGCCGGATAGATTCCTAACTCCGAAATTTTGCGATCCAACACAGTGGTAGCGTCCAAAAATCCAAAGGTAGTAGCCGGAGCTGGGTCGGTCAGGTCGTCGGCAGGCACATAGACTGCCTGGACGGAAGTGATTGACCCTCTTTTGGTCGAAGTGATCCGTTCTTGCATGGTGCCCATCTCGGTGGCTAATGTCGGCTGATAGCCGACAGCCGAAGGCATACGTCCGAGCAAAGCCGAAACCTCTGAGCCGGCTTGCGTAAAACGGAAAATATTGTCCATAAAGAACAAAATATCACTTCCCGAATCGCCTCCTCTGTCACGAAACGATTCGGCAATGGTCAAACCCGACAATGCGACCGACGAACGTGCACCGGGAGGTTCGTTCATTTGGCCGAAGACTAACGTCGCCTGCGATTTGGCCAATTCGTCGTAGTCTATTTTCGACAAATCCCATTCTCCGCGTTCCATCCCTTCTTTAAATGCCGCACCGTAACGGATAACACCCGATTCAATCATTTCGCGCAGCAAGTCATTGCCTTCGCGTGTACGCTCGCCTACACCTGCGAAAACGGAAAATCCATTGTGTTTCTTAGCGATATTGTTAATCAACTCCATGATTAACACCGTTTTTCCGACGCCTGCACCACCAAACAAACCGATTTTGCCGCCTTTCAAATAAGGCGCTAACAAATCGACCACTTTGATTCCGGTGAAGAGAATCTCGGTCGAGGTCGCCAAATCTTCAAATTTGGGAGGGTCGCGGTGGATAGGTTCGGCTCCTTCATGGCTAACCGGCTTCATTCCGTCAATGGTATCGCCGATTACATTCAGCAATCTTCCTTTCACTTGCTCGCCGACAGGCATAGCTATCGGTCCTCCCATACTTTCGACTTTCATTCCACGAAAAATGCCGTCGGTCGAATCCATTGCGATGGTGCGCACCGTATCTTCGCCGATATGCTGCTGAACTTCAACGATTAACGATTTTCCATCAGGACGAGTGATTTTGAGTGCATCATAAATTTTGGGAATAGAATGACCTGAATTGTCATACGAAACATCGATGACAGGGCCAATCACTTGCGAAATCAATCCAATATTATCAGGCATGATGAATATTTAAATGTTAAACTTTTTTTCCGCCGTATATATACGTATACTTTAAGAAACGGCAAAAGTAATACTTTAACTGTTTCATTGTTCAAATGAAGTGGTAATTTTTCTTAAAAAAATAAAAAAAGGAACAAGTTGGAGGATTTGCATAACCCTAACAGGGTTCTAAACCCAGTTAGGGTTAAAACGAATGCGGCAAAGAGGGCATTGTTCATGTCATCTTTAAGGCATAAATACGCTGTATGATATCGACCACTTTCAGGCCTTCCAGGACATTGGTGGTGATTGATTCGGATGAGTTGTTGTGCAGGACATTGACTACGTTGCGGATTACCAAATGATGGTTTTGAGCCGACCCTTTGTATGTGCCGTAGTCGTTGCCGGGATTGGTGGGAGCCAGTTCCGGTATGGTATAATTCCTGACATGACATTCAAGCACCTCGTTCATGTATTGTCCGCCGATTTTNACGCTCCCGTTTTCAGCCACAACAAGCATACTGCTTTCCATATTCCTGTCCCANACCGAAGTAGAATAATTCAAACTTCCCATGCCTCCGTTTACAAAGTTGAAATTCACGATGCCCGAATCTTCAAANTCGGTCAATCCGGCATGATTGAAATCGGAAAAGCGGGCTTGTATATCGCAGATATCGCCNAAANTCCAGTACATGATATCGATAAAATGAGAGAATTGCGTAAACAACGTACCGCCGTCCAATGCTGNTTTGCCATGCCATGANTCAGGCTGATAATATCGTTCGTCCCGATTCCAATAACAATTTAACTGTACCATGTAAATTTTCCCCAGCCTGCCCGAGTCGACCATCTCTTTGAGCCAAACGGAAGGAGGGGAGTAGCGGTTTTGCATCACGCAAAAGACCTGTTTGCGGTATTTGATTGAGGTATGTATGATTTTTTCGGCATCGGCTACCGTAAGCGCCATCGGTTTTTCGATGACAACATGATTACCCGATTCGATGGCCCGAACAGCCATTTCGGCATGTAATCCGTTAGGAGTGCATATGTTAACCACATCGAAAGGTATTTCGCTTTGCAACAAATCTTCATAACCGCGAAAGAAAGGTACATCGTAGGCATCGAGCGACAGGGATTCTTTGGGTAATACGTCGCATAAGGCGGCTAACCCGGCGCCTTGTTCACGGACAATCATTTCGGCATGGCGTTTACCGATATGGCCGCAGCCGACGACAGCGAAACGGATGGAGGGTATTGTATTCATCAATTTTTATGTCTAAAAAATTGAACGACATTATTAGTAATATATTGCATCATTTCAGCTGTCATTTCCGTATGAATGGGCAGAGAGAGCACTTCCCTGCACAGGCGGGTGGAGACATTGCCATCTCCCGAAATTCGCGCCACCCATTTGTATCCTTCCTGTTCCTGCACCGCTAACGGGTAATAAACGATGGACGGAATTCCTTGTTTTTGAAGGTATTGCTTTAAATCATCGCGTTGTCCGTTAATGATACGGATGGTGTATTGATGATAAATATGGGTGGAAAATAGCGATTTAGCCGGGATTCTGATTTCACTTAACTGACTTAATGTCTGGTCATAATAACGGGCAACCTTCTGCCTTGTCCGCGAAAACGCATCAATATGGTTCAGTTTGACATTTAATATGGCGGCTTGCATTGTATCCAAGCGCGAATTACATCCCACTATTTGATGATGATATTTCGATGTTTGTCCGTGATTGGCAAGCATACGGATGCGCCCGGCTAATTCGCTGTCAGCTGTCATCACAGCGCCTCCGTCGCCGTAGCAACTCAAGGGCTTGGTTGGGAAAAACGAAGTCGTACCGATATGCCCGATTGTTCCCGCCTTCTTCGTTGTGCCATTGGAAAATGTATAATCCACACCCAATGATTGCGCATTGTCTTCGATGACGTTGATTTTGTATTTTTCTGCAATCTTCATGATTGGCTCCATATCACAAGACTGTCCGAAAAGATGTACAACGATAATCGCTTTTGTCTGACGTGTGATGGCTTGCTCCAGGAGTTCGGTATTGATATTGAAGGTCTCCGGATCGACATCGACCAATACAGGGATTAACTTGAGCGATGCAACCATCTCGGCAGCTGCGATATACGTAAATGCGGGGATGATTATTTCGTCGCCTGGTTGAACATTAAATGCTTGCAGGGCCAGCCGGATAGCGTCAGTTCCGTTTCCGCAGGGGATAACGTAAGGGACATGCAAATATTCGGCAAGGCGCGAACAGAAGGTATTGACTTGTGGGCCATTGATAAAAGAAGCGCTTTCGATAACCTCTTTTATAGCGGCGTCCATTTCCTTTTCCAGGCGCTTATACTGACTGTGCAAGTCGACCATTTGAATATCCATACGAAATACAATTTATTGAATTCTACCGAGCGTAAATCCCTGACGGGATAGTTGAATTTTTAAATCTTTAAATTATTTTACCTCACTCCCCGGTTTTACCGACGCTTCCGGAATGACGATTACCAATTTGCCGTCGGCATCTTCGGCTGACAGGATCATTCCTTCCGATGTGACGCCTTTCAGTTGTCTGGGTGCCAGATTCGCGATAAAACAGATTTGTTTGCCAACCAACTCTTCCGGTTTATAATGTTGTGCTATGCCGGATACGATGGTACGCCCGCCGAGGCCGTCGTCAATTTTCAATAACAGCAGTTTGTCGGCTTTAGGCACTTTGGTGCACTCCACAACGATGCCTGTTCGAATATCCAATTTGGCAAAATCATCATACGTTATCGTGTCGCGTACCGGTTTTGCCTTGTAACCTGCTGTTTCGTTTTCTTTTTTGGTATCCAACAATTTTTGCACCTGTTTGTCGATGGCGGCATCTTCGATTTTTTCGAAAAGCAATTCGGATGTACCTAATTCATGTCCGGCTTCCAATAAATCAGCTTCGCCCAACCGGCTCCATGCCAAATCCTTGATATTCAACATCTGATTTAACTTTAACATACTGAATGGCAAAAATGGTCTGAAGGCAATCGATAAATTGGCTGTAATCTGGAGGGCAATATGCAAAATCGTTTGTACACGTTTCATATCTGTTTTTGCCCATTTCCAGGGTTCCGTATCGGCTAAGTATTTATTCCCGATACGCGCCAGATTCATGGCTTCTTTTTGTGCCTCCCGAAAATGGTAAGTATCCAAGAGTCTTTCCAAAGCTGCTTTTACGTTTTTAAAGTCGCTGATGGTTTGTCTGTCGTAATCGGTCAGTTCGCTGTAAGCCGGTACTTTATTATCAAAATAATTTTTTGTCAAGACAAAAGCACGGTTGACAAAATTGCCCAGGATAGCAACTAACTCATTGTTGTTTCGCGCCTGAAAGTCTTTCCATGTGAAGTCATTATCTTTTGTTTCGGGTGCATTAGCCGTCAGCGCGTAACGTAAGACATCCTGTTTGCCCGGAAAATCTTCCAGGTACTCATGCAGCCAGACAGCCCAGTTACGTGAAGTGGAAATCTTATCTCCTTCAAGGTTTAAAAATTCATTGGCCGGTACATTTTCAGGAAGGTTGTATGTCCCTTCGGCTTTTAAGACTACGGGAAAGACGATACAGTGAAAGACGATATTATCTTTACCGATAAAATGCAATATCTTTGTTTCCGGGTCTTTCCACCATGTTTCCCAACTGTCGGGCAATAATTCCTTGGTATTGGAGATATAACCGATCGGTGCATCAAACCACACATACAATACTTTCCCTTCCGCCCCTTCAATAGGCACAGGAATCCCCCAGTCCAGATCGCGGCTCACGGCGCGTGGTTGCAATCCCATATCGAGCCAACTCTTGCATTGACCGTATACATTGGGTTTCCATTCCGTATGACCTTCTAATATCCATTCGCGCAAGAAAGGCTCAAATCTGTCTAACGGCAGGTACCAGTGTTTTGTTTCCCGCATGACGGGGCAGCTGCCGCTGATTACCGATTTCGGATTGATAAGGTCGGTCGGGTTCAGCGATGTCCCGCACGACTCGCATTGATCGCCGTAGGCGCCTTCATATTGACAATGCGGACAGGTACCCATGATATAGCGGTCGGCCAGAAACTGCCGCGCTTCTTCGTCGTAATACTGTTCGTTCATTTTTTCGACAAACGTACCGTTATCATACAACGTTCTGAAAATCTCGGAAGCTAATTGATAATGCGTTGAGGTCGTCGTTCGCGAATAGATATCGAACGAGATGCCAAAATCCTCGAATGATTGTTTAATGATATGATGAAAGCGGTCGACAATATCCTGTGGTGTGACACCTTCGTTTTTTGCCCTCAACGTAATCGGCACCCCATGCTCATCGGATCCTCCGATGAGCAACACATCTTCGCCTTTCAGTCGCAGGTAGCGTGCATAGATATCTGCCGGCACATACACCCCTGCTAAGTGACCGATATGCACCGGCCCGTTGGCATACGGCAACGCTGTTGTAATTAAAGTTCTCTTAAAATGTTTCGAATCCATAGCTGTGCAATATCTGTTTCAAACTCGCAAAAGTACAAAAAATTGTGAAATCAACGGTTAATTTGTTTTTTTCTTACCTTTGCAAGCAAATCAGTCAGTCAATGAAAGACTTTATCCGTGTACTGCGGCGGTTCGTTCCGCCCTATAAGAAATATTTGGTATTGAATATCGTTTTCAATATCATCTCGGCTATCATGAATCTTTTTTCGTTTATGCTGATTATCCCTATCCTGAATATCCTGTTCAATATTTCCGAGAACACCTATACATGGATGGAATGGGAGTGGAACCTCACTTCGTGGGAGGCATGGAAGAATATTCCGACTTTCGCTGCAAACAATTTTTTTGCGTATATCACCGGATTGATAGATACTCAGGGAGGCGCTTTTACCTTAATTATATTAGGCCTTTTCCTGATTGGAATGACTTTTTTGAAAGTTGCCTCTATGTATATGGCGTTTTATACGATGATACCGATTCGTACAGGGGTGGTTCGCGATATACGTAACCAAATCAACCATAAAATCACCCGACTCTCTCTCGGTTTTTTTTCCGAAGAACGGAAAGGCGATATCATTGCGCGTGTTTCGGGTGATGTGAACGAAATCGAAACGTCAATAATGAGTTCGCTTGATATGTTGTTTAAGAATCCGATTCTGATTGTTATTTATCTCATCGGGATGATTATCATCAGTTGGCAATTGACGCTTTTTGTTTTCATCCTCCTTCCTGTTGCCGGATATGTCATGGGCAAAGTAGGCAAAACCCTTAAACGCAAATCGTTAGTTGGCCAGGAGCAATGGGGATTACTGATGAGTCAGGTAGAGGAAACATTGAGTGGTCTGCGGATTATCTTCGCTTTCAATGCAGCGCAAAAGATTCAGCGCCGCTTTGAGAAAAGCAATGAGACGTTTCGCCGGATCACCAACCGGATCTATCGCCGCCAGCAAATGGCACATCCGATGAGTGAATTGCTGGGAACAGTTACTATCGCCATTGTGCTCTGGTATGGCGGAAGTCTTATTTTGAACGAAAACAGTACGATAGGCGCTTCCACCTTTATCTATTACCTGGTTATCTTTTACAGTATTATCAATCCCGCCAAAGACTTAAGTAAAGCAACGTATGCTGTTCAGAAAGGGTTGGCCTCGATGATACGAATTGATAAAATCCTGCTGGCTGAATCGGATATCAAAGACCCTGCCGACCCGAAACCTGCTACGTTAACCGACAGGATTCAGTATGACAATGTTTGGTTTAAGTACAAAAACGAGTGGGTATTGAAAGGGATAAACCTGACGATTCCGAAAGGAAAAACAATCGCAATTGTGGGGCAGTCGGGTTCGGGGAAAAGCACCTTGGTTGATATGTTGCCCCGATTCTACGATGTTGACCAGGGTGCGGTCAGCATCGACGATACTGATATCCGCGATGTGTTGTTGCACGACCTGCGCGGATTGATGGGGATCGTAAATCAGGAAGCCATCCTGTTTAATGACACCTTTTTCAATAACATTGCCTTTGGAGTTGACAATGCAACGCTTCAGCAGGTGCAGGAAGCGGCGCGTATCGCCAATGCGCATGATTTTATCATGGCAACAGAAGACGGATACAATACCAATATCGGTGACCGGGGCAGC
>JGI24702J35022_10000112_pt1 | contig 38572 bp, 25 predicted proteins | sample TergutTh196P4_FD_35022 | JGI IMG/M metagenome (IMG submission 35022) | reverse complement strand
AGAACCTGCCGGTTTTGCGGATACGATACGCTTTTGACAACCAAAATCGGCTAAAACGACTCATTTTGGTTGTCAAAAGCGTATCGTATCCGACAATCGCCCGCTTCAGGGGCAGGTATGCTGGGAGCGGCGGAAGCAACAGAAGCCCACGTTAGACGGGAAGCCGCAGGGGCTTCTCCACATAAGACAGAGGAGGGAAGATGAGGGTAAAAACAAAGATGGTCTCGCTGATTGTGGCCTTGGCGATGCTTGGGCAGTTGGCAGGCCTAGCCTTCGGAGAGGTGGAGCCAACCGGGGCTGGAGGCGCGCAGACGGCTCCCCTTGCAGCTGAGGAAGCCGTGCCCCAGTTTCGGCTAACCATCAGCATCCCGTCAGGCGGAGCAACGTTTGTACTGCCAACCAGCGGCAACTTGGGCGGCACGATCGCAGGCAAGCCATTCAATTGGGCTATCGACTGGGGCGACGGCAGTACAGAGGCCAGCTCTGGTACCAGCGAGTTCAACAGCGGTATAGCACATACCTATGCTGGGACAGGAGACTACACCGTCACCATCGAGCCGGCCGGGTCGACTGAGGCCTGGTTGGCAGCATTTGGTTTTGCGGGAGCAGAGTACTTTGGCAGCAAAGCAATGCTGACTGGTGTTCTAGACCCGCTCAGGCCAGAGATGACGCGCACACAAGCACAAATCGATGGAAGCCTTGCTCCTCCAAACAACGAATGGAATCGGGCTTTTTTCGACTGCCAAAACCTCACGACAATACCGACTTTTGAGGGCTGGGAGGCAATAGGCTCTGTCGGGGATAACTTTGCCTCAGAGATGTTTTTTGGCTGCTACCGCCTTACCACATTGCCAGAAGGCTTCAATTTGCCACAAAGCCTTACCGAAGTAGGCGACAACTTTGCCTCGTTCATGTTCGCTAACTGTATAAACTTAAAAACACTGTCCTCAGGCTTCAACCTGCCTCAGGGCTTGACCGAAGTGGGCAACCGCTTTGCCACAGGGCTTTTCAGTTCTTGTGGGGGCATCGAGGCTTTGCCGGCAGGCTTCAACCTCCCTCAAGGACTGACTAGGGTAGGCGACTACTTCGCACACGCTATGTTCTTTTACTGTACACGACTGGCGACGCTGCCTATTGGCTTCAATTTGCCTCAGGGTATCACCGAGACGGGCAACTGGTTTGCCGGTGATCTGTTCTACTACTGCATAAACCTGACAAACCTGCCTGAGGATTTCAACCTGCCCCCAGGCATCACCAGCGTGGGCAGCGCCTTTGGATGTGCGATGTTCTTCCGATGCCTAAGACTTGAATTGCTGCCGGATGGCTTCAACCTGCCCCAGGGTATCACCGAGACGGGCGAGCTCTTCGCAGCCAGTATGTTCCATGGGGCAGGCAGCCCACACTTTCAGATAAACGACGGGTTCTGCTTGCCGGTTGGTGTCCCTGCCGAGACTGAGTACGCCTTCAGTGGGGCCTTTATCCTGTCTGACAATGCCCCTGTCCAAAACCGCACGGCAGCCTCGATCATCGGGGACTGCCCGACGCCTAGCACAGACCGCCGTGCCTTTGGCGAGCATTTCACCGACATCGACGATATCGATGCCAACTGGAGCGGCCGTCAAGTGCCGCCACCGATCGGCGAGCCAGGTTCGGGCGACTTGAACGGCGACGGCTCGGTGACCATGGACGAGGTGATTATCGTGCTTCGGGCAACAATCGGCAGCGTCCCGCTGAGCCGCGAACAGCTCGCTGTCATCGACATGGACTTCGACGGCGAAATAACCATGGGGGATGTGATTCTCGCTTTGCAGAAGACAGTTTGATTAAGTGTGGAGAAGACCTTGCGACAGGGTTTCTCCACATAAAAAGAGGAGGGAAGATGAGGGGTAAAACAAAGGTGGTATCGCTGGTTGTGGCTATGGCGATGCTTGGGCAGTTGGCAGGACTAGCCTACGGGGAGGTGGTGCCGGCTGGAGCTGGCAACGCGCAAGCAGCTCCCTTGGCAGTTGCCGAAGACAATCCGCGGTTTCAGCTGACGGTCACCATCCCGGCTGGAGGAGCAACATTCATCCTGCCAACCAGCAGCAACTTAGGAGGCATGGTCGCAGGCAAGCCCTACAACTGGCTAGTCGACTGGGGAGACGGCAACACAGAGCTAGCTCAAGGCGAAAGCTCGAGTGGCGGTGGAGTTACTCATGGTTATGGAGTCGCGGGAGACTTTACCATCACAATCACGCCCAATGGGCAGATTTGGGCATGGCTGGCGGCTTTTGGCTTTACTCGTGTTGCATCGGGGTTTGAGGGGTCAAACGCCGCAACAAACAAAGAGCTTGTCACGTCCGTTGCCGGCCCGCTGACCCCTGAGATGACACGGAACTATGCACAGTTGACCGGCGCTCAGGCGGCTCCCGACTATGAGTGGGCTTACATGTTTTATGGATGCACTAATATGAGGGAGGTACCGTCGGTCGAGGGCTGGGAGTTGATCGAATCAACAGGGCACTTATTTGCTTTTTCAATGTTTGTGAATTGCAGCAGCCTCTTGCACCTGACGAACAGCTTCAACCTTCCAGAGGGAATATTATCAACAGGAAGCTACTTTGCTAGCTATATGTTCACTCGATGCACGAACCTTACATCCTTGCCAGCAAGGTTCAACCTACCTCAAGGCATCACCCACACAGACGTAGACTTTGCGTACAACATGTTCTCAGAATGCCACAGTTTAAAGAGCCTGCCAGCAGTCTTCAACCTGCCTCAGCACATCACAGAGGCAGATGAGGGTTTTGCCGTCTGCATGTTTGCAGAATGCTACAGTATTGAGCGCTTACCAGCAGGTTTCAACCTACCTCAAGATATGAGCAAGGTAGGCTCTTATTTTGCATCCTCGATGTTTTTTAGATGCGAAAGCCTCATTGATCTGCCTGAGGGCTTCAACCTACCTCCAGCTATCACAGAGGTAGACGACGCGTTTGCTGCAGGGATGTTTTCATGGTGCTACAGCTTAAATAGCCTGCCCGAGGGCTTCAACCTGCCGCAGGGCATCACATTGGCAGGCAGGGACTTCGCCCGGGAGATGTTTACATCTTCAGGCAGCTCGTCTTTTCAGGTAAACAGCCAGTTCTGCTTTCCTTTGACCATTGCCGCCGATTGTCCGGATGCCTTCTATCGGACATTCTTGTTAAATGATGCTGTTCCTGTGCAGAACCGTACAGCGACATCTATCATCGGAAGCTGTCCGACGCCGCTTGACGAGCGTGAGACCTTTGGCAGGTGTTTTCCAGACTACGGGTCCCTTCCACTGAACTGGGGCGGGGCTAGGCCAGTCGAGGTCGAGCCAGTGTTGCGTATAGCCATCCGGATCCCAGTGCGGAACTTCTCGTTTGTTTTGCCGACTTCCGGGTACTTAAACAGTTCCTATTACGGCATGCCTTATAACTGGTACATAAGCTGGGGTGACGGCAACTCGGAGGTCAGCTCAGGCTTCAGTGAGTCCAACAGCGGCATAGCACATACCTATGCCGGAACAGGAGACTACACGGTCACCATCAGGCCGGTCGGATCGAATGAGGCCTGGTTGGCAGCCTTTGGCTTTGCCGGAACAGAAAACTATGGCAGCAAGGCATTGCTGACAGGCGTTTTAGACCCGCTCAGGCCAGAGATGACGCGCACAAAGGCACAAATCGATGGAAGCCTAGCTCCACCGGACAACGAATGGTACCGAGCGTTTATTAACTGCGCCTATCTCACGACAATACCGACTTTTGAGGGCTGGGAAGCAATAGGCTCTGTCGGGGATAACTTTGCCTCAGAGATGTTTTCTGACTGCTACAGCCTTGTTACATTGCCAGACAACTTCAACCTGCCTCAAGGCCTTACCAGGGCAGGCGACAACTTTGCCGCGTTGATGTTTTCCAACTGTACAAACCTTGTAACGCTGTCCCCAGGCTTCAACCTGCCGCAGGGCTTGACCGAAGTCGGCGACAGTTTTGCTTCAGGGCTGTTCAGGACTTGCGGAGGCATCAGGGCTTTGCCTACAGGCTTCACCTTCCCCCAAGGACTGACTAAAGTAGGCGACAACTTCGCACGGACTATGTTCTTATTCTGCACAAGCCTAGATATGCTGCCTCTTGGTTTCAACCTGCCTCAAGGCCTTACCAGGGCAGGAGACTACTTTGCCAGCGATATGTTCTCCTCCTGTACGAGCCTGATAAGCCTGCCCGAGGGCTTCAACCTGCCGCCTGGTATCACAGAGACGGGTGACTGGTTTGCTGGTTACTTGTTCTACAATTGCTTGAGCCTGACAAACCTGCCTCTTGGCTTCAACCTGCCTCAGGGCATTACCTCAGTCGGCGAGCGCTTCGCAGTCGGCATGTTTCGTGGAGCAGGCAGCTCACACTTTCATATAAACGACGAGTTCTGTCTCCCAGCAGGCGTCCCAGCCGAGTGCGAGTATGCTTTCGGTATGGCTTTTGTCCTGTCTAACAATGCCCCTGTCCAAAACCGCACGGCAGCCTCGATCATCGGCAGCTGCCCGTCGCCTAATGCAGAACGCCATGCCTTCGACACGCATTACATCGACATTGACTTCATCCCTGTCAACTGGGGAGGAGGCGGATTGACGCCTCCACCGGTCGGCGAGCCTGGCTCGGGCGACTTGAACGGCGACGGCTTGGTGACCATGGACGAGGTGATTATCACACTGTGGGCAACAATAGGCAGCGTCCCGCTGAGCCGCGAACAGATCGCTGCCATCGATATGGACTTCGACGGCGAAATAACCATGGGGGATGTGATTTTAACTTTGCAGAAGACAGTTTGATTAAATGTGGAGAAGCCCTTGCGACAGGGCTTCTCCACATAAGAAAGATGAGGGAAGATGAGGGTTAAAACAAAGATGGTCTCGCTTGTTGTGGCCTTAGCAATGCTTGGGCAGGTGGCAGGCCTGGCCTTCGGAGAAGGGGAGCCAACCGGAGCTGGAGGCGAGCAAGCAGCTCCCTTGGCAGCCGCTGAAGACAATCCCCGGTTTCAGCTCACGGTCACCATCCCGGCAGGCGGAGCGACATTCATGCTGCCAACCAGCAGCTACTTGGGCGGCAGCGTTGCAGGCAAGCCTTACAACTGGATGGTCGACTGGGGCGACGGCTCCACCCAGGCTGCGGCGGGTGAGAGTCAAGCCAACGGAGGCATCTCCCATGCATATGTGTCAGGGGGAGCATACCCGATCGTCATCACGCCGCTAGAAACAATTGAGGCTTGGCTGGGGGCTTTTGGCTTTTATTCGACCGGCACGGGAGCCAACTCGTATGAGAACAAGAGCCTTTTGACTGCTGTAGCAGGCCCCTTGACCCCCCAGATGACCCGCACTTCGGCACAGATAGCAGGCACAGAGCCTGCTCCTGACTACGAATGGGCATATATGTTCGACGCATGCGCATCGTTAAGGCAAGCCCCGACAGTCGAAGGCTGGGACAAGGTCGTCTCGGCAGGCGATTGTTTTGCCCAGAGCATGTTCCATGGCTGTCAAGAGCTAAATCAGCCATCAGCCTTTAACCTACCGCAAGCCCTGACCAGTGTAGGTGAAAGCTTTGCCACTAGCATGTTTTTTGGTTGTTATTTTCTCGATCTGCCAGCGGGCTTCAACTTGCCCCAAGGCTTGACCGAGGCAGGAGAAAGATTCGTTTTTTCGATGTTTGCGGCATGTTTTGGCTTGAGGGTGCTGCCAGCGGGTTTCAACCTGCCCCAGGGTATTGCAGCAGTGGGGGAATGGTTTGCAGGCGGCATGTTCACCTACTGTATAAGCTTGACAAGCCTGCCAGCGGGCTTCAACCTACCGCCAGGCATCAATGGGGCAGGGGACAGGTTTGCATACGGCATGTTCATAGATTGCGAAAGCCTGACAAGCCTACCAGCGGGCTTCAACCTGCCTAAGAGCTTGACAAAGGCAGGTAGTTTTTTTGCCAACACCATGTTCTATAGCTGTTCTAAGCTTNAGGGACTGCCGGACGGCTTCACGTTTCCCCAGGGCATTACCAGTGTTGGTGACAACTTCGCATTTCGGTTGTTTGACGGGTGCCTTGGCTTGAGCACATTGCCAGAGGGCTTCAACTTGCCTCAAGGCTTGACCAAGGTAGGCAGCGGTTTCGCAGCGGGACTCTTCAATAACTGCAGCTCTCTGATAAGCCTGCCAGCAGGCTTCAACCTGCCGCCTGGCATCACGGAGGCAGGAGACGATTTTGCTTATAGGATGTTAGCCGGCTGCTCCAGCCTTGACTTGCTGCCAGCGGGCTTCAACCTGTCCCAGGGCATCACCAGCGTCGGTGACAACTTCGCTGCCGAGCTGCTCTATCTTGCCGGCAGTCCGAGCTTCCAGCTAAACAGCGATTTCTGCTTCCCGGCAGGCATCCCTGCCGACAGCAGCAATGCTTTTCACCAGGCCTTACAGCTCTCGGACCAAGCGCCTGTGCAACACCGCAGGGCAATCTTCATCATCGGGGACTGCCCGACGCCCAGCACGCCGCGCAGCACCTTCGACGCGCACTTCGGCGACATCGACGTCATCCCTGTCAACTGGGGCGGCGGTCTGGTGCAGCTGATAGCCGGCTCTGGCGACCTGAACGGCGACGGCATCGTGACCATGGATGAGGTGATAATCGTGCTTCAAGCCACAATCGGTGTGGCAGAGCTGTCTGCTGCTCAGCTCGCCGCCATCGATATGGACTTCGACGGCACAATAACCATGGCGGATGTAGTCATAGCGTTAAAAAAGACAGTTTGATTAAATGTGGAGAAGGCCACGCCGGGGCTTTGAGAAGGCCTCGCAGGGGCTTGGAGAAGACCTCGCCAGGGCTTGGAGAAAACCTCGCAGGCGCTTCTCCACAAGAAACGGAGGGAAAATGAGAAGTGTTACAAAAAGGATGAGAGTGGTGACAATAGCACTCTCGATGATAATGGCAGCCGCAATGCTCGGGCAGGTTCCGATCATTGCGCTTGGAGAAGGCGGCTTTGAGGAAGCAACCCAAGTGCAGGCTGCCCTGGTGCCATACGACGAAGACGAGCCAAGCTTTCAACTGACCGTCAGCATACCCGAGGGCGGAGCAACGTTCTTCTTGCCTACGAGCAGCTGTATGAACGGATCGATGGGTGTAAAGGAATACGACTGGGCGATCGACTGGGGCGATGGCGACACCGAGCTTGCATCAGGGACCAATACAAACCGCAATGGCATACCCCATACTTACGAGTATGCCGGGTATTACACAGTGACTATTACCCCCAACGGGACGACTGAAGCCTGGCTGGCTGCTTTTGGTTTCACAAACAGCATATTAGGGTCAGACGAACCGGCTAACAAGGACCTTGTAATAGCCGCAGCGGGCCCGCTGACTCCCCAGATGACGCGGACATCGGCCCAGATCGACAGAACAGCCCAGGCACCTCGCTATGAATGGGCCTATATGTTCAGCGGATGCACAAACCTGGTACAGGGACCCTCAGTTCTAGGCTGGGACCAGATCTATAATGTGGGAAGCGCTTTTGCATCGTTCATGTTTAATGAATGCAGCAGCCTCGAGTACTTGCCGGAGGGCTTCAACCTGCCACAGCGCGTCACCATGGCAGACGACGGTTTCGCCAGAGGCATGTTTTATCTTTGCTACAGCTTGAAATGCTTACCGGAGGGCTTTAATTTCCCTCAAGGCATTACCCATGACGACGGCTCCTTTGCATATGGGATGTTTTATACCTGCGAGAGCCTAAGCGAGCTGCCGGCAGGCTTCAACCTGCCCCAAGGCATCACCAGTGTAGGCTCAGGGTTTGCTGCAGGCTTGTTCTCTAGGTGCTACAGCTTGGAAAGCCTGCCGGAGGGCTTCAACCTGCCGCCAGGCATCACCAGCACAGGCAATGAGTTCGCTTCGTATATGCTTAACTATTGCACTAACCTGGACTCACTGCCAGCGGGCTTCAACCTGCCCCAAGGCATAGTTAGTGTAGGGTGGGGCTTTGTAATGGGCATGTTCATAGCCTGTGAGAGCTTGGATTCGCTGCCAGCGGGCTTCAACCTGCCCCAGGGTATCAGTTATGCTGACTCTCATTTCGCTGCTGAGATGTTTAGGGATGCAGGCAGTGCGTCCTTCCAGCTAAATGACGAGCTTTGCTTCCCGATTGGTGTTTCAGCCGATACTTCAAACGCTTTTTATCGAGCATTCCAGCTCTCAGAGCTAGCGCCCGTGCAGGATCGCACAGCGGCTTCGATTATCGGGGACTGCCCGACACCGGCGGATAGACGCGAGACCTTCGGCAGCTGTTTTGCAGACCTTGCTCTTATCCCGTTGAACTGGGGCGGCCCTGACCCGGCATTGACAGAGCAGATGTTCAGCTTCATAGTCAGGGTTACATCGGCTCCAGGCGTGTTCGTGTTGCCAACTTCCGGCTACCAAAACGGGACTTACGACGGCAAGCCCTATGACTGGCTGATAGACTGGGGTGACGGAAGCTCTGGTGTCTATGCTGGAACAAGCGCTTATATGAGCGGCATAACACATGTCTATTCCGTGACCAGTAATTACGGCATCACTATCAGTTCTAACGGATCCACTGAGGCCTGGCTGGCTGCTTTCGGCTTCTATGGTGCAGACGACCAGCAAAGCAGCAATATGATAGTTACCGCGTCTGGCCCAATCAAACCCGAAATGACACGCACCACAGGCCAAATCGATGGCTCGCTTGCAGCACCAGACTACGAATGGGGCATGACGTTTTATAACTGTCTGAACCTTCGGTCTATACCGGCTTTTATAGGTTGGGAGGGAATTGACACTGTCGGTGATTATTTCGCAACAGGGATGTATTACAACTGCACCAGCCTTTCTATGGTGAATACGGGGGTCACCCTGCCTCAAGGCATTACGAAGGCAGGCGATGCCTTTGCCTATGAGATGTTCAGTAACTGCACAAGACTCACGACGTTGCCCTCTGGATTCAACTTGCCCCAACGCATCACCGAGGTCGGCGACAGCTTCGCAGCCAGGATGTTCTTCGCTGCTGGCAGTCCGAACTTCCAGCTAAACGATGAGTTCTGCTTCCCGGCAGGCATCCCCGCCGACAGCAGCAACGCCTATTACCAGGCCTTACAGCTCTCGGACCAAGCGCCTGTCCAACACCGCAGGGCAATCTTCATCATCGGCGACTGCCCGACACCCAGCACACCGCGCTATACCTTCGACGCGCACTTCGGCGACATCGAGGTTATACCCGTCAACTGGGGCGGCGGGCTGGTACAGCTGATAGCGGGCTCGGGCGACCTAGACGGCGACGGCCTCGTGACCATGGACGAGGTAATTGTTACCCTGCAAGCCACAATCGGTGTGGCAGAGCTGTCAGCTGCTCAGCTCGCCGCCATCGATATGGACTTCGACGGCGCAATCACCATGGCGGATGTAGTCTTAGTGCTAGGGCGGACAGTTTGAAACTGAATCAGAAGTCTTAGCTTAAGCCTTCTGGCCACGATTAGGATTTAAGGGGGAGAAGCCCTTGCGACAGGGCTTCTCCCACTGAAAGAAAGGGAGAGCCGGTTACCAATGCTGCACGAGCAGTCGGAATCTGCCGGTTTTGCGGATACCATACGCTTTGGTCAACCAAAATGACTCAAAGTAACCTATTTTGGTTGTCAAAAGCGTATGGTATCCGACAAGCGCCCGACCAAGGGCAGGCATGTTGGGAGCAGCAGTAGATCACGCTAGACGGGAGGCCAAAAGGGCTTCTCCAGATAAAAAAGAGGAGAAAAGAAATGACATTGAAACGAAAGAACAAGCTCATACTGACGATGGTCTCACTGGTGATGGTGCTGACACTGCTGCGTCTGGTGCCGCCACTGGCAGCTGCTGACGAACCGACAGCGACAGGAGAACTGGAGCAGGCCTTCTACCTGACGGTGAGGATTCCTGCTGACAACACCACCTTCATCTTGCAGACCAGCAGCTACCTGAATGGCACATTTGGAGGCAAGCCCTACAACTGGATGGTCGACTGGGGAGACGGAGTTGTCGAAGCCAGGTCTGGCACCAGCTCGCAAGACGGGGGCATACCGCACGCTTACACCTTGGTTGGCGACTATACCATCGCCATCACACCGAACGGGACCACCGAGGCTTGGCTCGGAGCGTTCGGCTTTGAAGGGACTATCGATGGGTCGCTCATCTCAGCCAACAAACGCTTGGTGATTGGCGCACCCAGCCTAATCACGCCCCAGATGACCAGGACAACTGCCCAGATCGAAGGAAGCGAGCCGGCTCCGGACTACGAGTGGAGTCGGGCGTTTTATTTTTGCATGTCCCTAGTCGAGGCCCCAAGCTTTGCCGGGTGGGAGAACGTGACAAGCGTGGGCAACGGCTTCGCATCTGGGATGTTCTCGAATTGTGACAGGCTCAATGCTTTTCCTCTGGGATTCCAGCTTCCACAGGGCTTGGTCGAGGCAGGCGACTCCTTTGCTGCAAGCTTGTTCTATTGGTGCCACAGCCTTGCTACCTTGCCCAATGGCTTCACATTGCCGCAAGGCCTTGTTACGGTAGGCGACTATTTCGCAGCATATATGTTCTTCACTTGCTTCTGTATAGCCGAGCTGCCCGCCACCTTCAACCTGCCGCAGGGGCTGACCAGCGTGGGAAGTTATTTTGCATACAATCTGTTTGAAAACTGCTCAGGCCTATCGGGACTGCCTGCAGGCTTTAACCTGCCACAGGGCATAACAGAAGTAGGCACTAGGTTTGCTGTTGCTATGTTCTGGGATGCCGGCAGCAAGACGTTCCAGCTAAACGACGAGTTCTGCTTCCCGGCAGGCATTCCTGCCGATAGCATAGACGCCTTCTATGGAGTTTTCAATTTTGCAAACTCAGTACCCATACAAAACCGCACAGCGATCTCCATCATCGGCGACTGTCCCACGCCCAGCACACAGCGTTATACCTTCAATACTCGCTTTAGAGACATAGACGACATTCCTGAAAACTGGGGCGTGCTGATACGGTTGGTAACGGGCTCTGGCGACTTGAACGGCGACGGCGTGGTGTCCATGGATGAGGTCGTTACCACCCTCCAAGCCACAATTGGCACCGCCGAGCTGAGCTCCGGGCAGCTCGGCGTGATCGACATGGACCGTGACGGAGTAATCACCATGGCTGATGTAGTCCTCGCTTTGCAAAAGACGGTTTGATCTATATGTGGAGAAGCCCTATCGATGGGGCTTCTCCATGTAAGCGGCCAGAATCTGCCGGTTTTGCGGATACCATACGCTTTTGACAACCAAAATGGCTCAAAATAACCTATTTTGGTTGTCAAAAGCGTATGGTATCCGACAGGCGCCTGCCCCTGTGGCAGGCATGTTGGGAGCAGCAGAAACTCACGTTAGACGGGAAGCCAAGGGCTTCTCCAGATAAAAAAAAGAGGAGAAAAGAAATGACATTGAAACGAAAGAACAAGCTCATACTGACGATGGTCTCACTGGTGATGGTGCTGACACTGCTGGGTCTGGTGCCGCCACTGGCAGCTGCCGACGAACCGACAGCGACTGGAGAACTGGAGCAGGCCTTCTACCTGACAGTCAGGACGCCTGACAACGACACGATCTTCCTGCTGCCGACCAGCAGCTACCTGCGTGGCACGTATGGAGGCAAGCCCTACGACTGGATGGTCGACTGGGGAGACGGAGTCGTCGAGTCCAGGTTCGGCACCAGTTCGCAAAGCGGGGGCATACCGCACACCTACGCCTTGGCGGGTGACTATACCATCATCATTACTCCGAACGGATCGACCGAGGCCTGGCTCGGGGCCTTTAGCTTCTATTGGACTGACGGGGGGTCGAACAGCACAGCCAACAAACGCTTGGTGATTGGCGCACCCAGCCTGATCACGCCCCAGATGACCAGGACAACTGCCCAGATCGAAGGAAGCGAGTCGGCTCCGGACTACGAGTGGAGTTGGGCGTTTTATTTTTGCACGTCCCTAGTCGAAGCCCCAAGCTTTGCCGGGTGGGAGAACGTGACAAGCGTGGGCGACGGCTTCGCTTATGAGATGTTCTCGCATTGTGACAGGCTCAATGCTTTTCCTCTGGGATTCCAGCTTCCACAGGGCTTGGTCGAAGCAGGCGACACCTTCGCTGCATACTTATTCTATTGGTGCACCAGCCTTGCTACCTTGCCCAATGGCTTCACATTGCCGCAGGGCCTTGTTATGGTAGGCGACTATTTCGCAGCAGGGATGCTCAGCGCTTGCTTCTATCTAGCCGAGCTGCCCGCTACCTTCAACCTGCCGCAGGCGCTTACTAAAGCTGGCGACTCCTTTGCCTATCACATGTTCCACTACGATTCCAGATTGAACGGACTGCCAAACGGCTTTAACCTGCCACAGGGCATAACAGAGGTAGGCTCGTCGTTTGTTGCTTATATGTTTTGGGAGGCCGGCAGCGCGACGTTCCAGCTAAACGACGAGTTCTGCTTCCCGGCAGGCATCCCTGCCGATAGCATTGACGCCTTCTTTGCGACTTTCGATTTTGCTAACTCAGTACCCATTCAAAACCGCACAGCGATCTCCATCATCGGCGACTGTCCCACGCCCAGCACGCCGAGTTATACCTTCGGTTCGCACTTTATCGACTTCGACGACATTCCTGAAAACTGGAGCGGCACGTTTAGACTGCTGGTAGAGGGATCCGGCGACTTGAACGGCGACGGCGTGGTGTCGATGGATGAGGTCGTTATCACCCTTCAAGCCACAATCGGCACAGTCGAGCTGAGCTCCGGGCGGCTCGCAGTGATAGACATGGACTTCGACGGTATGATCACCATGGCTGATGTAGTCCTCGCTTTGCAGAAGACAGTTTGATCTATATGTGGAGAAGCCCTAGCGATGGGGCTTCTCCACATGAGTAGCTAGAACCTGCCGGTTTTGCGGATACGATACGCTTTGGTCAACCAAAATCGGCGAAAACGACTCATTTTGGTTGTCAAAAGCGTATGGTATCCGACAAGCGCCTGCCCAGGGGCAGGCATGTTGGAAGCAGCAGAAGCCCACGTTAGACGGGAAGCCAAGGGCTTCTCCAGATAAAAAAAGAGGAGAAAGAAATGACATTGAAACGAAAGAACAAGCTCATGTTAATCATGATCTCACTGGTGATGGTGCTGACACTGCTGGGGTCGATACCGGCATTGGCAGCTGCCGACAATCAGCCAGACGGAGCTGCCGAGGAGGCCGAGCAGGCCTTCTACCTGACAGTCAGGATCCCTACCGAAAACACGACCTTCCTGCTGCCGACCAGCAGCTACCTGCGTGGCACGTATGGAGGCAAGCCCTACGACTGGATGGTCGACTGGGGAGACGGAGTCGTCGAGTCCAAGTCCGGCACCAGCTCGCAAAGCGGGGGCATCCCGCACGCCTATGCCTTGGCGGGCGACTATACCATCACCATCACACCGAACGGATCGACCGAAGCCTGGTTCGGGGCCTTTGGCTTCTATTGGACTGACGGGGGGTCGAACATCCCGGCCAACAAGGGCTTGGTGATTGGCGCACCCAGCCAGATCACGCCTCTAATGACCAGGACAAGCGCCCAGATCGATGGCGACCAGCTAGCTCCGGACTATGAGTGGAACTACACCTTTTACCGCTGTGTGAACCTAATCGAAGCCCCAGTATTTTCAGGATGGGACGGTATAAGCACTGTGGGTAGCAGCTTTGCTGCAAATATGCTGGGATATTGTGAGAGCCTCGCTGTCCTGCCTGCAGGCTTCAATCTGCCGCAAAGCCTATCGGAGGTAGGCTCTTTCTTTGCAGGTGTAATGTTCGATGCTTGTTCAAGCCTTACGGTTTTGCCTGACGGATTCAACCTGCCGCAAGGTATTACCTCAGAAGGAGGCAGCTTCGTCAAAGACATGTTCCGTAGCTGTACCAGCCTGGTGGGACTGCCTGACGGCTTCAACCTGCCCCCGGGACTCACCGAGGTAGGGAACTTGTTCGCGGAAGGCATGTTCTACCGCTGCGAAAGCCTGACGGGCTTGCCTGAGGGATTCAACCTGCCGCAGGGAATCACAAAGACAGGAACGTACTTCGCTGGGTCTATGCTCTGGTATTGCTCAAGCCTGACAGGGCTGCCCGTCGGCTTCAACCTGCCTCAGGGGATCACCGAGGTGGGAGGTTATTTTACTTCTAATATGTTGAGCTTCTCAGGCGATGAGACATTCCAAATCAATCAAGAGTTCACTTTCCCGGCAGGTATATCTGCGGAAAGCACGAATGCCTTCCGCTCCACACTATTCCTGTCTGATTTAGCACCTATGCAAAACCGCACCGCGGCCTCCATTATCGGCGACTGTCCCACGCCTGACACAGTGCGCTACACCTTTGGTTCGTGCTTTAGCGACATCGACGACATCCCTTTCAACTGGAGCGGTAGAGAGGTTCAGCTGGTAGCGGGCTCGGGCGACTTGAACGGCGACGGAGTGGTGACCATGGACGAGGTAATCATGATCTTACAGGTCTCATCGGGCACAGTAGCGATGGTTCCTGAGATGTACTACGTAATAGACATGGACTTCGACAGCAGAATTACCATGGCCGACGTAGTCCTAGCTTTGCATAAGACGGTTTGACCAATATGTGGAGAAGCCCATGAGAAAGGGCTTCTCCACCTGAGTAGCCAGGAGCTGCCGGTTTGTCGGATACCATACGCTTTTGACAACCAAAATAGCTCAAAACAACCCATTTTGGTTGTCAAAAGCGTATGGGATCCGACAAACGCCCGCATTCCGGATGAGGGCGAGCCGCCGCAGGGATCGGCGGAAACATACGTTAGTCGGGAAGCCAAGTGGCGAGCCGCCGCCGGGAGCGGCGCAAACTCACGTTAGTCGGGAAGCCAAGGGGCTTCTCCACATAATGAAAAGGAGGGTAATAATGGTATTCAATCGAAAGAAAAGGCTAATGCTAGTAGCGCTCACAGCAGCGATGGTGCTGACTCTGCTAGGGTCGGTACCGATACTGGCAGCAGCCGACGAGCCAACAGCGGGAGGGGAGACCGAGCAGGCCTTCTACCTAACAGTCCGGACGCCTGACGACGACACTGTCTTCCTGCTGCCGACCAGCAGCTACCTGCATGGCACGACTGCCGGCAAGCCCTACGATTGGGCAATCGACTGGGGGGACGGGGATATCGAGGCCAAGTCTGGCACCGGATCGCTAGATGGGGGCATCCCGCACGCCTACGCCTTGGCGGGCGACTACACCATCGCCATCACACCGAACGGCTCGACCGATGCCTGGCTGGGGGCCTTCGGCTTCTACGAAACCAGGGAGGGGTCGAACAGCGAGGCCAACAAGGGCATGCTGGTCGGCGTGCCCAGCCTGATTACACCCCAGATGACCAGGACTCCTTCCCAGGTCGAGGGCAGCGATCCGGCTCCCACCTGTGAGTGGAGCTACACGTTTTGTACATGCAGGTTTCTGACCGAGGCCCCAAGCTTTGCCGGGTGGGAGGATGTGACCGTTGTAGGCGACCGCTTCGCTAATAATATGTTAACGCGTTGCAACAGGCTCAGCAGCCTACCTGAAGGGTTCAACCTGCCGCAGGAGCTCATCGAGGTCGGCGACGGCTTTGCAGCGGGGATGTTCGGATCTTGCCCCAGCCTCGTCGCCATGCCTGAAGGCTTCAATTTCCCACAAGGCCTTACCATAGTAGGTCATTCGTTTGCCCATGCGATGTTCAGCTATTGTACCGATCTTGCATATCTCCCTGACGGCTTCAACCTGCCGCAAGGCTTGACTAGCGTGGGAAGTTCCTTTGCAGGCACACTGTTCTTGAATTGCTCAAGCCTGACAGGACTGCCGGAAGGCTTCAACCTGCCCCAGGGCATAACCAGCGCGGGCGGTGGTTTTGCTTCTGACCTGCTTTGGGGCGCTGGCTGCCCGACGTTCCAGCTAAACGACGAGTTCCGTTTCCCAGCAAACATCTCAACTGATGGAACCCGCTCTCTTAACGGTACCCTGCACCTTTCGAGCTCAGCACCTGTCCAAAACCGTACAGCAGCCTCCGTAATCGGGGACTGCCCGACGCCGAGCTCACAGTCTTATACGTTCAATGACCGCTTCAGCGACATCGACTACATCCCTGTCTACTGGGGAGGCGGCGGTCTGACTCCACCAGACGACGAGGATCCTGAGCAAGCCTTCTACCTGACAGTCCGGACGCCTGACGACGACACCGTCTTCTTGCTGCCGACCAGCAGCTACCTGCATGGCACGACTGCCGGCAAGCCCTACGACTGGGCGATCGACTGGGGGGACGGGGTCGTCGAAGCCAGGTCCGGCACCGGATCGCTAGACGGGGGCATACCGCACGCCTACGCCTTGGCAGGCGACTACACCATCGCCATCACACCGAACGGCTCGACCGATGCCTGGCTGGGGGCCTTCGGCTTCTACCAGACCAGGGAGGGGTCGAACAGCGAGGCCAACAAGGGCATGCTGATTGGTGTGCCCAGCCTGATTACGCCCCAGATGACCAGGACTCCTTCCCAGATCGAGGGCAGCGAGCCGGCTCCCACCGGTGAGTGGAGCTACACGTTTTGCACATGCAGGTTCTTGACAGAAGCCCCAAGCTTTGCCGGGTGGGAGGATGTGACCGCTGTGGGCGACCACTTCGCTTGTGACATGTTTACGCGCTGCAACAGGCTCAGCAGCTTCCCCGAAGGGTTCAACCTGCCGCAGGGGCTCACCGAGGCCGGCGACAGCTTTGCGGCAAGGATGTTCAATTCTTGCCCCAGCCTCGTCGCCATGCCTGAAGGCTTCAATTTCCCACAAGGCCTTACCACGGTAGAAGGTTCGTTTGCTTTTGCAATGTTCGGTTTTTGCACCGATCTTGTATACCTCCCTGACGGCTTCAACCTGCCGCAGGGGCCGACCAGCGTGGGAAGTTACTTCGCAGACAAACTGTTTGTAAACTGCTCAAGCCTAGCGGGACTGCCGGCAGGCTTCAACCTGCCCCAGGGCATAACCAGTGCGGGCGGTGGTTTTGCTATCGACATGCTTTGGGGCGCTGGTGGCCCTACGTTCCAGTTAAACGACGAGTTCCGTTTCCCAGCAAACATCTCAACTAAGGGAACCTACTCTCTTAGCGGTACCTTGTACCTTTCGAGCTCAGCACCTGTCCAAAACCGTACAGCAGCCTCCATAATCGGGGACTGCCCGACGCCGGACACACTGTCCAATACGTTCAATGACCGCTTTAGTGACATCGACTACATCGCCGTGAACTGGGGCGGCAAGGGGATGGTGCAGCTGATAGCCGGCTCCGGCGACTTGAACGGCGACGGCATGGTGACTATGGACGAGGTAATCATAATTTTGAAAGTCGCCTCCGGCATAGGTACGCTGGATCCAGAAATGTATGCCGTAATAGACATGGACTTCGATCATATGATCACCATGACTGACGTGATCTTAGCCTTAAAGAAGACCGTTTGACCAATATGTGGAGAAGCCCTTGCTTGGGCTTCTCCACATGAATAGAAGATGTCGCTTATCATATTGCTGTAGCAGGTACTAAAGATAGGCGAACAGCGATGAGAATACTTTCCATTGAGCACAAGCATGCCAATGTCTATTTGATAGGCGAGCAGCAATATGTGATGTACGACTGCGGTTGGCAGGACTCGTTTTCGGTTATAAGGTCGGCTTTGAAGGCGTACGACATACAGTTTGAGCAGGTGCGGGGGGTCTTAGTGTCGCATTTTCATCCCGATCATGGCGGGTCCTTGGAGCTCTTGCGACAGCATGGTATAAAGCCCTTGGTGATGGAGCAACAGCTTGCCCATATCGACTGGTTGAACGGGTTTTTTCAGCAAAAGAAAAACGATCCCAATGGTGACTATGTGCCTTTTGACACTGCTGGTTGTGTTCCGCTTAGCCTTGGGGCGGCTAATGTCATGTTGGCTGAATGGGGCATTGACGGCCAGGTCTTGTATACTCCGGGGCATTCTGCCGACAGCATCAGCCTGGTTGTCGGCGATGCTGCGTTCGTGGGCGACCTGCCCGCATTCGAGGTTGCAGAAGGGTATGGCGAGAGTGTGGTAGCCTGCTGGCTAGACCTGCTCGCCTGCGACATCAGGCTTGTCTACCCGGCACACGGCCCCTGCTATGAGATCGGGTAGAAGGCTAGATCCTGACCGGATTGGCAGCCCAGCCCAGCCCAGCCCAGCTACAATCTGAATCTTCTCCAAATATTCCTATAGGATAACGACATAGCATAAAATGTGACAAAGCTCATGATTAATGAAGGGCTAGATGATGCTTGGAAGACCTCACCGACTGAGGGCTTTCCCCTGCTTTTTATGTTTGACTTTGCATACCATATCCACCAGGGTAAAGGACTGCTCGTTTCAGAGGGGTCGCGGTCCCTTGAATAGGCTTCGGGAATCTGGTCGATATAAACTGCCTGATTGTTCTGGAATGCTATCAGGTCATTGAGCGAGAGTGTTCTTATGGCTTGCTGGGTGACTCCGAATATATGGGCATAAACCATCAGCTCTTCTGGGACATACGCTTTGTTAGAAGGCTGATATTCAAGAGACGAGGCTCCCTTCAGCCGTTTTGCCAACGCTTTGCATTTCATAAAGATCTCACTGCCTTCGGGGCTTCGGCGTTGCTCTTTCAACGAGATCGACATCAAGGCAGCAGAGGTTGAGCAAAAGACAATTATTGGAATTAGGCCTTGCCAAAAGAATATAAATACAAAGCTCAGGATCAAGTAGGCAGCAGATATCAAGTAAAGTACGCTCGTGACCTTTACTTCCCTGTTCTCGAATAGTTCTCTATCCGCAACTTCAAGGCTCAGCTCATCTTGCCAGTCCTGCACGACTGACAGATTGTCTAGCATTTTATGCTTCCTATAATCTTTAATCGCTTGAAAGTATAGGATGTCTGACCCTCCACCAATCTTGTCAAACAGCATTGTCATTGCGGAGACATCGATTTGGTGAGTAAGCTTGGTAGCTTGTGATGGGATTCTTACCAGGCAATAGTCGTTGAATTGTTTCGATGTGCCTAAGCGGTTGACTTTTGTATAGACACCATATCTTACCTGCACCGCCCCCAGCTGGGAGAGGTGCATGACGGTTGCTGTCAGGTCTTTAGGACTTTGCCGGTTGTTGTTCCAAAGCCTAGAAATCACTGCGGGGTGCTCTAGTTGTGACTGGTCATCAGGTTGATACTGGCTGGCAGGCTTCCGGCCCGCTGGGTAGTTCCGCTTGTGTTTTGAGTCTACATTGACAGCCCATACAACGGCGAGGGCTGACACAAATGGATAGGCAATGTCTGGGAAAACCTCTTGAACACGAGCTAAGCCTGCCTGCATTATCAGTAGCAGTTCAGCCCGAAAGGCTTCAGCGAAATGCCCTTCATCCATTTGGTGCAGATCGCTTTCGACTAGGTCGGTCAGCCAAGCGACATCGAACAGGACGTGCGATTCGGCAGACTGGCCGGTCTTGATCTTATCCACATGGTAAGTAATCGAGTTGTCACCATTGTACTTGAGGCTGCCGTCCTGCGGCCCGTGCACCCAGGCCCAGGTGTTTGCATTGGGAACGACTGTCGAACCAGGCGGGCAGGGCAGGCTCACTGTCATAGTCACGTTGTTGAGGGATACCTCCCACGGGCTAGAAACGAAGGCCCAGGCAAGCTCGGCTGTGTCCCTATAAGCCTGCGCCCCATTGTCAACGATGTAGTCGACCTCCAAAGTCAGCTGCACATCCGATGCATAGAGGAGCACAACGAGCCGCATGTTTTCATAGTCAATGGCGTAGCCCCTTTGTTTGGGATCAATTAATGGTTGCCATAAGTCTGAGGAGAAAACCTCGACAAGGTCTATTGGGGCTTCGCCAGGCTCAATGACCGAGACCGAGTTGATGTGGAGAAAAGCGTTATCGGAGGGCGTTGCAAATGCCCACGAAACGGTTTCGCAGTAGCTTTCAAAGCTCAATGCCCGCTGCTCTACGACGTGCAGGGAGGCGTCCGCACCGACTTGTGCCCTTATGTCAACCCATTGCACGGTGTAGCTTTCCAGCGGTGCTGTGGTACCAGTCATCGGCCTGGTGTAGATTCCATGCTTCGCGACGTACAACACGAAGAAAAGCAATGCAGCACTTGTAAACAACGCAAATGCGAGGGGGGCTGGTATTACGTTTTTAGTCCGCACCTGCATATCCTTTCCCTGTCCAGCTCAGCTTGAGGTAGTAGGTGGGCTTAGTTTCGGTGCAGCTAAGCCGCGTCAATTTGCTGGGAGGTGCTCGCCTCTACCGATTTACCTATTGATGCTGTTTTCACCTACTGCTAAGTAGCTTCATTCTAACAGCATGAATGTGCCTTATGTTAGGCCAAAGCTCCCATCAAGTGCCTTAAAGCCATAAGGGCAAGACGGGTCTGTAGTCAGTCATTCGTTGAAAAAATGAATTTCATATGGAAGCGAGTTGCCTATACCTAGTGTTTTGTTTAAATCTCTTTGCTCTGCCTACTGGCAGTGCTTATTCATAATTCACTCGAATGGCAAGAAGTCTCCGTGGCTCCAAAACCGATATGTATTATCCAGAAAGATTGCTGCGATATCGTTTCTGCAATAACAAGAAACTTACCGCATATGCAGTCAAACCCATAAATACCGTTAATAGGTTAAATAGTAAAAAGTGCTTGAACGGGTTAGCAAAATAAAACAGAGGTAAATTCGCCAACACTAGTGGCCAAACAACACCCGGATTGCTTCTTGTATCCACATTGAACAGTATGTTTAGCAGCATGCCCAGGCCCATTGACAGAAACAGCTCAGATAGAATAATGCCTATAAAGAAGAGCAGAGTGCTGATTTCAAATGAAACGGCGCTCACCAGTAAGAAATAACTGGTTAGTGTAGACAAACTGAAGATGAGCGCAATGATGAGTGGAACTACAGTCTTAACAGCGAAATACCCGAGCCGGCTCATTCCGCAAAACATCACAAGAGCCAGTATCCCGTCTTTCTTGTCATCGGCAAGTGAGCTGGTGTAGAACTCAAGAAAAGAGCCATAAGCCACCAGCGTGACTAGAATCAGCTGAACCATCTCAGCCCCAAACAATGCATAGCCTTGTGATGTCGGGTTGAAAAACATCACAGAAATAAAGGAGACAGCTGTAATTACCAGCATCAGTAACGATCGCCCACGAAAGCGTAGGACAATGAAATCCTTGTATAGGAATGCCCTTAGCATTGCAGTGCATCGCTTTCAGTGTGCAGTATATACTCATTCCGAAAGGCCTCAATCGGTATGTCACGAGGACTCAAGCTGTCTACAACGATGTTGCCCTCGTCGATGACTATCAGCCGGTCACCGACTGCATAGGCGAAATCCAAGTCATGAGTGACCAAAATGATACTTGTCCCAGACATACGCTGTTTAGCTAATGTGCCCTGCAACAGCTCCCTTGTGGCTGGGTCGATGGAGCTTGTCGGCTCATCTAGCATCACCAAAGATGGTTGGAAAACCAATCCTGTGACAATGTTTGCACGGGTAAAATAACCTGCTGACAGCTTGTTCGCCGGAGTGTCGATAAACCTTGCCATGCCGAAGTCATATATTAGTGGGTGTGCAAGGATCGGGCTGGTGTCAAGAGAGTGCAAACGACAACGGAAAACAAGGTTCTGCCTCAAACTCAGTTCAGGGCAAATACCAAACCTGTCTGACAAGATGAAAATATCCGCGTAATTGCTAACCAATTCGTTGTTTATGGCGATTAAGCCCTCCTTAGGTCTTAATATGCCATAAATCAGCTTGAGGAGCGTAGTTTTCCCTGCCCCGTTATAACCAAGTATGCAAGTGATTTGTCCGCTTGTAAAAGTGGTAGTGAAGTCTCGAAATATTAACTTCTTCGGCCTTCTGTAGCTAAACGTAATACCATCGATGTTTATCACATCAGTCATTAAGCAGCCACTCCTCTAATTGAATAATCTGACACACATTGATTTAACCCTCTACCTGATTTTATTATACCCATTTTCACGATGGTAACAGAATAAAACGAGTGTGAGGAAGTGCGACTGCTGCCTCTGGTAAGGTGTAATGCATGAACCTATTTATAAGCACACATACTAGTCAGCTAATAAATATTATATTAATAAAAACTTTAACCAACCTTTACATGAAAACTGCTGTTTATTACATGCACCAAAGAAGCACTCTCGATTTATTCGAGCTAAGCATTAACATTGCATCTAGCTTCTGGGAAAACACTTTATAAGCGTGGTTCAATTATAGGAGCTGAACGAATGTTACAAGGGCTTTGGAGGGGAAGATGGCTAAAGAGAACATAATACGCTGCCTTGGTTGTATGAATGAATATGACAACCAAATCCTGAATGATAAAGGGGATTTGTGCCCAATTTGTGGATATGACCAAGCCAGTGAGGCTGATGAGGCTTTTTATTTGGTACCAGGTACTGTTTTAGAGGGAAAATACATAGTCGGCAGGGCGCTTGGCGCTGGCGGCTTTGGGGTCACCTATATAGGTTATGATGCGATGCTGGAGAGAACGATAGCTATTAAAGAGTATCTTCCAGGCGACTTTGCAACTCGCATGGTTGGCGAAGATGGACTTTCAGTATTCCCAGGCGTGCAGAAAGAACAATTCGATGCTGGGCTCTCTAGTTTTGTCGATGAGGCTAAAAGGCTTGCTGCTTTGTCGGAAATAAAAGGAATAGTAAAGATATACGATTCCTTTCAAGCAAATAACACCGGCTATATAGTAATGGAGTATCTACGTGGCAGAACAGTGAAAGAAGCTCTTCTATCAGACGGGGTATTCAGTTTTGATGAGGCTGTAAGAATCATTATCTCAGTCCTTGACGCTTTAGAGGATGTGCACACTGAAGGCATTATTCATAGGGACATTGCTCCAGACAATATATTCCTATGTGACGACGGATCAGTCCAGTTGATCGACTTTGGAGCAGCACGTTACGCAACGATACTGCACTCAAAGTCTTTGTCGGTGATCCTTAAGCCTGGTTACGCACCTGAGGAGCAATATCGCTCGAAAGGCGTTCAGGGCCCATACACTGACGTGTATGCAGCAGCAGCAAGCATTTATAAAATGATTACTGGCACCACACCGACTGATGCTATGGACCGTTCCCTGGAAGACAACCTCAAAGCACCTTCGTCTTTTGGCATCACGCTGCCAAAAGCTGCCGAGAACGCCATAATGAACGCTTTGAATGTCAACGCGTCTGACCGTTATCAAACAGCCGCAGAATTCAAAGAGGCTTTGATCTCTGATTATGCTGCCAGGAACAAGATTGTCATCCGACCCCCTGACACTGGTAGAGTGCCTACTTTCATGCGTATAGCAGCGGCTTTGGTTGTCGTTATTGTAGCCAGTATTGCCTTCTCGATAGTTTCAGGTCTTGTAAATCTGACAATAGGAGGTACATTGTATGACCCTTCTGTGGCCTTCGCTGATGGGTATATGAATACTCCCGATGTGATTAACCTGACTATCGATGAGGCTCAAGCAGCCGCTGACAAGCTTGGCCTATATTTCATCATCGCTGATAAACAAGACTCGGAAAGAGCGCCAGCTGGCAGAATACTCTCTCAAGAGCCGCAACCTGGCTCAAGGATCTATCAAGGCGAGATAGTAAGCGTTGTAGTCAGTGCAGGGCCACCACAAGCCAATGGCATACAACCACTGGTCGTTCCTGACATGACATACAGAAGCCTCGATGAGGCTATTGAAATGTTGACCCAAGCTGGTATCTCATACGATATTGTCTATGAAGAAAACGACACAATACCAGTAAACCATATAATTTCCCAATCATATGAGACAGGGACCAAGGTGTCAGACGATACCCGGGTGCTGATCAAGGTCTCCTTGGGTTCGGACAGTCAAAGGGAAGCCGAAGCAAACACGACAGGAGGAGGAAACAGGCCAGGTGACACAGGCAATACGTCCGTTGTGAATGTTACCGTCCCAAATGTTGTGGGAAGTACAGAAAATGAAGCCATACGTGCTCTGACCTCAAGAGAGTTGACTTATCGTGTTGTTTATCAAAAGCAAGTGGGTACAGTCTATGGAAGGGTCATAGCTCAATCAATCTCATCCGGGAGCGTAGTAAAGACTGGTACATCAATTACCATTACAGTCAGCAGGGGTGAGCCTGATTGGTCGGCTTGGATGATTGTCAACCAGCTGCCTTCTGGTGTTGCCGGAAACTCTAACTATCAAGTCGAGTATGATAGCCGTTCTGTGACAGAGTATAGGTACCGAACACTTGAGAGCTCGACTGCGACAACTACTAACACTACTGGAGTCAACCCTGGAGACTATACAAAAGTAGGAGAGCAGACAACTGGCTACAACGTTGGGCAATGGGGCGGGAATAAAAGTGACATTACAAAACCAATTATTAGGTATGTTGGAGGCTATGCTTTGGTCGAGATTGTTCAAGAAGGAAACGTTTATACCGGCAGCGGGTTCGGGAATTGGAGTGCATTTATCGCTGGCAGCAAACCCGCGGATGTGGTCGAAAACGGGGTAAAGATCAGGGAGCATAAAGATGATACTCGTCCAGTCTATGAAACAAAAACCCAATATCGTTATGAGCGTTGGATCTATTGGAACACTACATATGATCATTATTACTCGACTTTTCACGGCAATTACGGCGGCACTCACGAGTTTACTCCTTGGTTCGACAGTCCTCTTAGCAAGAAAAACATATATGACGGACAGCAGGCTTATGGGTCATATAGGCTGAACAACGGCACTGCTTGGAACACTTATGAAGATCTTTGGTTCAATGAGAAAACTCAGCTCGTATCTGTTCAAGTAGGTACCGAACCGGGCTACTGCTATCGAACGCAGTCAGTCGTAGCTACATACACCTGGGTATACAGAGAGCGAAATGTTACACCGATCATAACATACACTTGGCAAAAGACCACCTCTACATGGAGCGCATGGTCTCCTTGGAGCACTAACTATGTTGAGGAAACCCCAACCAGGCAAACCCAGCACCAAGATGGTGCAGAAGCGCAATATGTGCGGTTCCGGCCAAGAACACAGACTGTTAGCGGTTAGTTTGAAGCTGCTTGTAGATTTGAAAATGTAGCTAGGAATAAAACTATTGCTTGCTGGCAACTAACAGTTTGGGTTAGAAACCCTTGTGTATAAGATCAGGAACGATACAGCAGTGTTCAGCATTATCGAGAGGAGGCTTTGAGAGTGGCGGTTGTCAAGTGTCAAAACAATCATTTCTATGATGATGAAAAGTATTCTCGATGCCCACATTGTATGGCAATACAAGCTTCGAAAGCATCGGTAGAGAGTCCAAGCGCATCTACTTCTCAAGAACAAGACAGGATCCAAGGAAAACCTGCTTATCAAGCTGTCTCGCTAGATATTGGGACAGATAGCGATGTAGTCGTTGAAAAAGAATCAGGCATGACATATCCCGATGACGAAAAGACTTTGGTCTCTAGCAAAGCCTCTGAGCAAGGCTCAACTAATAACGGCTCGAGCGTCAATAACAAACCACCGATGTTGTCTGAAGACGAGAAAACAATTGGATACTATCAACAAAAGATAAATATCGATCCGGTTGTCGGGTGGTTGGTCTGTATGAGCGGGCTGGAGCGAGGCCGCGATTACCGGTTACATGTAGGCCAGAATTTTGTTGGCCGTTCATATGGCATGGATGTAGTAGTCTCCGAGGATGCCAAGATTAGCCGAGACCGTCATTGTGCGTTTATTTATGAGCCAGTCAAAAACTCTTTTTACATAGTCCCTGGTGAAGGGACAGTGAGCTACCTGAACAATGATTTATTAATTGAACCAAAGAGTCTGGTTGATGGCGACATAATCACCATTGGGGATACTCAGCTTGTGTTTGTATCCTTTTGCAGGGAAGGATACACATGGGCATAAGTAAAAAATTCAAGCAGGTCGTCTTATTAAAGGCCTTATTGATTGTTCTTGTAGTTTCAATAACCCAAGTCTCACCCGTGTTTGCTGAATCGCGAGCAACTAAGGTGATTTTAGACCAAGCTTATGCTCATATGCCCGAAGTGGTTGCCTATCTGCGTTTCGAGACAAGTGCGGAGATAACCACTGAGAATGTCAGCGCAGTTCTTGCACAAAAAGCATTAGTCACTGAATCGGTATCCACCTTGGCTGACAGTGGCGAGGGTACACTCTATATCATCCTAGTAGATGTCTCGACCTCGATGGGCGGGCCCCAGTTACAGGCAATTAAAAGCTCTCTTAATGATCTTATCGATAATATGAGCGAAAACGACAGGGTTACATTGATTACATTTGCTAACGCCCCGACTATTCTTGTTAACGGGGGAGAAGACCGCGACGAGCTCCGATCCGAGGTTGACAACTTATCGATTATCGATGGCGATACAAGCCTAAACGACGCATTGGTCATGGCCGCAGAGCTATCACAAATAATAAGTGCTGATCTGCCTAACCATAGAGTTGCTGTAGTGATTACAGATGGTATCAATGAAAAAAGCGGTACAGGTTACACAAACGATGATGTCAGTGAAAGCATGCAAAACGTTCGTCTCCCCATTTTTACGCTTATTGTCAGAGGGGCGTATGGCATGAACCAAGATGCTATTTTCACCCTCAGCAGTTTGTCGTTAAACAGTGGTGGAAAAGCAACTTATGTAAGTAACGAAAGCATGTCAGAAGCATTGCTTGACCATCAGGCTTTGGTGCAAAAAACAATGAAGGTTGTCTTTAAAGCCTCGAGCAACCAGATCAGCGGCGAGAATGAAAAACTACAAATCCAAGTAGTGGAACAAGGAAGTATATTTACGGTGACTTATGAGCTACCGATCAATAGCTTCCAACCAGACAACGAGCCACCGACAGCGACTGTAAGCCAAAAAGACGAGAACAGTGTCTTAGTGGTTTTTAGCAAGCCTGTCATTGGTGCCAATGAACCTGGCAATTATAGTATCACTAGTAATAGAGGAAAGCAACTTACTATAATAGGTGCTACATATTCGGAAACCGGTGATGACATTTCAACGCTGTTGGTTCTAGGTGACAAGATATACTCGGGAGAATACCAGATCCGCTTTTTCAACATCACAGACAATAGCCAAGAGATGAACCCGATAACGGATGTTTTGACATTTCGACTTGAAGGCAATCCAGCAACACAACAATACTTCGAATTGCTAGTTACTGATTTTTGGTGGATCGTCTTAATCATTGTGCTGCTTCTGGTCATTATCGTCGTTTATAGGTTAATAAAAAAGAATCGGGGAATAGTACGGGTAAACGACAAGATTGGTTTTGGAGAGGCAGTCGAGTTCCAACAGCATTTCTCCACACCTGAATCGAACCAGATATACCTTATTGTGACTGATTCGAAAGAAAAATCGACACCAGTTGTTATGGATATCAACAAAAGTGTTTTTGTAGGCCGGTCCAAAGAAAACAACCTTTCATTCGACGATGTCAAGTTATCGCGCCAGCACTTTGCGATCGAGCTTGACGATGGCGAGTATTACCTGATTGACCTGGACAGTACAAATGGGAGCTACTTGAATGGCGTACCAGTCCATAACCGACGGATTTTAAAGGAAAACGATGTGATCACAGCAGGTAATGAAAAGTTTGTTTTTAAAGGCCCGGTCGTCAGATAAACAAGCAATGACTACAGCAGGGGAAAAGGTAATGATTGTTATAGACCAGGACTATTGTCCAAACTGTTTTACGGTAAAACACTCTGGAGGCTTCTGTCCAGATTGTGGCTATACCGATGTTCAAAGAAGCCCCTTGGCATTGCCCGTTGGATCGTTGTTAAAAGACAGATACATAATTGGCCGTGTTTTAGGAAGTGGTGGTTTTGGTATTACTTATCTTACAAAAGATCTAGCAAGCGACAGGTATTTTGCCATTAAAGAATTCTTTCCAAATGAGTTTGCGGTTCGCCAACAAGACTTCAGTGTCAGCTCTAGCAGTAGTGTGAATTCTGATGTTATGAGCAAAGGGGTTGAACATTTTATCAATGAAGCAAGAGCATTGGTGCTTTTTAAGAATTCCAGGAACATTGTTCATGTTATGGACGCATTTATCGAAAACGGCACAGCGTATTATGCCATGGAATACCTAGATGGTGTGAATTGCAAGTCTTTACTACGCAATCTAGAGGGTAGCATGCCCCTTGATTACTCCTTGGAGATTCTACACAGTGTATTAAACGCACTAGAGACTGTGCATTCACACAATATGCTCCATCGTGATGTCAGCCTTGAAAACATATTCGTTGAAAAGACAGGAACTGTCAAACTGATCGATTTTGGCTCTGCACGTTTCTATGTAGGAGACAAAAGCCGCAATCTCACTGTTGTCCTTAAGCCTGGTTATGCGCCACCTGAACAATACTCGTCAGGTGGCAAGCAAGGGCCGTGGACGGATATCTATTCGTTGGCCTCTTGTTTTTACCACTTGGTAGCGGGGTACCTGATACCTGACGCTCCTGACCGTATCAGCGGTAAACAGGTGGTACGGCTTGACAGGTTAGTTCCATCGGTCCATGAACAAACAGCTCTAGCGATCGAAAAGGCGTTAAGCCTAGACTTTAGAGATCGTTATCAGACCATTGAAGAGTTCTCATTTGCTCTTGGAGGCACAGCGGTCAGTGCTCAAAAAGAGCCCAAGCGACTTCATAGAACAACCACAAATCCAAGCCTAACAGTGTATGTCGATTCCAAGCAGGTCAGCAAATATTGGCTGCCAACTGAAACTGAGGTGCTAATAGGCCGTGCCAGAACGTGCAATGTCATCGTCAGATCGCTTGTAGTTAGCCGACAACACTGCTATTTGCGCTATATCCAGAGCAAGAAAAGCTTTTTTATTCGTGACACTTCGACATATGGCACGTTTTATGTTAACGGTAACCGCTTGTCACCAGAAGGTGAGTACATAGTGCCTGGCACTGAGCTCTATTTGGCTTCTTCCCAGGTACGGATAAGGGTTGATGACGAATGACTAACCTATTCGAGCGCCTGATGACAGCTAAGGCTAAGGCTGAGTCAGGCAAAGAGGGCACGAAGCATAGTAGAGAAACAAAACGAGGCCTGCAGCCCGACGAGGCTGTTGACAGTACTTCAAACCAAACAATCGACTGTAACGATCCTAGTGATGAAAAAATCGTTCTTGACATAACTGAAGATGAGGTGACACAACGTTTTGAGAAACAGGAGAGCTTTCACAAAGTGATCACTGCCTCCTCTATTCATATTGGCACTCGAAAAGTCCAACAAGATGCTTGTTATGTGACATCAACGACCTCTTTTTGGGGTGGAGAATACCAGGTCAACACTATCGGAATAGTCTGTGACGGTATAGGCGGCCTGGAAAACGGGGCTGAGGCTAGCCAATTGGTTGTTGATACCTTGTTAGGGGATATTGCCAGTGCGGGACAGGTCGACAACCCTCCGGACTTCTTTAAGAAGGAGATTAAAAAGCTTGACCAATTGGTAGTTAGCCGCTTTGGATCAAACCAGGCAGGCACAACACTTGCCTTGGCGGTTTTGTCCGGGGACCATCTTTATTGGTGCTCTGTCGGTGACAGCAGGATATACATTATCAGCGAAGACATGATTTTGCAGATAACCAAGGACCACAATTACCAATACATGCTAGACGAACAAGTCAGAAATGGTTTAATCACACCAGAAGAAGCAATAAACGACCCGCAGAAAGAGTCTTTAGTCAGCTTCATCGGCATGGGAGGGGTCGATATATTTGATATTAGTAACAATCCCTTTAAGATTAAAAACGGCGATACTGTCCTAATCTGTTCAGACGGTTTGTCTAAATCATTAGAAGACAGCCAAATAAAAGAGATCATTAAAGAGAATTTTGGTTTTGTTGAAGAAGCTGCAAGGCTTTTGCCTATTGTTGCTTTTGACACGGGAGGCACCAAAGATAACACCTCTGTCGTTCTAATCCAATATTTAGAGTAGATTTAGCATTGCTGATAGAAGTCAGAAAGGAAAACGGCATGAATTTGACACGATGCAAGAATGGGCATTTTTATGATGAGGACCGGTATGAGAACTGTCCCCATTGCGGTGATGCCAGCCAAGCTGAGAACCCGACACAAACTCTGATTCGTGACGATACGCTCACCGTCGCAGTTACATCTGGTGATATCGACGATATGCAAACGCAGTCTTTTACCGAGGGCTCATTGTCTGATGCTGTCAATCGGGCCACTGCCCCGGTCGATGTGGACTCAAGTGGCGACTTACCTACACTGAACTATTACAACGAGGCTATCGGAGAAAACCCGGTTGTTGGTTGGTTGGTCTGTGTCCAGGGCGGCAACTTAGGAAAAGACTATCGTTTGACAGCTGGGCGAAACTTCATTGGTCGCTCTGCCTCGATGGATATTGTCTTATTAGGAGACAATACTGTGGCTAGGGATCGACATGCAATAATCGTATATGACCCCAAGAGTATCAGTTATCTTATTCAAGCCGGAGAAGCCAAAGAGCTAAGCTATTTAAACGATGAGGTTGTTCTTGGCATCCAAGAACTAAAAAGCGGCGACGTGGTTACCCTTGGTAATACAAAACTGATGTTCTTTCCGTGCATGAGCAGTGAGTTTAATTGGGAGAAGATCATTGACACGGCAAAGGAGGATTAAATGAATAGTCAGCAAAACTACTACGGCAAAAACATCGTCATCGACCCGGCTTCGGTTTTTAAACGTGTATCTTGGGAAGCTTTGAACAAACGCCTAGGCCTGCCATTAGTAGCTGGTTTGTTATGGTCCTTGGTATCGGTTGTGGTATATGTGGTTATGGCTCTTCTAAGCTCCTTGATTATGCAAGGTTTGCTACAGAATCTAACATCCCTTCTATATGAGGCTGCTGAGTATGGCAATCCTTATATTTATGCAGAATTGATTATCTCTTTTCTAACTAGCTCGGTTATACCTATTATTGCTTTTCTAGTTCTGTTTTCTATAGCTTATATCGTGACTAATACTATATCTGCTTATGGTTTGGCCAATTTAGCGCTCCGCTATAGACGAGAAAGAGACGCTGGACTATCTGATGTCTTCGCTGCTTTTACCAATTTTTCACGAGTAGTCATTGTTGTGGCATTGCGGTACTTGCTGGTCGTAGCATGGTGCCTTGTTCCGTGTATCGGCATTGTCCTTGGAATTGTTGCCACATATCGCTACAGGTTAGCCCTCTTCATAATCATTGATGAGCCAAGCATAAGTGGAATCGAGGCTATTCGAGAAAGCAAGCGTTTAATGTATGGAAACAAAGGGCAATTATTCGTGCAAGACGCTACTTTCTATGGCTGGTTTGCGGGCATGCTGTCTGTGGGCGGCTTGTTAGCAGTAGTCTTTTCATTGGCACCCTTTGGTTCATTTCTAGTGCTGGTAGTTCTGCCAGCATGCTTGGCATTGGTATATGGTTTATGGAGCCTATATCTAGAGATTGCAGCATCGGCGTTCTATGACCAGGCACGAGCCGGCACATCAGTCCACGACTCAGAAAACATGGCCCGTGAAGGTATCGCAGGCTTGCGTCAAGGTGATGTCCGCCCAGCGATTACAGCGCTCTCAGGATCATATAACGGTGCAGTTTTCCGTTTTGAGCCAGATGAGGAAGTTGTCATCGGCCGCGACTCTGCGCTATCAGATATCGTTTTCAATGATGGCGCAGACAAAATAAGCCGAAAACACCTATCAGTCCGCTACGACTCAAGCAGTCAATCGTATATTGTTTTAGATTTCTCATCAAACGGAACATACACAGACGATGGCAGGCAATTGGTTAGTAACGTGGAGAACAAGATGCCTCGTGGTACTGTTTTAGTGGTGGGGAGCCGAACAAATACTATCCGTCTAGATTAGGAGGTTTCATGGTGCCTTCTGCCGACTCAAATCCGCTGAGCAGAATGGGGTCAAAGGGCTCCACAGGGGGAACAATTGTTGGTATTGCCGGTATGTACAAGTATGCAACAATTAACGTACAACAGGGTGAGGCGCTTATTTTTGGCCGCGATGCGGTTTTATCCCATCTGGTCATAGACCAAAATGCTGAAAAGGTTAGCCGAAAGCATTGTGAAGTAGAATTCTTAACAGATGGAGCGAACTGGCAAGTTACTGATTATTCAACAAACGGGACCTTCCTTGCCGATGGGACCCGTCTAGAAAAGAATAAACCTATTCGTCTGCCATCAGGAACCGAGATATATCTTGGTACCAAGAAGAACAGGTTCCTACTGTCCACATACACTGAATTAACAGAAAGCTTGTTAACTCGGAGATTCGATCAGTAAGGGGCTGACTGATGCCACACGAGATTTGTCTGAACTGCTTTAAGGATAAAGGCAATTATGAGGTTTGCCTACATTGTGGTTTCAAGGAAGGCACACCTCCTGAGCAAGCCTACCACCTTCACCCCGGTACAGTTTTGAATAGCCGCTACACAATAGGCACCGTTATCGACTTTGGAGGTTTTGGTGTCATCTATAAAGCTTGGGATACCCATTTATCAAAAATGATGGCAATCAAAGAATTCTTTCCTTCCGGCATAGTGACCCGGGCAGCGGGTGGAACCGACATAACGGTTTACCCAAAAGCGCTCGAGAGCAATCAGTTTCAAACCGCTTTAGACCGGTTCTTATTAGAAGCAAGGACAACTGTGGCTTTTCGTGAAAGCCCCTACATTGTGAACGTATACAATTTTTTCGAAGAGAACAACACTGCGTACTTTGTAATGGAATACCTAGATGGTATTTCATTGTCGGATTATCTTGCGCAGCCACAAACAGGCCGCCTAGATTATGAGGAAGCATTTGAAATCATCACATCGGTTATGGAAGGCTTGAAAGTCATCCATTCGGCAGGTGTGATTCATCGTGATATACATCCTGGGAATATCTTCATTACCACGAGCAACCATATAAAGATCATTGACTTTGGGGCAGCGCGCTTATCCAATGAGGATGATAACAAGACGCTAACAGTAGTCATAACCCAAGGCTATACCGCACCTGAGCAGTATCGAAGCAAAAGCCGACAGGGGCCGTTTACAGATATCTACGGACTAGCTGCCACCTTGTATAAAATGCTTACCGGAGAAGTGCCAGATGAAGCTCCCGATCGGGAAATCAAAGACACATTACAAAGACCAATGGACATGAATGTCCTTATCAGCAAAAATGCCGATAATGCAATTATGAGAGCAATGGCAGTCAATCCAGACCTTCGTTATCAAAAAGTAGATGATTTTCAAGAAGCACTACTTAGCGGTAAAAAAGTAGACGACCCAGAGACTGTACTTCGTAAAAGAATGACTCGGAGATCATTTATCATTGGTGGCGCCAGTCTGCTTGCTGTTGGTGGTTTAGCGGGTTTGGCATTATACGAAAGATATAAGCCGGAGCCGCCTCTGGCTAGAACGACAATCGAAGATGATTCGATTACAGTATGGTTGCCAGTTACAGGCGAAGAAGCTGCTTGGGATGAGCAGGTTTATATTTGGAGACAAATTGCTGACCAGTTCTCAAGTGATATGAGGGAGAGCAAGGGTAATGGCTACCCAGATATTGTGGTGAATATCGAACCGAAACCCAGTGACAGCTATGCCAATGAGGTTAGTCTAGCTAGTAAAGACCAGAGCCTACCAAGTATATTCAACACAGAGTCTTCTCCTCTATCAATACTAGACCAAGCTATACCGATGGATAGGCTGATATCGACACTTAACCGTGACGAATACCTTTTTCTATCTAGGTATGAAGAGCTTTTTGCTGATTTTAAGCGCTTGCCATTGGGCTTTGACTTGATTGCCTTGTATGGTAACGAAAACAATGCAAGCATGGGAAGCGTAGGCACTCAGCAAGCCCTTCCAAAGCTGGTACCTTCGTTAAACGCGCTATATTCACGTCAAATGCCAGTGTCGATAGAGAAATCGAGCTATCCTTTGTTCCTCGCCCTCTATCACCCAGATCTATCCGATGAAAAAGGCGTCAACATCAATGACAGCGAATCATTAGTGGAGGATCTTCAACAAATTGCTTTGTATGATCCTCAGACAACGGATATATCACCCGTTCAGTTATTAGCCGACGACAAAATACTATATATGATTGGTACTTTTGGCTTGAATCATATAGTTGAGGCTTTTGCGCCTGGCCAATACCAAATCATCTCACTTTCAAATGAATCAGTGCTTGCAGGCCGATTCCAGAACATATATGCCATATCGAGTTCGTTATCAAAAAACCAGCAAGATATATCATTGCTGTTCCTTGCCTATATGCTTAGAAATTCATCGCAAAACATCGTTAATGTGCAGAATCATCAGTCGTTGCCGATAAATAAAAAAGCTTTTGGAGATTATGTTGCATCAAGGCCAGGCTTATCGACCCTTGCTGAAATTGATGATAGAGAAAACGATGTTGTCTTTTTCGAATTGGATCGACCACAACTCATACAGTTCAGCCAAGAGTATTTTGACAAGATAATACTTGAAGATGGTTCAACTGATAGTGTTTTAGATTTTGTAGAACAGTGGAAAGTGTGAAGCTGGTGAACAGTCAACAAAGTGCAGAAAGGTGAGAGGGACTATGACTGTTTAACAAGCCAGCAACAGACGGAGTAAAGAAAACAGGGGAGAGAATGTATCGGATAGCGATTTGTGATGGGAACAGACAACACCGAAATGACATTGAGACGGCTTTAGGCAAAATACTCTTTCGAGAGCTTGATAATGATGAGAACTACCAAATTGAGTCATTCTCTAACGGGGTGGATCTCATTGCCATCGTCGAAGGCGGTGTCTACGATTTTGACTTGCTTTTCCTTGAGACTAAGTTACCAGGCATTAACCCAGAGGCACCATCTATTGATGGTATGCTAATAGCTAGGTACATAAGGGAAAAGAGCCTAGATACTGAGATTATATTTATTACCGAAAGTGAAAAATACGTTTATGAAGGTTATACCGTCCATGCTTATGACTACCTGGTAAAACCAGTTGCATTAAACAAATTGTCTGAAACTGTTAAGCGGTTCATTTATGAGAAAGAAAACAATGAGAGCGGTTATTTATTAATAGGGATGAGAGGGTCAAGTGTAAGGTTGAGCCTTAAAGACATTTATTATTTTGAGAGTGATAGACGTATAGTCAGAGCACATACCGAAAACGAGGTACACGAATTCTATTCAAAGCTCGATGATGTTGGGATGAAAGTCAACGCTAATTTTATACGTACCCATAATAGTTATTTAGTTAATAGAAGCAAGATTACCAGCATGTCTGCAAAACAGGTCAACCTGATAAACGGAGAGAATGTACCAATAAGCCGTAAGTATCTGCCTAATGTGAAAGAAAAGCTCAATGATTGAGTACTCCTCTCTCATTGAACTAGGAAATCGAACGGTTCAAGAAGATGCAATAGTATGTCTTGCTCAAAACAATGGCAAGAGCGGTGATGGGTTACATGATGGTTGTTTAGGCTTTTTTGCTTTAGCAGATGGTTTGGGAGGCCATGGCTTCGGTGAGGTTGCATCAGCCATAGTTGTGGAAAGCGCTCGTGATACCTTCTTTTCAAAGCCAGGAGATCTTGATGCATGTTTTATATCTAGCCAAAAAAAACTGATAGACGAACAGACAGCCACCGGTGCTAAAAAAAGCATGATGACAACCCTAGTCCTACTCTGTTTTTTTGATGGTTACGCCCAGTGGGGCCATATTGGCGATTCGAGGATGTATTTTTTTAAAAGGAAAAAGCTCGTCTCACATACGCTTGATCACAGTGTTCCCCAGATGCTTGCAGCAATTGGTGAGATTAAAGAAAAAGACATTAGGCATCATCCCGATAGAAACAGATTGTTACGTTCTATGGGAATAGAATGGAACGAGCCCCGTTATGAACTAAGTGAAAAAATCCCTTTAGAAGGAAACGAGTCTTTCCTGCTTTGTAGTGACGGGTTTTGGGAGTGGATTGACGAAAAAAAGATGAGCCTTACTCTCAGGCAAGCGAAGAACCCAGCTGACTGGCTGCAAAGAATGGAGAAAATCGCTTCGGCCAATGCTGGTAAAAGCAGTTTATCTAACAGCTCAGAGCGCGATAACTATTCAGCAATTACAGTCTGGATACGTTAAACCATACCGTTTTCTCAATAGACCAAATTGCACTATAAACTTATCTGTTATTAGTTTTAAAGCATATTAAGACTACACAGCCACATTGCTGCATCAAGCATCAGCCCACTCGTTTAAAACACTAGCATTTTTCAGCTGAAACAGATGATATAAAAAGCATGGTACTCAGCAACATGTTACATATAATTCGCCAATGATTACACAAATACAACCTTGTCTTTGAATCAAAATAAAATTAGCACCATGAATATTTTGTTCTGCTTTGACAGTACAGGAATTCATGTTGATTTCAAAAACAAGTGTCCGATTTGGGATTATGAAAGGGGGTTTACGATGTCAAAACGAAGAACTAACAGAATAAGAGAGCCTACTTCATAGTTTTTAACACCGCAAAAACACTGCATGATCTGAGCAGTGAACAGCAAAGATATAAAAAACGCGAGGGATCCCGTACACAGAACCCCTCACGCTTAAGCCGAACAGAGTATATCACATGTGTACACCCCATAAAAGCTAGCTACTTAATTGAGCAAGCAAGAGCATTTTTGGAGGAGCTCATGAAGAAAAACACTTTATATAATATTATCAAGCTATTAATAAGCGTCCAAATGATGATCGGTTGTATTTTGATTGGAAACCAAACAGCTGTGGCGTCAGTCCCCATCTTTAATATATTCAAACAAACAGGTGAACAGATGGCCACTCTAGTTTTTACAAGTTTCACATATAACATTGTTAATCGAGGCAGTGGCAAATACCTGAACGTTTTGGCGACTACTAACTCGATCAGACCAGGTACAAATGTCTGTGCTTCGAACAACGATGGAAGCCTCGAACAGAAGTTTGCTTTATCTAGCCTCGGCAACAATAAGTACTTAATAAAATCAAAGATAAACGTGAACTATGTTCTGGACATTGCCACTGACTCATCCCCGAAAAACGGTATGAATGTGCAAGTCTGGTCAAATTCTGCCTACGGTTCTAAGCACTGGTATCTCGATAAACTAGATAGCGGATATTTTGTTATACGATCAGTCCTAAATCAAAATATGGTGCTTGCAACTGTTAGTAATGATGCCAGGGCAAACGTCGTGGTCCAGTCTTACAATCCACTCAATGATCTACAGCAATGGAAGTTGGAAAAGGCAAACGTTGCTACACAGGAAGAGGCTGTGGACTGGTTAAAAAGCCAAGTAGGTAAATCAATCGTAAATCCTGTCGATGGTCTCTTTGCTGGTCAATGTGCATCGTTTGCAACAGCGTATTACAAAAGAATCCTAGGTACAGCTGTATACACCAACCAAGGCGGTACTGGCCATGGGTATCAATTCTCTGATGACAACCATTCAATTAATCTTGGTTGGAGTCGATTCAGTAAGGGCAATACAACGCTTCAAGCCGGAGACATAATAGTTTCTAACCCTGGAGTTGGGGGTGCCGATCCCACTTATGGCCATGTCATGATGTACATCGGAGGAGGACAGATCGTGCATCAGGCCCCAAAATCCACTAAGGGTATTGTAGCTGTATCAAATATGCCATCAGATTACTCATATGTGATTAGACCATCATTTAGATAAAACCTAATAACAACATGGATATATTTTGAAAGAGCTTTATATATCCCCCAGAATATAATGGAACGAACATTTACTTTAAACACAGCGAGGCAAATATCACTAAGCAGAATTAGGAATTGAGAACAAATCCAAGTCCACGACAGTACTTGTCTCGATGTAACTATTTAATGGAGGAAAAAATGAAAACAGAAGCAAAATACCTAATACAAAATGATCAGAATAATGTCGACATAGCATTGCCGAAAAGGGTACTACAATTAATTACCACGCTGATAGTAATAATGACCCTATTGCAGTCGTCAAATGCATATGCAGCCTCGCCGGTCCCGTCGGGCTTTACCGACGTGACAGGGCAGTGGGGCAACAAGACCGTCACGATACAGTCGGTAGAGAACGGCAGGTACGTCGCTGCCGAGCTGAACACCAGCGGCGTGCCCCTAAGGGCCAGGACGGCCAAGCCCGACACCTGGGAGCAGTACCAGACGACGCTGACTGCCGACGGGTGGCTCGGCTTCCGCAGCGTGGCTAACAAGATGTACGTCAGCGCGCGCATCGACAGCCAACAGGCCCCCTTGAGGGCATGTGCAGGCAGCCTGCAGAGCTGGGAGTGCTTCAGGGTCTACCAAAGCGGGTCGAGCTACTACCTGCTGTCGCAGGCCAACGGGAAATGGGTCCAGGCAGACGTCGGGCAGCCCAACGCCCCGGTCAAGGCCAGCGCGGCCAAGCCGTCGACCTGGGAGAGGTTCAAGCTGG
>JGI24702J35022_10000111_pt1 | contig 38574 bp, 31 predicted proteins | sample TergutTh196P4_FD_35022 | JGI IMG/M metagenome (IMG submission 35022) | reverse complement strand
GGCTTCAGAACGGATTCATGACATCTGGCTGACATACACTGATATAATCGAATATATCTCGCTTGATGAAGGTTTCCTTGACGTAACCGGTTCGGCGGCGCGCTTTGGAGGGGCAAGAGAAGTTGGGCTTTTGATAAAGGAGAGGACAGCGGCGGAGACAAGGTTGACCTGCTCAGTAGGGGTCGGGTACTCCAAGACGTCGGCGAAGCTTGCGAGCGAGGAGAAAAAGCACGACGGATACTTTGAAATCCCAAGCCCAGAAGCATTGAAAACTCTAATCATGGATCGCAATGTGAGGGCAATATATGGGGTTGGCCCAAAGACTGCCGAGTTATTGCAAGGCGCGGGGGTCGCCACTGTCCGCGAAATACTGGACAACAAACAGACTGTTATCGGACTGCTTGGAAATCAGGGGAGGCAAATCATTGAACTGGCGGAAGGGGTCGACAATCGCCCGGTGACGCCATACTACGAGTCAAAGGCTAAATCGCTTGGCAGAGAACATACCTTTCAACAGGACATAAGAGATTTCGATTATCTGAAGGATGCTCTACGGCTGATTGCACGGGAGTTGAGCCTTAACATTCGGTTTGACGGTATTTTCGTGCGCACGGTCACACTAAAAGTGAAGTATGCCAACATGAAACAAATCACTCGGTCAAAGAGCGGCGATGCCATTAGCGACGCAAAGGACATATATGAAATAGCCGCATCGATGCTGGACACTGTGGAAAAACGCCCGATTCGCCTTGTCGGGATCAGCCTGAGCAATTTTTCTGATTCGAATTTCAAGCAGATGACGCTTGACGACATTGGCGGAGCCAAAAAGGAATCAAGAAAAAGAGCCTTGAACGACGCCCTGCTGCAGCTGCAGCGTAGATATGGCGGGGAAGTCATTAAGACCGGCAACGAGATAATAGCGGAAAAACGCTTTGAAAATGAAGACACATCCGCGAGGAGGACAGGAAATGAATAAATCTAAGGAAGAACGCTTAAAAGAATTGACGCACATGCAATTTGAAGTTACACAAAACGGGGCGACTGAGCGACCATTCAGCGGAGAGTACGTCAATAACGATGACGCCGGCATATATGTTGATATTGTGAGCGGTGAGCCGCTTTTCACATCTGACGAAAAGTTTGACTCAGGATGCGGATGGCCTTCCTTTGCAAATCCTATCGATAAGAGCTACATTGTCGAAAAGGAGGACACTTCTCATGGCATGATAAGGACAGAAGTCAGAAGCCGTGAGGCCGATTCACATTTAGGCCATGTGTTTTCTGACGGACCGGCAGACATGGGCGGCTTACGCTATTGTATTAACTCGGCAGCATTGCGCTTCATTCCGCGCGAGAAAATGGAAGAAGAAGGTTACGGGGAGTATAAGGGTGATAGTTTGTTTGTATGATGATGGAAAACAGAGGGACGGTTCTCGTGTTTCTCAAAGTGAAACACGAGAACCGTCCCCCTGTTTCAAGGAAATTCAGTCAAGATTTCATATCGCAATGACGGTTTGACCGTTCTAGTCCCAATAACTGGCGTACCCTTTTCTGCGTATGATGTTCAATCGCGACAAGCCGTTCCTCCGGCCAGTTGATCGAGGGATGCCGCTTGAACTTGAAGCCAATCAGCGCTCGAAGCTGCTGTGCCTGTACTTTTCCCATAACATCCGAACAAATCGCTTCAAACGTGATATTGGCGTATGCCGGAAAGCGCGTTGCCGCATATTCATCCAAGTTGGCAATATCGTCTATCATGGCGTAATTGAACAAGGAAAGCCCGTGATCGTACAGCGGTGCGGGCGAAATAATCACGCCGGAATGATTGTCTCGCAGTATCCCGAAGTTTCCAAAATGGCGGTCTGCGTTATACACCACCGCGTCAAAAACGAGCATACTCCGCATATCTTCCACGAAATCCTCGCCCAATCCCGTGTAATAATCAAGGCACGCCTTTAGGCTGCCCGCCCGCACGATTCGCCCGATGGGGATATATGAGGTATCAATATCGGTAAACAGCTTACATTTTGAGGCCAGTATGCCTTTCCAGTTTTCCAAGTCGTAGGTTATGGCATTCAGCCCCATCGCCTGAGCGATCTGGCAGGCGTAGTACTCACTGTAAGGTTCCTGTCCGGTGTTGGCCGCGCCGCTTGACCCGCCTTTAAAAAGATAGATGCCATCACCCTCAATTAGACGCCACGCTTTTGGTAGCATACCGCTGGTGGTCAGTTCCGGCGAAGTGGAAAACACACCGTGGCTCTGCCAAATCCCTGTGTAGGCGACAAGCGAAAGGATTTCCGAAAAACGGTTCTCATAAAGGTTATATTGGGCGAACGTGCCGTCAAATCCTTGTGGGACAATCCAATAGCTGTCATTGAGCGACAATCCCTTACAAACGTCAATGATTCCCTTAGTGTTACCGTGCGAGAGATTTAGGCTTTTCAGGATTTCATCTACAAACGCACGATTTTTGGGGATAACCCTGTTTTCCAGCCATTTGACGATGCCCGCGCTTGTGAGCGATAGTTCGAGCGGCAACAGTTTTTGTTTATCATCATTTACTGTTATGATTTTCGCTACCAAACCCTCAATACCGCGCTCTTCAAGCGAAAAGGCTAGGAGCATCGTATCATACAGACGCAATTCGTACATGCTTTCCATATGTTCAAAATACTCCTTTCCATGCTTCCAAACTGGAACCTCATTTTAGTACATAAGAATATCTGTGTAAAGAACGCTTCCCAAATTCACTCGCCTAAACGAAGTTGTCGTATTGCAGCACCCGAACGCCGACGCCGTCTTTGTCAATGTGCTCAAGCATCGCTAAGGCTTCGTCATAATACTTGCGTAAGATATATAAGTTTTCAAAACAGCTGCTTACACCGATCGACAAATCATATTGCCGAAGGAAATCATCATGTTTGCCGAAAACCTTGTTAACATCGAATACATCGCGCTTTGATGAAATCAGCATAATGATATATCCTGAATATATCGCAAATTTGCATGACTTATACATTTCAACAAGCATGTCTCTGATCTGCGTAATGGCTTCTTCTCGTGAGTCGCCCACGCCGACGTTAATGATTGCAAGATATAGATTGTCATCGAATCCGTCATAAAGTATTTGGACGTGCGGCGCATATAGCCGTGTGTCTTTGATGACGCCTTCGAGGATTTTTATTATCAAATCGTTATGATAATTCCTGCCATATTCGGTATAATGATCGATGTTGCGGACGACGGCGGTCAACTTTTCTGCGAATGCATTGAGCGCAACCAGATCGTCTGCCATGAGGGCATTATTGCAAGCCACCATTACAAGATTCGCAACCTTAATATGGTCGCGGTTAAACACATATGCGAGCACACGATCATATTTCAACAATTCGCTCTTTAAAACGACTATTCTGTCTGCGCTGCTGACATTAAGCGTGAAATATGCATCGGCAAAGAATGCTTGCGTTTCCATGCTGAATGTCCCTGTCGATATAAGTTCGTTCCATACAGGGTCGTCAGTTTCAACTTCGGTATAAGCTATCAGAGAATAGTTCATGTCAAACATGGCTATGGGATTTTGCATAATCTCCATTGCATCGTCAAGCAGCTCTTGTATGCTTTCTGTTTTTCTTAATGCTTTTATATTTTCCAGCTTGCTCATAATATTCTTACCACTTTTCTAAATAAAATGACATGGGGCTTTTAAAGCTGCGGTACGCGCTCCAATCAGGAGCGGCATTTGCGTTATTGATATGTAGCGAGTATGTGCTCTTTAATGCTCTTGTACAATTCAATATGATCGACAGGCGAAACGCCATCGACAAACTCGTGCAAACGCAGGTCGTTGATACCCAATGCGCCAAACGACAACAAAGTCGCCAACACTCTTGTTTCAAAAGGCTTTATTATTCCTCTTTCAACAAGAGCGTCGAACCCGGATTTGATCGATTCTATGCTGTATTCTGTGAAGAGCTCGACGACAAGTTTTTTTGCGTGCGCGTTGCTGTGTTGTTCTTTAATAGCGAGAGATATGCCAAGACATACTAATGGAGCGGCCATATCTAATAGTTCTTTGTTGAAAAGCACGTCAAGGTATTCTTCCAGTGATTCCGCTCTTTTGCTTTCGTTGATCAGCCATTCGTAATAATGGATGTATCCTTTTTCGACGTTGTCAAGGATGTCTTCCAAAAGTGCTTCTTTGCTTTCGTAATAATAGTAGATTGATGCTATGTTCATTCCGACTGCTTTTGCGATGTCTCTCGTCCCAACTGCGTTGAAGCCTTTTAACGCAAAGAGTTTGACGGCGGTGTAGACTATGCTGTTTTTCGTTTCGCTGTTATATCCGAAATCCTGTATTATTCTTTCTGCCATATTTTTGCCCTCTCGCTATAGATTCACTTTTGATTACTGTTTTGTTATAGAATATCACAGATTGTAATTGGTTAGCAAGTGTTAATTGTGTCCGGACAGACATAATTGTTTTGCTTGACAGTCTGTGATATACTTCTGCTACTATTCATATTTATTGGAGGTATTTCGATCGTGTTTGATTATGTGTTGCAAAAAGGAAAAATAGGCAATGTCGAGCTGAAGAACAGGTTTATTATGCCGGCTATGGGGTCCGGACATAGCGAAAGGGACGGATCGGTCGGAGACGAGTCAATAGCATATTACACCGCNCGNGCGCGCGGTGGCTTCGGGTTGATCATNACTGAATACACCGGCGTAGACCCTGCGGGGATGGGCGCGTTTAACGAGTTCAGGCTGTATTCTGACGAGTATATCCCAAATTTGAAAAGACTTGCGGATGCTGTCCATGCTGAAGGAACAAAGATATTCCTGCAACTCCATCATGGCGGGAAGTGGGCAGACAGCCGCTTTGCGGGAAAGTCGACTGTTTCCGCTTCCCCAATCGTTTGGCATGTAAGAGACGAGCTCGTGCACGAACTGACTACTGATGAAGTTTATGACCTGATCGAAAAATTCGGCGATGCTGCTTTGCGCGCAAAGAAAGCCGGATATGACGGAGTCGAGCTTCATGGGGCTCATGGATACTTGTTCCCTCAATTCATGTCGGTATATACGAACAGGCGTGTTGACGAGTTTGGCGGAGATATCACTAACCGTGCGCGATTTTCGACCTATGTCATCGAAAACATCAAAAAGAAATGCGGTGCGGATTTCCCCGTGATCATGCGCATCAGCGGCGATGAAAAAGTAGAGGGCAGCATGAGGATCAATGAAACGAGAGTCATGGCAAAGCTCCTGGAAAAAGCCGGAGCTGACGCTCTGCATGTGTCTGTTGGGATGCCGTCCGCTTATGGCGACAAAGGGTATTCGCTTGCGTCGTATAGGCTGCCTGTGGGATTCAACACATATGCTGCGGAAGAAATCAAAAAGTCTGTCAAGATTCCGGTGATCACCGTTGGCAGGATCGTTGACCCTGCAATGGCGGATGCGGTTATCGAGGATGGAATGGCCGATTTTGTGTCGCTCGGGCGCGCGTCGATTGCCGACCCTGAGTTTCCGAAAAAGGTCATTGAAGGGCGCATCGATGAGATATCGCCTTGCACCGGTTGTATGGCTCGTTGTCCTACAGGGCCGGATGCGCCGGAGGGCACATCATGCGCGTTTAATCCGTTCTCAGGGCATGAGCTGGACATGAAGATTGAGCCTGCAGTAAAGCAAAAGACTGTCGTAGTCGTTGGAGGCGGCGTTGGCGGGCTGGAAGCCGCGTGGGTTTCTGCTGCTCGTGGGCATAAAGTCATTTTGCTTGAGAAGAAGAGCAAGCTCGGAGGGCAGACGCAGACTGCAAGCATGCCTCCCAATAAGCAGGGGTTTGCGCATGCCATCAATTATTATACGACAATGTGTAAAAAACATGGCGTCGATTTACGCTTGAACACAGAGGCGACTGCGGACTTGGTCGTTTCGCTGAAGCCGGACGTCGTCGTGCTTGGCACGGGCGCGAATCCCATCGAGCTGCGGATTGCGAACGACGGGATAGCGACCACGCAGGCCGCTACCGTTCTCAATGGCGAAATCGTCACCGGGAGGAAGGTGCTCATTATCGGCGGCGGCCTTGTTGGGCTCGAAACCGCAGAGTTCTTGCTGTCGCAGATGAGGTCGATCACTGTTGTGGAGATGCTGGAGAGAGCGGGCATGGGCGTAATGATGGGGGGCGCCATCATCGAAACTCTGAATGAATGCGGAGCCACGATTATGACGAATACAAAAGTCATGCGGCTTACAAAGGATGGAGCGGTTTGCTCGACTCCGAACGGCGATGTTACGCTTGAAGGTTTTGATATGGTTATATGGGCTGTGGGGTCATTGCCATATAATCCGCTGGAAAAAGAGTTGGAAGGAAAAGTGCCGGAGATTTACGTCATCGGCGATGCAAAGGAAGTAAGGCTTGTTAAGGACGCTGTCCTTGAAGGAGCGGAGTTGGCAATCAGAATATAGCGCAAGGTTCTGAATAGAGATATGCTTATCCAACTCGCGGCCCTCTGGGAATCTATGGGTGTCCGAACACTCACTGATTCCCCGATGACCGCGAGTTTGCTATGAGCGCTATGCGTGATTCTGGGCATTATTGCGAAAAAACGCCAACTGGGAGGTTTATTGGACACCTGAAGTGATATGATTATCTCCGTACAGAGGAAAAATATGCATCTTTGCCACAATGGCATCTATTTGCAAATATAACCATACTTACGGAGGAGATATCATGAAAGTATTACTGTGCATTCTGGCAGGGGTCTTCCTGCTCATTCTTGGAGGTTGCTATCTGGCGGCGGCAGCTATCGATGGAGTGTTTTCAGCGTTGATTCACGGAGGGATCGTTATCACCGCAGCCGTCATCTATGCAGGCGACATGTATGCGAAAGAAAAGGCGAGGCATAAAAGAGTTTTCCCCGGGGACAGGGATCGGGTCCCTGCGCAGTTTGCGCGCGTCAATGTGGGAATGCCGGATGCCTCGCCTTCGTTTTGCCCTGTCGATGCTGCTTTGCCAAATGCCGGAGCTTTGCCAAATGTCGGAGCTTTGCCAAATGCCGGAGCTTTGCCAAATGCCCGGATCTCACAAAATGCTGATGCTTCTTTTTATGGCGATGCAGAGGAGGTTATGGACGATCCGCCGGTTCCTCTTTTACGACATATTGCAAGTTGATTAGCGCCTTGGCGCTTCGCAACATTAGATAGGCCTTCTGCCGTTTTTGGTGGAAGGCCTTGTTTTGTTATAGGAAAAATGCATAGTAGCCTAGTTTTTACTAATTTGACAAGTATTCAGGTCTATGTGATGATAATTTCAGGCAAAAGGCCATGCCTGTTCATAATCTTGCAAATCCTGAACAGGCATAAATAATCGATGTGCTTCCATGGTGGCAAGCACATGTAAAATAGGGAGGGTGGTATAAGAATGATTTCCGGAAAAAAGTGGCAGATGGCAGGGATGGCGGTGGCATTGGTTTTGGCGGTGGTCGCGGCAGTATTACCGGCAGACCAAGTAGCAACCGCATTGGACGATCCGGTAGCAGTAAGCGGCAGATTGCTCTCGCGCGAAGCAACAGGCGACAGCTCTGCATGGATAGAGATTGCGCAATACGGCGGATATTCGCTTCTCCTGAGACAGGAACCTATTACAAGCAGTCTGACGACATACAGCAGCACGCTCAAGGACAACACTTACGTCAACTCGCAGACCCGAAAGAGCATCAATGACTGGTATAACAACAAGCTGAGCAGTAATGCGAGGCTGCGTGATTATGCGGTGACAAACGATGCAATGAGAGTGTTAGGCACGATTGGAGCAGGATATATAGATGGAATGAGCCTGCCGACAGGAGGGGAAGCGCGAAAAGGAAATGACATTGCTTTCGCGCTCAGTTACTGTGAAGCCGCGCTTTTCTGTTCGATGCAATATTCAAAGATTCTGCCGAATGGTGAGCTCTTCAAAAGCTCATATGAAGCGAGGAAGAATTGCGAGTTGCTTCTCCCGGAGTATGTCGGAGCGTATATCGCGCCTGCATATTGGCTCAGGACGCCCGGGAACACATCGTATTCTGCAGGCTGCGTCGCATATACCGGAGATGCATCGGAAGTGACATATGGCCGCGCATACCAGCACACAGTAACAGGCACATATGCCCACCACCGCCCTGCGATATGGGTTGGCTCCGGTATTTTCGGATCGTCGGTGACAGGGAAGGTTTGGCCAATGGCTACCGACGACCTCGGGTTGGGGAGCAGTTTCTTGCAAAAGCATGATGTGACTGTCGAACTGAGAGCAACATTTTTAACACCCGCTGCCTCTTCGCTTTCTGTGAGAGCAGTATTGGCAGGGGATGATGGGCTTGGAGAGTTTACGTTTGAAAATGTGCCGCCCGGTGAATATGTCCTATATATCAAAAGGCCCGGGTATATAGCAAGAGCAATGCCGGTTACTATCGCAAATACGACAGGTTCCAAATACGCTCTGTCTCCGCCGGGGGATGAGGATATGGGGGTTTTTCGTTTGTGGTGGGGCGATTGCAACGATGACTTGTGCGTCGATGGCAGGGACGTAATGATGATTATGGAGTTGCTGGCAGAGGGGGTAGATGCCTTTGATGCGCGATATAACGCGGCGTGTGACATGAATGCGGATGGGGTGATCGATGGCAGGGACACCATGATGGTTTATGAGATGTGGAACAAGATCATATGGGATTATCCGGGAGCGGAAAGTGTAGACGTATTTTCATAAAAAAGGAGAGGATACAACATGAGAAGAAAAAGAAAGATATTCGTGCTGCTGAGCATCATTTTATCGGGGTTTTTGCTGGTTTCTTTTATGCTGGCTGCGTCAGCAGCAGAACTGAAAGATTTTCCGCTTGTTGCCCTGAACGGCGATCTTGTAGCAAATGAAAACACGCAGTTCATTATGGATTTTGCGCAGGATCCGACAACAATGCTGATAACAGCATCTGTGAAAATCATCAATGGCAACACAGGACAGGGTGCGTCGCCGATACGAATAAGCGGCGCCAGTTTTGAAATCTCGTTCGATGCAAGGGTTGCGCCATATAGATTTGACCCTGTTGGGGACGCAGGCGATCACGTTTTTGATCCGGCGCGTTTATATCACGGAGCATTGAATATAGATGAAAACGACTTACGCAAATACTGCTTTGCGCCGATCAGCGGCACGCCAACGGAAAAATTTGACGTCTTCGGCTCCCATGCGTTCCGAAATGACGCGAATGGCAGATTTATCGGGGCGACAGTGACCGCCGCAAGCGAGAAGTTTATATTGTCGATTGCGCCGGGGCAGACTGCGACAGTCGCGCAGGTTTACTTTATGCCGATAGACGGCAAGGAAACTCTTGATATTGAAATGTTTCGATTTGAGTTCCTCAACAACGCGCTTGCGCCGGGCTTGCAACTAAAGAAATTATCAAACTGGCTTGGAAACGGCACATATTTCTTTGTCGGCGATAAAAGGAGCGTCAATACCAGCGACACATATCTTGTTAATAAGCTCGACGGTCAATCGGTGTCGCAATCGTTCAAGCTGCATATATTGCAATCGCCGCCGTTCGTGTCTGCAAACCAGAATGACAGGGTAGTGGAAGGTTATATTGTGGAAACGATGGAGTGGTCATATTCAGAAAACGGACCGTACTTTACTGGACATCCCGTAATACCGGATGACGCTTGCATGATCTTTGTCCGCATGGCAGGGAGCTCGTACAGCGGAGATGATGCCGTGTATGGGAATTATAAACGTTATATTGCGAGTGCTCCCGTTGCTGTTGAGTTCGAGCGTAACTTCATCTCATGCATGGATGATGTGAGCCTTAGCAAGACGAGCAGCAATATGACTAGCGCCGATGGAAAGACGCATGTGGGAGACATCATCAGATATGTGATTGTTGCTAGAAATGATGGGCATCCTTTGTCCGTTTGGGCTGATGCAATTATGATAGATGAAGTCCCTGAGGGGATGTCATTCGTCGGCAATGTCACATTGGATAACGTCACGTTGTCTGCGGGCACGGGATTTACATTCGTTAATGGTGTTTTGACGGTGCCGCTGGGCAGCATACCCGGCGGAACACAGAAAGTAGTCACATTCGACGCTGATGTGGGCGAAGGTGCTTATGGTATGACTATTCTCAACAGTGTGGCTGTGGAAGGCAAGGACGGAGAGGGTGGCGACGACCTGGCTGTTGAAACTGAGGAGGACGGAGGAGGACAGAGCATCGTCGATCGTACGGACCAACCTTCAATTGATGAGATAAACGATGGCGACAGGGTCATAACGGGAACAGGAGTGCCGGGAGCAACTATTGAAATTTTCTATCCCGAAAGCAACACAACGAGCATAGTGACGGTCGAACCGGATGGGACATGGAGCGTAACCGTTCCGGGCTCGATCAATCTTGTGGAAGGCGAAACAATCAAGGCCGTGCAGACTGTGGAGGGCAGCGACCCCAGCGATCCTTCTGAAGCGGAAGTGCAGGCAAAGAAAAACGCGATCCCATATATTGACAAAAAGTCTTCGAACATGACGAGCACGGACGGAAAGACACGTATCGGAGATAAGATCATGTTCACGATAACAGTTGGGAACGATGGCTCATACAAGTCAGTTTGGACCGGCGTCGTAATGACCGATGCAATTCCGGACGGCGTGACATATGTTTCCGGCAGCGCATTGCTGGATGGAAAAATCCCCACGTACTCATTCTATTATCCAAACACGAAAACGCTTATGGTGACAATCGGAAATATTCCCGGCGGCACGGAGCATATCATAACGTTCGAAGCGACTGTTGATGCAAACGCTGCGGGGAAACATATACTAAATTCCGCGTCAGCGATGGGAAAAGACAACGGAGGCACTGATATCGGCGATGAAAAGGAGGATGGCGGCGGTGGGTTTACCGTCACAGATAGGGTGGTGCATGGTTATATATGGCCGATGGTCAGCGACGATTTGGGGCTTGACGGCTTTGGAGAACTCCATGCAGTCACTATTGAGCTGAGACCTACATTCCGCACTCCGGCCGACCCGGAGCTGCGCATGACATCGGTGCTGACGCCGGACCAAACAATCGAAGGGCTGAGCGAGTTTTATATCGGGAATGTGCCGCTTGGCACATATGTGCTGCACATCAGCCGCCCGGGATACTTGACAAGAGCAATGATAGTTACGATTTCCGAGACAGATCCCGACATCATCGAGCTTGCGCCTCCGGGCAGCGCGGACAACGGTATCTTCAACTTGTGGTGGGGCGATTGCAACGGGGATCTTATGATTGAGAGCAAAGACTTGATGATGATTATGGAACTGATGGATCTGCGGGTTGACTTTTTCGATTCGCGCTATAACTCTGCATGCGACATGAATGCGGATGGGATTGTCGAGAGCAAGGACATTATGATGGTGCTCGAGATGTGGAACAGGATCATTTGGGACTATGCGGGAGCGGAGGATGTCGATATCGACATATAGGCAGGCAATGCGGAGGAAGTGTCCATGCTGCTTCCTCCGCAACTCCGCAACAGCATGGAGTGAGGCGGATGAATTTGTAGAGGAGGCTTGATAATGTGAATACTAACAACAAAAAGAAGATGCTGTCTGTTTTCATTGCAATGCTCATGCTGTTCGCAATGGCTCCGGTAGCAATGGCAGCTCTTGTAGATTTTCCCTTGATTGCGATAAATGGTGATATGGTTGCAGATGCAAACACGCGCTATGTCGCTGAATTTGAGCAAAACCATGCAAACAAGCTCATTACGGCAAAAATCAAAATAGAGAATGGTAGTTCAGGAACCGGTGCAAAGCCGCTGATAATCAACGGGGTATCTCTTCAGATTACATTCAGCAGCAAGGTGTCGTTATATAGATACGATCCTTTGACGGACGGGAGCAACCATACATACGACGCTTCCCGAAAATATGCAGGAGGATTCAGNGATTCCGCAGCGGAATTNGCCAAATATTGCAAAACGCCGGATGATGAACTCAATATTCTCGGGTCNACAGCCTTGCAAAGCGATGGCAACGGTGGATATATTGGCACGAGAATAACAACAGCATCAGGCGGGAAGACTATCACGATTGCTCCGGGCAGCTCCGTGACCGTTGCGATGGTGTTTTTTATGCCGAATAATGGCTCGGAATTGATAGATATTGATATGTTTACATTTCAATATCTTGATAGAACGGTATTCCCGAGCTTAAAACTGATTAAGCTCACGACATTCATTGCAAATGGCACGAATTTCATGTATGCCAACGCCAGGGCATCGACGCCCACGGAGACATATGTCGAAAGCCCCTCATCGTTCAAGATGCACATAAAGCGTCCGATTCCTAATGTATCCGCCAATAATGCAACAAGGACAGTAACAGGATATGATGCGGTGGCGATGGAATGGTCGCACACCGCCGGCGGGCCGTTTGTGAGCAAGGCTCCGAGCGCAAGCGATGTCGGGAGCGGAGCAAAGACGATATATGTGAGATACAAAGGCAGCGAATATATTGGCGATGATGTAACATATGGGAACTATAAGAAATATCTGCCCGGCGATGCTGTTGCCGTCACGTTCGGCGAAGGAAACGCGCAAGTTTCACAAGCGGTGCCATCGCTAAAGAAAACAGGGGTCAATTTGACAAGCACGGACGGAAAAAACCGTGTCGGAGATATCATAAAATATACGATTACTGCTTCTAATATTGGCAGTGACGGATCTGTTTGGGCTAATGCCATACTGAGCGACCAAATAAACGAATATGTCATATTTGATGAAAATGATGATAAAAACGTCATAGCTTCCGGGATATGGGCATACGAGACAGAAGCCCGGTTGTTTACCGCAGAACTGGGGAATATCTTGAAAGGGCAAGCAAAGACAGTGTCTTTTCAAGTGAAAATTGCGGATAATGCGTATGGGAAGCAGATTACCAATACAGTTGCCGTGAACGGTAAGGATGGCAATGGCCTCAACGGCGGGGATGTGGCGCTAACTGTCGATGAGGATGGTGGCGACAGGAGTGTAGAACCGGCATCCACGAATCCCCCGGAGCCTCCGAATCCTCCAAATCCCCCACCGCCCGTCGTTAATTATTTCTCCGTCACATTCTACAGCAATTATGCACCTGAAACAGTCGTCGCAATTGTGAATAACATCCCGGGCGGCAGTTCTGCAGGCGCGTCGAACATGCCATCCAATCCTGTCCGCAACGGTTTTGCTTTTATCGGATGGAACACTGCGATGAATGGGACCGGTTCCGGCTTTACGGCAGCGACGAGGGTATATAATAATATGCAAGTATATGCGCAATGGAGGAGTTATGGGGATGATGGCTATGTCAATGGAAACGATGTGTTGATTGGAGACCAGGGGCCGCCGCTGGTAGGATTCCTCACGGACCATGTGCCATATATCGGCGGTTATCCCGATAATACCGTGCGGCCTGGGAATGCAATCACGAGGGCGGAGGTCGCGATGATTTTCTTCAGGTTGTTGAGCAGCAACGACAAGCACCTCCCGACGACAACGGCGTTTAGTGATGCAGTGCCGGGCGCATGGTATGCGCAGGCCGTAAACTATCTTGCAAGGATTGATATTCTCAATGGTTATCCCGATGGCACATTTCGCCCGAACCGGCCGATAACGAGAGGCGAGTTTGCCGCTGTCGCGTCGCGCTTCGACAATCTTTTTGCTGTGGATACCAATGCATTTCCCGATATTGCGGGGCACTGGGCGAGGGAGTACATAAATTCCGCGTATGTGAAAGGCTGGGTGAATGGTTATGCTGATGGCACGTTCAGGCCGCAGCAGAACATCACGCGCGCGGAGGTTGTGAAGGTAGTCAATACTATGTTGGACAGGAAGATACGTCCGGAAAACATTCCTGCTGATGTCAGGTTCTTCACCGATATTGTGGGGCATTGGGCTTTTGCGGACATCGTGGAGGCGTCGAATGAGCACGATTACTTCAGAAGAAGCGACGGATATGAAACATGGGTAAAATAATGGGTAAAATAACCCTTGCATTTTGTTGAAATTCATATTATAATGTGGCCATCTTAACAGAAAGGAGGGGGTCATAATTAGTAAACCTAGTGACATGCCTCTCCGGGAGGTACTCCTGTAGAGCAGTCTCCGCGGCGAGGCATGCCGCAGCGTATCAGGGGAGGAGAAATCTTCCCCTGATATTTTTATAATATGTGAGGAGGTGCGCAAGGTGTGATTGTTGTAGCATATGGCAAAGATATCGTCGTGAATACTTATGATGCGTTGGCGGCGTCTGACATCAATCAGTTCCTGAGGCACGGCATGTCTGTCGTAATTAAGCCGAACCTTGTGATCCCAAACCCTGCGAGCAATGGCGCCACCACCCACCCCGCTGTTGTCGAAGGTGTTATTCGATATATCAAAGAATTTGGCATTACGGACATAAAGATAATCGAGAGCTCATGGGTCGGAGACAGCACGAAACAGGCGTTTAAGGATTGCGGATATGAGCTTTTGTCGCGGGAATATGGGATTCCTCTCGTCGATCTTAAGGACGACGGTGTCGTTGTTGCATCATATGATGATTTGAGCATGAAGATATGCAGCACGGCATTGAATGCCGACTTTCTCATCAACGTCCCGGTGCTCAAAGCCCATAGCCAAGCTCGCTTGACATGCTGCATGAAAAACCTGAAGGGTTGCATACCGGACAGCGAGAAGAGGCGGTTTCATTCGCTTGGGCTGCATAAGCCGATTGCGGTCTTAAACAAGTTGCTGAAAACAGGATATTGCGTCGTCGATGGGATATGCGGGGACTTGTCTTTTGAAGAGGGCGGGAATCCTGTGGAGTCCAATCGAATCATTGTCGGCAGGAATCCATTGACTGTCGATTCGTTTTGCGCCGAGCTTATCGGATATACTCCTGATGAAATACAATATATCGCTTATGGCAGAAAGCTTGGAGTTGGAGAGTATTATTCCGAGCGGACTGAGCGTGTCGAAATAAATGCAGGGGAGAAACCTATTCATATGCCCGCTGCCGGGCGATTGGCAGAAAAGTATGCAGCGTACATCGATGATGACGCTGCATGTTCCGCTTGTTATTCGTCGCTGGTGTTCGCGCTGCATAAGATGAATCGGCGGCGTTATGACGGGAAAATCCACATCGGGCAGGGGTTCAAAGGGAAGTGCGGCGATGGGATCGGAATCGGCAACTGCGCAGGAGGGTTCGAGCGCTGCGTTGCCGGTTGCCCGCCAAAGGCGACGGACATCATCGAGGCTTTGAGCAAAGATTCGATCCTGCGCTCGGAATGATTATCCTAGATGGCTATTTGGTGCCGACTCCTAGCGTAAGGCGTTGAACAGTCATCTATTAGTTTCGCATTGCGGCGCAGATCGCGTCCGCGTCCTTCAACGCTTGCTCGATCGTTTTTGTGCCGGCAAGCACATCCTGCAGCGACTTCCCATATTCTTCGACGATCACGTTGCCATATTCCCAGACGGAAACCCAAGGGGCGTAGACATTGCCCGCCTGGAACGCTTCCGCGCAGTCAGAATATATGTCGCCTAAATCTGCCCTCACGCCAATCAGGAATGAGCTGCCGGCGTTGTCCTTGATGAGAGCTTCTTGTGCCGCAGGAGTAGCAGTCAATGCAAGCAGTTCCAATGCTTGTTTTGTATGCTTTGACTTGGCGTTGATTGCCAATGCGGAACCGGGGCCGCCGACCAACCAGCCGGTCCCCTCGGACAATCCCGGAATTGGGAACATGCCAAGATCCTTTTCGATGTCCGGATTGATGCCGACAATGGCGTTGACAGCCCAAGGACCGCTCTCCCACATTGCGGCATCGCCCATGGCGAACTCGCTGAGAGCTTGGTCATACGTGACATTCAACATGTCCGGCGTCAAGCATCCTTGCTTGATGACATCAGACCATGCAGTGACCGCATCGAGCCAGGAATCGGCGAGAAAAGCCTTCCCATCGTTGAATTCATTATCGAAGTTCCTGTTTGCTGTGTCAGAATAGAATTCATTATTCACGATTCCGATGCTCTGTTTCATCATTGGTTCCCAGGATTGGGCTCCCATCGCTTGGGGTTTGATGCCCTTTGCGGACAGTTCCTTGTGGATAGATATAAACTGGTCTAATGATTTTGGCACGCTGATGCCATTTTCGGCAAAGATCCTTTTATTATAGAATATGCCTTCATACCATGACTGGAGAGGGGTCGCATAAATCTTGTCATTTGCGATATATGCGGACAAGCCGGACCTAGCATAATTCTTGACAAAAGCCTGGTCCGTCAGGTCGAGCAAGTAACCCGAGTTCGCAAGCAGCTTCGTTTCGCCGCCCACCTCGATGATGTCGGGGCCGGTGCCGTTTTTGAGCTGCGTGTCCAAAATGCTGCTAAAATTATCGAGCGACACAAACTCAAAGTTTACTTTAATCCCCTTTAAGTTTTCATCAAGATATTTAAGATACGTAACTCTTGACGATTCCTCGTTATATCCCATGAAGCGCAGCTCTATGGGTTTTGAATTGCTGCAACTGCTGAGGGACAGGCCGGAAAGAATGCACATAACCATCACAATCGCGAAAAGTCTTCTTTTTGATCTCATAATCACACATCCATCCATAATATTTACGGTCGCAACATACGTCCAGATTGGTCGTAGCACGCGGCGTTGGGGTTGTGGGGGTGGAACCCCCACGTTAGTATTTCACCGGTCAATTGTGTATTCTTTGACTTTCTCGATGAGCTCGTTGAAGTTTATCGGTTTGCCGATGTGGTCGTTCATGCCGACGCTCAAGCACTTTTCGATATCTTCGCGAAATACGTTAGCTGTCATTGCGATGATCGGGATATTCTCGGATTCCTGCGTTCCAAGCGCTCTAATAATCGTGGTCGCTTCATATCCATCCATCTCAGGCATTTGCAAATCCATGAATATCATGCTGTATTTGCCGGGAGAGGCTTTGAACATGTCGACTGCCTGAATGCCGTTCTCCGCGCAATCGATGCCTATTAACGTCGGTTCGAGGATCGTCTGGACAATCTCGCGGTTGATTTCCACATCCTCCACCAATAATATATTATGGCCGGCGAACGTAGCATCAGTTAGTTCCTGCACGGCATCGGCTTCAGAGCTGCTCACTCCCATGTGGCTGTTCACCACATCAACGAGCAGAGACGGGAAGAGCGGTTTTGAGAGATATCTAAAAACATCGACGACGCTCTCATCTTTCTCGATCGTGCCCCAATCCGCAGCCGACATCATGACAACGGCGCCGGTGCCTTTCCCCGTTTCTGCGTGTTTGGACGTTATTCTGCGCGCAACTTCCAAACCATCGATGCCGGGCAGAACGTAATCGATGAAGAAGAAATCATATTTGTGCTTCTGATCGACAATTCTGATCGCGCTTTCCCCGTCTTCCGCAGTGTCGCATGAAGCGCCAAATCGTTCCGCGATTTCCCTAATGTATTCCAATGTGACAGGGTCGTCATCAATGGCGAGAATACGGATGTTTTGCCAATCCGGGATCATATATTCCTTGGCGTTCACTCTGTTTGCCTTGATAGTGAAACCGAAAGTGGCGCCTTTGCCAAGCTCGGACTCGATCCATACGCGGCCGCCCATCATTTCGATGATATTCTTCGATATCACGAGCCCAAGCCCGGTGCCGCCATATTTTCGCGCTGTCCCGCTTTCAGCTTGCTGGAACGACTGGAACAGTAGGGCTTGTTGTTCGGGGCTTATGCCAATACCGGTGTCCGTAACCCTTATCTCTATCGTACAAAGCCCATCGTCTTCTTCCAGTAGCTTTGACTCTATGCTGATGTTGCCTTTTTCAGGAGTAAATTTGACCGCATTGCTGAGAAAGTTCGTGATTACCTGAGCCAGCCTTTGCTCATCGCTGTGCAGGATCTTCGGAATCGCATCATCGATGTGCACATAGAGATTCTGGTTTTTCTCATTAATGCGGAAATTGTTTATGGTGACGACCCGCTGCAGCATTGTCTCAAAGAAGAAGTCCGTCGTAGATAATTCAAACTTCCCGGCTTCGATTTTTGACACATCAAGGATGTCGTTGATGACGCCCAGAAGATGCTTCGACGCGCTGTCAATCCTGTCGAACGCATAATCCTTTTTTTCAAAGTCGGGAGCAGACTGGCCGATGCTCGTCATGCCGATGATGGCGTTCATCGGCGTCCTGATCTCATGGCTCATGTTTGCAAGGAAGTTGCTCTTTGCAAGGCTCGCGTCTCTCGCTTCTTCAAGAGCTAGTTCCAGCTTGGAAGCCATTTCACGTATCTCCAAATTGCCGGCATTCAGCCGGCTCCACATGTCTTTGATAGTGAGCGCCAACTCGCCGATTTCGTCATTGCGCATGTCTCCATATATAACTGCGTTTTCTTCGCTCGCTTCCGACACGCTGTGCGTCAGATTGTTGAGAGGGTTCAACACCAAGCGGCGCGTAATGAAAATATTGGCAACGGTATATATGATCAAAGCGGAAAACAGCGTCAAGGCGAGGGGCAAAAGGTCTGCTGCATTAAACAATGAATCGTTGTTGAAGAATGTCACGATCGACCAGTCGGAGTCTTCAATCGGAGCAATTGAGACATAATCGAACGAGCCATCGGAAAGCTGCTTGATCGACGGTTTCGCTTCTCTGTTGAAATAGCCCGAAATATTGCCCAGATACTCTGATATATACGCTGTGAACGCCGGGTCGCTGTTTTTGTCCTTGATGTATTTCTTGATTCCGAGCTTGTAATCATCCTGGAACGAGCTGTCGAGCTGTATGACGCCGTTCTTGTCGATGATGAATCCTTTGACATTGATGTCGTCATACCTCTCGAAGATATCATAGAGCAATGTGTCGATTTGCAGCCCGGAGCGGAACACCCCGACATAGGCGCCGTCAGAAATGACTTTGTGGTTGATCCATATGCGCCATCGCAGCGAAATTTTGTCTACGTCAATACTGAACTCATAATCGTTTTCCGATTCCAGCAATTGATAATACCAGAGGTTGTCCGGGTCGTACCTGTTAAGTTTTGAGCATGGGACAAATTCGTCAAATTGCGTCCCCTGCGCGATCGAAAATTCGTTTAATGAGTCGTTGATTCCAAAATACAGCTCTGTTAGCGACAATAGGTCGATATAGTCCATCATTTCTGAATATGCCGCGAGCTTTTTTAGTTCGTTGGTTTCGTCGGCAAACCAGTCTGTGACGGCTTTGGAGTTGGCTACTTTTTGCACAAGCATGAAATCGCGGGTCATATATGAGTTGAACTTTTCAACGGATTCGAGCGAGTAAAAATAGGCAAGCCTTTCCGATGAGTTGTTGGAGATGCCTTTTGCCATGGTCATCGCCGCAACTACGGTGACTATTAGTATGAGAATCAGTATGGAGATGTTGATGATTTGCACTCGCATTGCTATTTTGCTTCTGCGGCGAGTATTTTGCGTGTTCATGTTTTTCATATCCATATCCTCGCTTCGCAGAGCATTGTATCATCATTCCAATGCGCTGTAAAGACTAAACATGGGGCTCCGCGATCATACTAAACATGGGGTGCTGCGATCATAAACTCTCGCAGCGCTTCTGTTCACGCCCTTGCGCTCGGCAGACGTTTTTTTGCTTCCTCATCGCTCAGGTGCGCATCCATGCGCATATTCGCGCCGCTCCGCCTCCTTGCTACGCGGTCGGAAGCAAAATAAAGGGTATTTACCCTTTGATGTCGTCACTTGCTCGGTCATGTCGCGCAAGCGCGACGCGACTCTCGCTTCGTTCGACAATAAACGTCTACCTCACCGGGCGTGAATTGTAACATCGCAGCATAGCTCAAACCAGAATGTGCTGCCTTTGTCTATATTTGATATCACCCCATATCTGCCGCCATGCAGCTCGATTATTTTCTTGACAATTGACAGCCCCAGGCCCGTACCCGCCGGAGCGCGCTTATGCTCCTTGCTGCTCTTGTAGTATCTATCCCAAATTGAGGACAAGTCTTCTGCGCTGATTCCTTCGCCATAATCGGTAACGCTGATCTTTACATGGTTGTCATTGACTGTTTGGGTGACTGTGATGTTCTTACTGTCGCCGGAATAGTTTATTGCATTCATCAAAAGATTGTAGAATGCTCTGTTAATTTTCATTTCGTCGGCATCAACATATATTTCATCGTAACCGTTTTTTTCATATCGTATGGTATAGCCCTCTCTCTGCAGCAGCTCCTCCACAAGGTCTGCAGTATCCGATAAATTCGCAGTAAGGTTGAAACGCGATGTGTTAAGCTGCTCCATGTCGGCTTCCAACTTTGAGATGTCCAGCACATCGCTCACCAATGCTGCAAGCCGGCTTGTTTCATCCATTATCACTTGTGTTTGTTCAGATGTGGTTTCGTCCGGAAAATCATGCATCAATTCTGCATAGCTGTATATCAATGAAAGAGGCGTCCGGAGATCGTGGGACACATTTGCCAGCAGTTCGCGGCGCAAGTTTTCCACCTTGCCCAGCTCGATGGCAGCGGTGTTTAGAGTTTCGGAAAGCTCGACGATTTCCTTAAACCCTTTCCCGGTAAATCGGGTTGCATAGTTTCCTTTTGATAACGAAAATGCGCCTTTATTGATGGCTTCGATCGGCCTGCTGACCCGTTTGGCGATGATTATTGCAAGAAAGACAGCCAGAAGCAACATGATTCCCGATATGAAATAGAGTTGGTAGCGCAGAGTCGCAACAGTGGCGTTGACCGGGGAGATTGTCGCATTGATGATGACGGCGAATGGCTCGCCCATGGCATCATCAGCGAGTTTTACGTATATTAGAGATTGCATCGGAATGCGGTTGTCGCGAAAACTGCCATATCTGGGCGGCGTAGGGGACATAGTGGAATACTCATAAAACTCATTGCCATTATCACGCGCAAGCGAAATCAACGCCGCGTATGCCTCCATGACGCGGCGATCTTGCAGCGGGGTCTGTCTCAGCCTGCTTGCTCCGTTATGCTCCGTTATATCTGCTGTTATGTCGTTTGATTCTGATATACTGTTGACTATTGCGACAAGATCGGCACTATCCACATTGTTGACAATGTCAGCGGCAACCCGCTTAATCTGCATTATCCTGATGTTTTTATAAAAAGCATCCAGGAATACAGTTTGAAACAGCCACAAAATAACAAGGAGGAGAGCGCAAAATCCAAATAAATAGACAAAGACTTTCCATTTCAACTTTATGTTCAGCTAACTCACCCCTCGAATCTATACCCAAGCCCACGTAGAGTTTTTATGCAATCAGCATACGGGCCTAGCGCTTTTCGCAGTAGCTTCATATGCGTGTCCAACGTCCTGTCATCGCCGAAATAGTCATACCCCCATATTTCCGTCAACATTCTTTCACGTGGAATGGCTATGTTTTTGTTCCGGACCAAAAAGAAAAGAATATCATATAGCTTTGGCGAAAGCTCTATCTGTTCTTCATCAATATATACTTTATATGCTGTTATGTCGATAAGCAATCCGCTCTTTTGGTAGATTATATGGCCATCGTTGTCGGTAGTTTGTTTGCTCGCGCGGCGGAGGATAGCGGAAATTCGCAGCATTATCTCTCTTGATGAGAATGGTTTGACGATATAGTCGTCGACGCCGAGTTCAAACCCCAGTATTTTGTCATATTCCTCTCCTCTGGCAGAGAGCATGATGACAGGGACATCGGATGTTTTGCGGATTTCCCTGATTGCGGAATATCCGTCCATTACCGGCATCATTATATCCATGATTATGATATCCGGCGCTGCTTTCTTGTTGATGTCAACCGCTTCTGCGCCATTAGTTGCCTCGAATACTTCGTGCCCATCAAACTGCGCGTATCGCTTGATGACTGCACGGAGACCTTGTTCGTCGTCGCATATCAGTATCTTTGCCATTTCCTCCCCCTAATGTGGGGGTTCCACCCCCACAACCCGGCCGCTGCGCACGGCGATAGTAACTGGCAGATCCAAATAGCTTGTTTTGGCTTGCATTGCGAGTCCGTCAGTCATTATCGTCGTTGCCTACCGCCTCCAACGCCGCCGCCTCCAACGCCGCCGCCTCCCATCATGGAACCCAGAACGGAAAGGTTGATGCTTGATGCATCGACAAGCGATGAACTATCCGCGTTCTGCCCTGCCGATGTCGACGGAATAGAGCCGTCAAGCTGGCCTGCAATGCTTTCGGCACGTAGTCTGCCGAGCTCTTTTAGTATTGGCAGCGAGGATTGATATTGCTCGTATGTGTAGTATGCGGAAACATCATTCATAACATACCCGCCGATCTTTGCGTCCAGTCTGTCGATTGTTTGCTCAAACAGCCCACTGTTAAAGTAGCCCGTTACGATTTGATTCAGATAATCATGATACATTTCTCTGTATTCGTCAACCGCGAGTAGCACATTCAACAATGGCCTGTCCTCCATGCTGACGCCGCTGACCGGAGTGTCGATCGGGAAATTCACAACGCTTGACGCGCTGCTTGATTGAAAGCCTCCGAAAGTCAGACCATAATCCCACGGGAGTATGCTTATTTTCCCATCGCGTTCATAAATGTAGTAGTTTTGTGCCATGTTGGATGTATAGCTGTCAAGATTGACGACGACCGTGTGCGCTGCGAAATAGCGCAATATCTCATCAACATCAAAGTATTGTTCCAGATCCGTGCCAGTGCTTAGATGCTCGAGAGCTGTGATGACTCGCTGCTTGTCTTTGTCCGACACGCTGCTGATGGAGTTATCAAAAATAGCACTATAGTCCGCCGGATCGTCGCTTGTATATACCAGTGAACCGCCTCCGTTGCCGCCTCCGAAGCCGCCAATGCCTCTGTTGTTGAATCCACCGCCGTTAAATCCGCCGCCTTGCGTGATGTCCGGTAGCCCGCCGCCGTTAAAGCCGCCGCCTTGGGAGAAATCGGGAAGCTCGCCGCCATCGGCACCGTCGCTCTGCTGGATGCCGGCGGGGCCGCCTCTGCCACCCCAACCTCCGCCATCGGCACCGTCGCTTTGCTGGACGCCGGCGGGGCCGCCTCTGCCACCCCGACCTCCGCCATCGGCGCCGTCGCTTTGCGAAAAATCCGGAAAACCACCCTGCGAAAAGTCAGGTATATCATCCTGCGAGAAATCAGGCCGCACAGCGCCTCCCGGTAGCTGCCGATCGGAATCGCCGTTATCGGGCCTCCACGCTCCGGGCAGGTTGTTTTCGACATCCTGCCACATATCTTCAAAATCGCCGCGCCGCCCCATCCCGATTTTGACGTTATATAGTTCTCCGGCGGTCGTGTTGTAGACCCTGTCCAGAAATGCGCTGTCATACCGTTCTAAGGCCAGACAAAAGCCATAATCCTCGCCATTAACTCTCACGTTTGCATAATTCACCAAAGGTGTTGCGACTCCTATGAACTTCATGATATCATATGCAAGATAGTCTTTCATATACGTTGCATCACCCATCATATTATTGATGCAGAATGTATCAAGCCCATAATAAGTTTGGCCTTTGACATATTTATTGAACTTAAACTGCAAGCTATATCGCGCGTTTTCGGATGTGATTCTTTGTCCGCTCATCGAGAGGCTGGAGTTCCCTTTTGTCCGGATACCGACAGTGCTGAATTCTTCTCCGTTGATTATAAGGTCGCCCGCTATCCATTCTTTCGACTGAGCGTTGCGTAGCAGATCCTGCCAGTCATCTTCATTGACTCGCAGCTCGAGCTCTATCACGATATCTCCAAACAACCTCTTTTGATATTCGGTAATTTTTTCCGTATCGTTCGCGCCGGCGGCATAGACGATGAATCCGCAGCCAATGAGGCAAATGCATACCAATACTGCCGTAATTGCATTTATATATTTGCTTGCTATCATATTCTCACCTTCTCGTATAACGAATTAGCCGTAACGCGCGGCGTCCGGGCGGGGTTCGGAATCAGTTTCCGCTCGTATAACGAATTAGCCGTAACGCGCGGCGTCCGGGCGGGGGCTGAATCCCCGTGTCAGCCACTACATGTAATAATCGCCATTGTATGAGACCAGAGTAGCGTTATTCACGCCCGGGATGCTCATAAGAGCATTCACAAACTGCATTGATGACTCTCGGAGCCGCACTTCGGCAGTCAGTTCAATGCTATCTCTTGAAACGCTCTTTGCCTTAATGACATACTTCTTCGTTTGTGAGCCAAGTAGCGAGATAGCGCCGGTTTCAGCATCATCTCCCATGCAACTGATGACAACAATATATGGCGTGTCGCTTGTTTTTCTGTTTACGAATATGAACAAGATGACGCCGATGATCACCGAGCCTATGATGGCCAGGGGAATCAGCCCGACGCCCACAACGATGCCTATTGTTATCGACCAGAACAAGTATACAAGATCCAATGGCTCTTTTACAACAGTTCTGAAACGCACGATAGATAGCGCTCCGACCATGCCGAGAGAAGCGATGAGATTTGACGAGACGGCCAATATGATCAAAGTCGTGATCAGGTTCATGGCGATTAAAGATATGCCGAAAGACGAAGAATGCATTACACCTTTGAATGTTTTTGTGTATACAACAAAGATAAACAAGCCCAGCGCAAATGCTACAAGCAGAGCGATAACTATGTCCGGTATGGAAAAGGTTGCCGCTTTGTCGAGAAAACTGAAAGTGAATAGATCGTTTAACATTATTTTTCCTCCTCTTGGTTGTAGGGTGGGGGATCATATAAATGTGGCAGCCACTCATCAATGATACGGAGCCTCTTGTCAAATGAGCCTTGCCACGGCATACTTAGAAAACTCTGTTTGATTACGCCAGCCGATTTGAAGCGCATCCCGGATAATATCGGGCAGGTATCCGTCATATTTTATTTCCATGATGATTGCATTGGCCGCAGGCATTGTGACCGATTGCGGGTCGAGAAAGCCCGCTGTATTGTTCGATGTCCTGATATCGCTATCGAACGTGACACGGACATTCCCGGGGCGATATGCATAGGCCTCTCTATGATAATCGACAATGCTCCTCGGGCGCAGGTTCTGGTATCTGATTTTTGCGTATAGCTCCATGAGCAGCGGCGCCTCCGGTGTTTTCAAACACTCATATTGCCCCATAAGCAGTGCGGTGCACTGCTCCGTCGTCAACACATGGCTTTCCTTGTAACATAGCTTATTAGCTTTGCTTTTCTTTTCAAGCCTGATAAACGAAGTATCGCCATTATAGTACCGAAGCCTGAACTTCTCGCGCCTGCTCATTCCTGCCAGCTTCTCTACGACAACCTTGTCAGAATAGTTGTCAAAGTATAAGCTGCGGACAGAATACCCGCTGTCGTCGACCGCATGAACGTCAGGCGTGGCGATGATTCGCAACCGCGCTCGTAATTGTGAGCAGTCTGCAGTGTTGACATAGAGTTTCAGTTCATGTCTGCCCTCCATCATATCCCCTCCTTTCGATTTGCAAAAGCCAAAATTTTCCGATGTTGCTATCCTAGCGTTGTAATGTGAATAAAAAATGTTATCTATCTGAATTTTCGCTGAAATTTATCCGATTACGTATTTTGAAAGGATTGATTAAATGTATTATCTTGCAGAGCATATGTCTCCTGTTGGCCTGTTGCAACTGGTTACTAACCAAGACAATGAGCTTGTCGATTTGTGCATCGATGGGCAAAAGTACAAATGGGATTCCTTGGGATTGTGTAGCATGATGCGAGAGGGTACGCCGGCGTCAGCCGCAGCTTCAGAATGGATCGATAGGTATTTTGCGGGGGAGAATCCGAGCATTTCCGAGCTGCGCTTGGCGCCGATGGGCAGTGAATTCCGGCAAGGGGTATGGAACTTGCTGCGCGAGATACCATATGGCGAAGTCGTCACGTATGGCTACATAGCCGGAGAAATGGCCAAAAAAATGAGGAAAGAGAGAATGTCGAGCCAGGCGGTCGGCGGCGCTGTCGGACATAACCCCATATCGATCATCATACCGTGCCACCGCGTAGTCGGGGCGAACGGCAGCTTGACCGGGTATGGCGGAGGTATTCACATCAAGGTGAAACTATTGGAGTTGGAAGGCGTGGACATGTCGAGGTTTTTTGTTCCAAAGAAGGGTACGGCGCTATAATCGGGGCAATAGTAAAAGAGGGGGACGAAAATCGTCCCCCTTGTACATATTTATGGCTTGCCGCGTCAGGCGTCTTAAAATTCAATCATGTCATTATCAGGTATCTTGCAATTCGATCATGTTGCCGTCAGGATCTTTTAGGAACACCCAATGAGCTCCGGGATTCGGCCCCATCTGCTTGGGCTCGAAAAAGAACTCGACGCCGTCCGCNGACATCGCGGCATATAAATCCGGCACGTTTTCCACATTGACGCAAAGATGGTGNTACCCCGGCCGATTCCANACAAGCTCCTCGGATGGCAGCAGCTCGTTGAACTTGAATAGCTCCAGCACGACCCCATTTGGCGCGGCCAGAAAAGCAAAATCGGAGTAGGAACCTTCTTTCAGCCTATAAAGCGTTGGAGCCCCCGCAATGAACTCAGGCGGGAACACCCCGCGCGCCCTCAGCTCAAAGCCAAAATATTTGCCATAGAAATCAACAAACTTGTCAATGTCCGTAACTGTTATGCCAATGTGCGTAAGACTCGTTTTTTTCTCCATATGTGCCTCCCGTCAGTCCAAATCGTTGCAGCGGATCAAAACCTTCAGATATTCGCCGGAAAGATGCACGTCGAATGCCTCCGCGACTTGGTCGAGCGGGAAAGCCTTTTCGATGAAAGGCGCCAGGTCTATATGCGGGATAAGCTGGACGGCGCGCGGGAAAGTATATGGAGACAGGAATAGACCGGTTATCGTCAGCTCGTTGCGGTACATATACGTGAAAAGGTCGAACGGCATCATATACCCGACGGGATACATCGCGCCATATAGCAATGTGCCGCCCTTCGCGGTGATTGCCGGAAGAGCGCCGACAGCCGCAGGAGCGCCCGACACGTCGCAAACAATATCAAAGCCGAACCCATCGGTGATGCGCATAGCCTCTTCCTCAACGTTTTGCGCGACAGGGTCGATGACGTATTGCGCGCCGAATTTTGTCGCCAATTCTCTGCGTTGCGCTATCGGCTCGATCATTGTGAGCGATGTTGCGCCTTGAAGACGGAGGACTTGCAGGATCAACTGCCCAATGGGGCCGCCGCCGCTGATTGCGATCCTTTGGCCGGCCTTGGCGCTGACCTTGTCCGCTGCGCGGACGGCAACGGACAACGGCTCGAGTATGCACCCCTGTCTGAGGCTGACGCCGTCAGGGAGCTTGTATACTTGGGACTCGTGCCACATCACATGGTCGGACATGCCGGGGTTCTGCCTCCTTGGCATGCTGCGGCAGAAATTCTGCTGCCCATTTTGGCAATAGTAGCATGTGCCGCAAAATTGCAAAAAGTTCCCCGCGACATGGTCGCCGATCTTGAACCCTTTTTTCGTCGCGTTTTTGCCGAGAGCCTCGATGACGCCGGATATTTCGTGGCCGAGAGGCTGCGGGACATGCGGGCCGAAAGAGCCTTCGGCGGTGTGCGGGTCTGAGCCGCAGATGGCGCAATATGCAACCTTGATTTTAACATCCTCGTCGCCGAGCTCATGTGGTTCAAAGTCGATCAATTCGATTTTGCCGCGTTTTGAAATGTCAGGGTCTCTGAGGTTGCCGATTTTTGTGACGGCTGCGGTTTTCATATTCATCATCCTTTCGTTGTATAGCGCGAGTTCATATAGGAGTTTGGAACTCAACTATTTTTTACACATTTCGCGTACTGCGTTCGTGACAGTCTCGCGGTCATAACCATATTTGACGCGCAGCTCTTCGCCGCTGCCAAAACCCGCGAAAATCTGCGGAATGCCGAACCGCTTGAACCCATCGGGCTGAACTCCGCTATCGAGCAAGAGATCAGCAACGGCGCTGGCAAGACCGCCGGTCATCAGATGATCCTCCCATACGATGATGCGTTTTGTTTCGTTGACGCAGCGCAACACCAGCTCTTCGTCAAGAGGCTTAATTGTGAACATATCGACGACTCGGATCGATATGCCTTCTTTTTCCAATGCGGCAGCAATCTCCAAGGATTGCGCAACCATTTCGCCGTGTACTATCAATGTGATGTCACTGCCATCGCGAGTAACGATGCCTTTTCCAATTTCATATTTCATGCTTCCGGGCTCATATAGCACCAGGTCGCGCTTTCCCTGTGCCAGACGAATATACATCGGGCCGGGATAATCCATGCCCGCATGTAGAATGTCGCGGACCATGTTCGGGTCGCCGATTGAGATGACGGTCATATTGACCATCGACCTCATGATAGAAATATCTTCCATTGCGTTATGCGTCGAGCCGCCGCCCGAAGTCAGCCCGCCGCCCGTGCCGATTATGCGTACGGGCAGGTTTTGATAACAGACATCCGTGCGGACTTGCTCGCAGGCGCGCATTGAGAGAAACGGGAGCATCCCCATCACAACGGGTATATTGCCCTCTAATGCCAAACCGGCAGCGATGCCGACAACGTTGGACTCGGCAATGCCGACGTCGACATATCGGTCTTTGAAGTCTTTTTTGAATTCCGTGATAGAAGCGCCGATATCAGGCGTAAGCACCCATAACCGCCGGTCTTTCAGGCCAATGTCATGCAGAGTGTCCCCGATGACGGATCTTGCGGACAGCATAATGTCGCCGAAATTGAATGTCACTCCCATTATTGCACGCTCCTTCCTGCAGAGATTTCGTCGAGCGCGCGTTGCATATCTTCCTCGCTGAGCGAACCTGCGTGCCAGCCGAGGTTTCTTTCCATGAACGAAACGCCCTTCCCTTTGATTGTCCGGCAGACAATTGCCGTCGGCTTGCCGGAGTCAGGAGCCGGCAGAGAGTCGACGGCAGACACAAGCTCCGCCATATCATGGCCATTGCACTCCACCACGTTCCAGCCGAATGCGGACCATTTTCCCGCATATGGCTCCAGCTTAATCGTATCTTCCGAGAAGCTGGTCATAAACTGGCCGTTGCGGTCGATGATGGCGACCAGATTCCCAAGGTTGTAGCCAACCGCAGCCATTGCGGCTTCCCAGACAGAACCCTCGCAAGTCTCTCCATCGCCCATCAGGCAAAACACGCGATGGCTTTGCTTGCGCTGCTTTGCAGACATGGCCATGCCGACGGCCATCGCAAGTCCATGCCCCAGCGAACCTGAGGAACATTCGACGCCCGGCAACTGCACTTTGCATGGGTGCATGCCAAAGGCGCTGTCCAGCTTGCCATACGTACGGACTATGTCGTCATAATTGAAGAACCCGCGAATTGACATAGCTATATACATGCATACTGCCGCATGCCCTTTGCTGAGAATAAAACGATCGCGTGTGGGCATTGAAATGTTGCTTGGATCGACATTCAAGCCATATTGGAAAAGGACGGTCAATATGTCCGCAATGGAAAGGTCGCCTCCGATGTGGACGATGCCATCGTATGTTCCGCACATCGTGAGCAGTTTTTTGCGCAGCTCGTATGCGTTGGTCTCCAGTTGCGCAATCGTTGGTTTTTCTAGCATATGTTTCCCCTCTCTATAAGTCTATTACGCCGCGCCTAATATTGGCGCGTCAGAAATGCAGAGCCCCGCGTTATAGATTATGATCGTGGCGGCTGATGAGATCGTTCTGGCAATCGAGCGACAGCTCGACGAAATACGCGCTGTATCCCGCAATGCGTACTATGAGATCCTTATATTCGCCCGGATCGGCCTGCGCGGCTCGGAGAGTGTCCGCCGAAACGACGTTATACTGCACCTCCATGCCGCCATTGTCGAAATATGTCAATGTCATGTCGCGAAGCTTTTCGTTGCCGTCTTCCCCACGCAGCGCCGTCGGGTGGATTTTCAGGTTGACCGCAAGGCCATCCATGAACTTGGAGTGGTCGAAGCACACTGAAGATGCGAACACTGCCGTCGGCCCGCATATATCGCGGCCTTGCGCGGGGGAGCTGGCATCGGCAATCGGCTCGCCGGTTCTGCGCCCGTCGGGAGTCGCCCAAGTCGTGTAGCCTTGGGTCACATGGTCGGATGCGCCATATAACCCGGCTTTGTATACCTTGCTGCGCATGCTGTAACACTCTTTGCAAGCATTGTAATAGGTGTCGCACATCCATTGCATCTCCATGTCCGCATATGGGTCGCCGTTGCCATAATGCGGAACTTCAGAGAGTATCTGCTGGCGGAGAGGCTCGTACCCTTCCCAGTTCGCCATAACAGCATCATAAAGCTCGCGAGTCGTGCACAGCTTTTTGTCAAAGCACATGTATTTGATGGTAGTGATGCAGTCCGCTATCGTGGCAAGGCCGGTGGCTGTTCCACCGTATGAGTTGTATTTGCAACCGCCCCATGTGCAGTCCTTGCCCTGCTCCATGCAGCCCTCCATGCTGATTGATATGAGATTCTCCGTGCCGTAGTGCATATGCAGATATTCCGTGTAGTTATCGATGCTGACCTGCAGCTTGATTAGATAGAAAACAAGCTTGCGCATTGCCTCTCGGACTTCCTCTATTGAAGTCATCTCATAAAGGTGGCCGGTCTGTATGCTGCACTGCTCTCCATTGAACGGATTTTTGCCGTTGTTGATTGCCATGCTGAAAACCACGCCATAATTCAAGCTGGAATATGGCGCAGTATTGCCGTTGGCACAGGGATACTCCATCCCGGGACCCATGATTTCCTGGCATCCCATGATGGCGTATTCGCGCGCGTCCTCGAGCGTAAAACCGTTTTCTTTCATAAGACCCGGAATGATGACATCATCGTTTTGGAACAACGGCAGACCGCCGACGATTTTTGTCGTTTCAAGCGCAAGCTCCCAAATTTCGGGGGGAGTGTCCTTATTGACGCGCATGGAGATAGTGGGATCGTGGATCTTTAGCCGCGCGATGGATTCAAGGACCATATAGCTGATCGGATTCGTCGCGTCGTTCCCATCGCGGTCGACTCCGCCGACGGTCGTGTGATGATATGTGTTCGCGCCAATCATGTGGACCAGGAATTGCGGTCCGCCGCCATAAAAACTGTTTATCTTGAGGAAAAATGCATCAGTGATNTCCTGCGCCTCGTCCATTGTGAGCGTGCCNGCATCCATTTCCGCCTTGAACTGCTTATATGTAAACTGGTCGAAACGTCCGATTGAGAACGCAGTGCATCCGTCTTGATACATAAGAAGGTCATAGAGCAGCGCTGCCTGCGCGGCTTCCCAAAATGTGCGGGCAGGATTTTCGGAAATCCAATAGAGGCTGTCAGCCATACGTTCGAGTTCTGCCTTGCGTTTGGGATTGCGTTCACCGGCGGCCTTTTTCTTGCATTCGTCGCCATAACGGCGGACGAACGTGATTGCAGCGTCGCAGACTATGACGACCGATGAATAGAACAGGCATTTCATGACATCGTCGCCCATGACATTGCCAAAGTGGTCGTCGAGCCAGTCTTGCGCTTGCTTGCGGATTGCGCCGTAACCTACGTTGATGATTTTTCCGTAACCGGCTATCAGATGGCCCGGGCGGCAGCCGATAAGATGCCTCATGAATATGTTGTGTTTTGTGGCGCCGAGGCGGCACAGCTCGTCGAGCCCCGCCGGAGCCCAACCGTCGGCAACATAGCAAAAGCTCTTGTCTTTCCAAAAATCGACGATGCTCTCAAGGTTCGCAGCGTCTTCGGGCGAAATTGCGAGGTTTAAATCTTCCGTGTCGGGGTTGTGGTAAAGCCCGTCCTCGCCCATCTTCCATTCTCCGGTATGGATACCCATTACGGCAAGGCCTGCGCCGTCGCTGCCTTCGGGATATGACGGAGAGCTGAAGAGGTAGCGGCCTCTGTTGCCAACAAGGACGTCCTCGTCTTCAACGCGGAGCGTGACTTGCGATGTGACGGCTTTGAGAATGGTCGGGCGCCGGATCGTAGGAACGAGGTTTATGCAGTCTTTGTATGCTTCCGTGACGATCATTGCGCGTTCGGAGTCGGTGAGTATTATTCGGTTTCTGATCTTTTCTCTGTATGTGGCGATTCGGTCGGACACCGGTCTGAAGTTATACATTATTATTCCTTCCTTTCGTTGTTTTCCTGATAACGATTGTATCATGTCGTCCTTGCGGTTTCAATATTTTCTGCTCGTTATTATGGTTATTATGGTATTACATATTCGTCCGTGTAACTTAAAACGACTCTGTCGGGACCGCTTTGCCCGACTGTGATGACATCACCTTCGGAAAGCGTGTTTTGAATGTGAAGCAAACCGTCATCGACATATTCCGTCTCGATGCGTTGGCCGGATAGAAAAACAACGCTATAAGCAGTAAAATTTTCGCCCTCGATATATGTCCCATCATCGTCAACATATGCGTCTTTAATAGCTATTCGGTCGAGGCCCAGTTCAAGCTCCGTGGGAATATACGCATCATCGCCGCCATTGGCGTAATTTTCGCCATAAAGCATGTCATATCCAAGAGTCGTCAATAATGAGACATCATCGCTCGATATGGCATCTGATTGATGGAGTTTCGTGATGATTCCGCTGTCGATATCCAGCATATCGAGGACATAGGCTGTCAACTCATATGAATAGAGATTTTCTGTGTCTGTGTCCGTGTCTAAGTCGAAGTTGCTCCATATGACATACTCTGTTTGATAGATAGAACCGGTAGTGAGATTGTCGTCGCTCAACGAAAGCGCGGGCAGATGATCGCCATAAAGAACCAACGTCATATCTTCATCGGAATCTTCAAGAAAATCAATGAGCTCGCCGATGAAAGAATCCGTTTCGTTCAACTGCGAGACATAATATTCGACCGCGCCCGGGCTAATGTTATCCAATCCCAAGATCGCCGGGACGTCGGTCGCATAATCGTCGAAGTCGTTTGGATATCTGCCATGGCCTTGTACTGTGACTGCAAATACAAAGTCCGGCCCGTCGGTTGCCTCCAGGCAGCGCTCAATGTAGTCCGTCAGCACGCTGTCTTTTGCCCACCCGACAGGAGTGTATGAAACGTCGCTCATATATTCAAGAGGGATGAATCTATCGAAACCGAGATTAGAGTATACGATGTTGCGTGAATAAAACGTACCGTTGTGGTTGTGGATGGCCGTCGCTGTATATCCGAGATCTTTGAGGTTATATGCGATGCTCTCGCAGCCGCGCTTGCGCAAAATTGAATCATATGGGCATTCGCCGAGCGCGAAGAGCCTTGACGACAAACCCGTGATGACCTCGAATTCGACATTGGCCGTACCGCCGCCGACAACGGGGACATTGAGATACCCATGCGGACAGAACTCTTTCAGGTTTGTGAATGTAGGGATTGGGTCGTCAGGCAAAAAGAGCCCTTCGACAATTGCCGGATCGATGAAGGATTCCAGTTGGACGAAAATGATATTTGAATATGAAGATTCCGCTTGCGGCTGTTCCGAAGCCGGTTCTTGCGCAATCTGCTGTGATTCGTTATCGAGCGCCGCCAGTATCTCGGAAACTGTCTCCATTGAGTAGTTGTCAGGTTTGTCAATGCCTGACGACAGCAGGCTGCTCGTGAAGCAATAAGCAAAGCCGTAGTCATTATATGCGTCTATGACTCCGTTTGTGACGATGTCTTTTGATCCGGGCGCCGCCACGCTTGCAAGCAGAGCCAAAAGCGCGACAACGGGAAGAATAATGCATATAGCGCGAGTCAGTTTGGGGCGCGATCGTATTTTCGGCAATTTGATGAACGCAATGATAGTGCCTGCCGTCAACGCTATGAGCGCCACAATGATTACGGCCATCAGCAAAGGCGGAACATAGACATCCGCGATACGCAGGCCGTATCCCAAAAGAAAAAGATCGCGCGCTGTAAATGGCGACGCGCGAAATGTAATGACAGCAAAGTTGATGATGCCGCATATGATCCAAAACGATGAAATGAGGAGCACGGCGAATGCGCGGCGGACGGCGAAAATCGCAAGCAGGAACGTGCAAGTGATGATCGATGTGTTCAGAAGGAATATGTGTGGGCGCGTTGCGATATGTACGGCCAACGACACGACTGAACGTCTCCCCATGAGCTCGATGAAGCAATTGAGCATGAGGGAGAGGACAATCATGAATGCGGCTGGGTGTTTGTCGAGCGAGGTATGCAGTTTTATGAAGAATTTCTTAATCATTTATCTTTCCCATACGATAGGTTGATACTGCATGGACTCCATCATACTACATAATTATGGTTTTTGCAATGTTGACAGAAGGGCGGCGATAAAATATAATCAAAGAATAGTTGCAAACTTTGAATTTAGCAAGCGGGGGGAAAACCAAAAAACATGTAAGGAGACAAAAATATGGGATTGATTAAAGCTGCGCTTGGCGCAACAGGAGGAGTATTGGCAGACCAGTGGAAGGAATATTTCTATTGCGAATCGCTTCCGCCGGACGTGCTGCTTACAAAAGGACAAAAACGGGTGACAGGGCGCAGCTCCAACACTAAGGGCAGCGACAACATAATATCGAGCGGGTCTGTTATCGCAGTCGCTGATGGGCAATGCATGATCATTGTAGAACAAGGCAAGGTTGTGGAAATTTGCGCCGAATCCGGCGAATTCACATTCGATGCTTCTACCGAGCCCACATTATTCAGCGGCGGCTTGAGCAAGTCCATTCCGGCCGTTTTCAAGAACATCGGGAAACGCTTCACATTCGGCGGCGAGGCCCCGAAGGACCAACGCGTGTATTATTTCAACACAAAGGAGCTTGTTGGTAATAAATATGGGACTCCGTCGCCGGTGCCGTTCAGAGTGGTCGATCAAAACATCGGGCTTGATATCGACATTTCAATACGTTGTTCAGGAGAATACAGCTATAGAATCACGAATCCGATTTTGTTTTATACGAATGTCAGCGGAAACGTGGAGTCCAGCTATATGCGCGGGCAGATCGAGGGCCAGTTGAAAACCGAGCTTCTCACGGCATTGCAGCCAGCGTTCGCCAAGATTTCTGCGATGGGGGTGCGATATTCCATGCTGCCCGGCCATACGACGGAACTTGCCGTGGCGCTCAATGAGGTCCTTAGCGGCGTATGGAGCGAATTGCGCGGCATAGAGATCGTGTCGTTCGGCGTTTCAACGGTCAAAGCTTCCGATGAAGACGAGGCGATGATAAAGGAACTGCAGCGCAACGCAGCCTTCAGGGATCCGACGATGGCTGCGGCGCATCTTGTCAGCGCGCAGGCGAATGCCATGCAAAGCGCGGCCTCGAACGAGGGCACAGGCGCAGCGATGGCTTTCATGGGAATGAACATGGCGGCCAATGCGGGCGGCATGAACGCACAGAATCTTTTTGCAATGGGGCAGCAACAGCAGCAACAGCAGCAACAGCAGCAGTTTGCGCAGCCGCCGCAGCAATATGCGCCTGCAGGGCAGCAACAATCCGGCGCAGCTCCTGTAGGGGGCGGCGGGGCAAATGTGCCGCAAGGTGCCGCAGCCGGAGGTTGGACATGCTCGTGCGGGCAAGCGGGCAACACAGGAAAGTTCTGCGTCGAGTGCGGGAATCCGCAGCCTCAAGCGGAGGGTTGGACATGCTCGTGCGGGGCTGTGAACAAAGGAAAGTTTTGCGCCGAATGCGGAAAAGCCAAGCCTGCCGGCATCCCTCAATATAAATGCGACAAATGCGGGTGGGAGCCGGAGGACAAATCAAAGCCGCCGAAATTCTGCCCCGAATGCGGAGACCCGTTCGATGACGGCGACATTGTTGTCTAGGAGGGCTGCATATGGCAAACCAAGTCACAAATTACCAATGCCCTAACTGTCTTGCGGGGCTGAGATTCGATGGGCAAAGCGGGCAGCTTGCCTGTGACAGCTGCGACAATATGTTTGATGTCGCAACTGTCGAACAGCTATATGCGGACAACGCGCAAGCCGCAGCATCCGCAGGAGTGGAACCGCAATGGGACATATCGATGACGAACAACTTCAGCGCGGAAGAGGCTGCATATATGCGAGGTTATTCCTGCCCGTCCTGCGCGGCGGAGATTATCTGCGAATATACAACTGCAGCGACGTCTTGTCCATATTGCGGAAACCCGACTGTGATTCCGGGGCAGTTCAGCGCTCAATTGAAGCCGGATTATATCGTTCCATTCAAATTGGACAAAAAAGCGGCGACTGACGCATTGAAACAATACTACAAAGGCAAGAAGTTTTTGCCGAAGAGTTTCGCTGACACAAACCACATTGAGGACATCAAGGGGGTCTATGTGCCGTTTTGGCTATACGACGGCGAGACGGATGCATATATGCGTTTCCGCGCGACGAAGTCGCGAACATTCAGGCGCGGTGATTACAGGATTACGGAAACGGATCATTACCGCGTGACGCGAGAGGGCAGCGTGTCTTTTCGCATGGTGCCCGCAGATGGCTCTTCAAAGATGCCTGATGCGCATATGGACTCCATCGAGCCATATGACTATAGGGAGATCAAGCCGTTTGCCATGGGGTATTTGCCCGGTTTCCTTGCGGATAAATATGATGTGGATGCTGAAACATGCAGCGTCCGCGCCAATGAACGCATAGTTACAAGCACGGAAAACGCATTAAGGAGCACGATTACGGGCTATACGACCGTGACGCGCGAATATTCCAATGTCAATCTTAAAAGGGGCGACGTGAAATATGCGTTGATGCCTGTGTGGCTGCTGTCTTCAAAATGGAAGGATAAGAGCTTTCTTTTTGCGATGAATGGCCAGACAGGGAAGCTCATTGGCGACCTGCCTGTGGACAGGGGCAAGTTTTGGGCATGGTTTTTCGGCATCGCAGCACCGCTTGCGGCTATACTCGCTGTGATAGTCTATGTGTTATAAGGGGGGCGAGCTGAAATGGATCCTGTAATTCAAGTTGTGCTTGTAGCGATTGTCCCGATATTGGTTTCACTGCTCATTTGCATGATATGGAGGAGCAAGATGAAAACGGCGCACATTGCCCGCGAGGCCGACAACTATATCCCGGAGGGCGGGTTTCGGCTTACGGGGCATGGCGATATGTTCTTATATAGGACGACGACGCGCACGAAGATCAACTCCGGGTCGTCATCAACGGCAAACAGATCAGGCGGCGGCAGGCGCTGAGGAAGCAATGCCGGGAAGCAATGCCGTGTTGATCCTCTGATATGCATGACCTCGATATTGGAGCTGATTGCTCCCGGATATTGAAACGGTTAGGCGCTGATGCGCGCAGGTGGCGGTGATTATTTGTCGCCCGCAGCTTCGGAAAGGAATGATTGTTAAAATGAGAGTCAAACTGGCAATAGCCCCGCGTATGGGACGTGAGGTCATAGTCGAGGAGGTCGAGCTTGCGGACCCCGGCCCGTATGATGTGCGGTTGAAAGTCATGACATGCACAATATGCCATAGCGACATACATGCTCTCACAGGAGAACATGGCGAATATGAAGGCCCCGGAGCGGCAGGACACGAGATAGCCGGCATCGTGGATGCCATCGGCGATAGAGTCACATATGTGAAGCCCGGCGACCGCGTGCTGTGTTCTGAAGTGCGCCAGGGCTGCGGGAAATGCAAACAATGCCTCAATGACCGCCATTGGTTTTGCGAGAATATCAGGCCGATGTCTTTCCGCATCCCAAGCCCATTCACAAGGCTCAACGGAGAGAGAGTCATCCAGACTTGCTCGGGCGCGTCGGGTTTTGCGACATATACGAATTGCGAAGAAGACATGCTCGTCAAGCTCGATGACGATATCCCATATGAAATAGGCTCTGCTTTGGCATGCGGGTTTATGTCCGGGTTTGGCGCCGTGCTCAACAGATGCAAAGTGAAACCGGGGGAGAGCTTTGCCGTGACAGGCTGCGGCGGGGTCGGTCTGTCTGCGATTATGGGCGCGCGGTATTGCGGCGCGATCCCAATCATAGGCATCGACACGCAACCTGTGAAGCTCGAAGCTGCATTGAGCTTTGGCGCGACGCATGTGATAAACCCAAAAGAGGTCGATCCGGTTGCGGCAGTCCGCGAAATCACAGGCGGGAACGGGGTCGATCATTCTTTCGTCGCCGTTGCCGGCCCTGGGATCAAACGCATGACTTTTGATCTTACAGCGTCGTATGGGATGATGTGCGTTGTTGGCCATGAGCATCCGCGCAACGAAGGGATGGACGAGTTTAACTTTATGGAGTTTTTGGCAGGTAAAAGGCTGACGGGTTCTGTCATGGGCGCTGTCACGCTGCGCCGAGACATCCCCATATACATGGATATGTATAGGCGCGGGCTGATTGACATTGATAGACTGTTGACGAACCGTTTCATGCTTGACGACATTCAAGCGGCTCTTGACGATTCCGAACGCGGCGCGTTGAAAAACGTCGTCATTTGCAATGTAGAATAGAAGGAAGCTTATAAAGCTACTATTCGCGCCCTTGCGCTCGGCAGACGTTTTTTTGCTTCCTTATCGCTCAGATGCGCATCCATGCGCATATTCGCGCCGCTTCGCTTCCTTGCTACGCGGTCGGAAG
>JGI24702J35022_10000109_pt1 | contig 38659 bp, 27 predicted proteins | sample TergutTh196P4_FD_35022 | JGI IMG/M metagenome (IMG submission 35022) | reverse complement strand
CGAATGTTCTCCGCGCCTGACAGCAACATCACCAAACGATCCAAGCCGATGGCAATGCCACCATGAGGCGGCGCGCCGTACGAGAATGCCTGCAAAAGATGACCAAAACGCTCATCAACCTCGTCATCCGTATAGCCCATAACTTGGAATATTTTACGCTGCAGCCCTGACTGATAAATTCGTATGGAACCTCCACCGACTTCATGTCCGTTAAGTACGATGTCATATGCCCGTGATTCAACCATTGACGGAGCACTGTCTAGCTGAGGAATATCATTCTCAAGAGGTGCGGTAAATGGATGATGAACCGACTGCCAACGTTTATTATCCGTATTCCATTCAAGTAAAGGAAAATCAATAATCCAAGCGAAAGCAAACTCATCCTCGTTGACCAGTTTAAGCCGTACTCCCATCTCTTGACGCAATTTGCCCAAAGTATTGACAACCACACTTTCGCTGTCCGCCACAAACACAATTAAATCGCCTGGTTTAGCGCATGTGCAGTAAGCGATTTGTTTGATCTGTTCCAACGTCAAATATTTACTGGCAACAGATTTCACTTGCTGCATGGTTAACATTTCAATCGACTCACAGTCGGAAAGCGCCATACTTAATAAGCCTTTAGCCCCATAGCTTTGAGCTAATTCGGTCAAATGCGCCAGTTCTTGTCTCGAATACCCGCCACAACCGGACAGAGCCAAGGCTTTTACCTTTCCTCCGCCGGACAATGCGCTACGGAAAACAGCAAACTCGCTTTCTTGCACAATTTGAGAAACATCCCCGATAGGCATACCAAAACGCAAATCAGGCTTGTCAGAACCATAGCGCTGCATGGCTTCGGCATAGCTTAGACGGGGAAAAGGAGTAGTAAAGCGCTTAGTGGGAGCCAGTTCCTTCATCATGCGAATGAACATCTCTTCCGTAATTGACATGACGTCTTCTTCTTCGACAAAACTCATTTCCACATCAAGTTGAGTAAATTCTGGCTGGCGATCAGCTCGAGTATCTTCATCACGAAAACACTTGGCGATTTGGTAATAACGTTCCAGTCCTCCTACCATCAGAAGCTGTTTCATTTGTTGCGGGGATTGCGGCAAAGCATAGAACTCCCCCGCGTGTACACGCGAAGGAACCAAATAATCGCGGGCACCTTCAGGCGTGCTTTTGCCCAATATGGGTGTCTCTACTTCCACAAATGATAGGGAATCAAAATAACTGCGCATGAAACGCATTACCTGATGTCTTAAAAGCAGTACATCGCGTACCCGTGGGCGTCGCAAATTCAAATACTGATACTTAAGCCGCAAATTCTCATCTACATCCACATCTTCGTTGATATAGAAAGGTGGTGTTTCCGAGGTATTGAGGATAACCAGACTCTCAGCTTGAATTTCAATCTCACCGGTTGCCAATTTGAGATTCTGGGTGCCTGCGGGGCGCGGGGAAACACTACCAGTAACCTGAACAACGTACTCACTCCGCAAGTCACTGGCCGTTATATGCGCATCAACCGCCACCTCAGGGTTAAAAACCACCTGAACCAAACCATAGCGATCACGCACGTCAATAAAAATCAATCCGCCGTGATCACGGCGGCGGTCAACCCAACCCGCCACAGTCACATATTGTCCTGTAAGGGCTAAGTTTAATTCAGCGGAATTATGGGTTCTAAGCACGCACAACCTTCAAATAAATGGACTGAAGATATATTATAACTGACATTAAACGTAGCGGCAAATAAAATCCGGCAAGCTTCGCTTCACTGCGGAATCCATACCAACACACGGGAAGCGGCATCAGAGCGGTAATACACTCAAATCCCATGGAGGCAGTAACTCCTGCTGAAGTTTTTTATCCTGCGTCCCCATCAGTCTCGGCCAATCAAATCTTTGCACGCGATTATATGCGAGCGCTGTAATAAAAAGAAAGACTAGTGCCGTAATCAGAATAACCATATTGCGATGGCCTGAAAGGCAAAGCATCAGCGTTATGGTAAATCCACTGAACCCAACTAGAAACCAGCCAATCGAAGGATAGTCCTTAATGAAAGCCAGCGCTGATAAAGCCACAACCACAACAATGATGAAAGCAATCGTAGCCTTGATTTTGAATTTCAAAGAAATTTTCTTTTTCTTGTTATTCATAAAAATAAACCCACAAAACGCATTCTCATCATATCATCGGTAGCTTAAACACGCAACGCCACAGAAAACCTGCCGCGGCAATTCTGAACGCTCATCTCCGCTACCCTACGTATCAGATAGAAAATCCTTAAGTTTAGCTGACACATTATTTTTCGGTCCGTACGACTGATCGGCAAGCATGTCGAGACAATGACAATCAAAACGTTTTGGTTATTTGCAAGAAAAGATTGACAAAATTTTCGCTCGCCGAAATGGCATTGTTTTCTACAATTTGGGTACCAACGAGAATAAACGTAGCTAATTTGCTTTGAAATCCATCACACACACTACACTATTGATGAAGAGTATGTCACAACCAGCACAGAACTATTAAGGCTTATCCTTATTCCTTTTTACTAATACCCAAGCCAACAAGCCCGTAACCACAATGGCCAAAACAACCAAAACTGCAATGAGCATCGCCTTTATCAAAGTAGACGGGATAAGAACTATATCACCTGCCACGACTCGGAATAAATCCATAACACTGTCCTCCTTAAAGCATTTGCAAGAACAATCCTATTGAAAACGAAAACAGGTTTGCCCCAACTGAAAATAGAAAAGGGCGCTTAAAACCATGCCCATAACACTTATAATAGCACCCCTCAAATAGTACCGCAAACAGTTCAAGTAGGATAATAACTACCAATAGATTCCACTTGGTATATGTCAGTGCCCACCAATATGCCAGCACCACAGCCGGGTTTGTGAATAGATTGACCAACAGAACAACAAGGAGGTCTTTCCCGCTGCGCTTGCCAACAAGCAAGAAAAAAACCACTTCCAACACTTCTGTCAACAACAAGGAAAGAATAAGGATCACAAGCAGAGGTGCATTCATTGTTTGACTCTCCGTAAACCGGTCCAAAGCAAGAATAGCGAAACAACCGTGATTAGCGGTAGTAACCATATTAAGATCGGTTGTACATTTACACCATAGTAAACAGGCAAGAACCCAATGAACAAAGCAAATGTCAACAAACCGAATGCTCCGCCTTTCGCGCCTGGCAATAGTTTCGTCATAGCCCAAAGAGTAATCGGCATAGTCATGTTAAACAACAGTACGGCTGCAATACCAGTAAGCGGAAATGCGGGAAATAAGAAAAACAATCCCGCTGCACCTAACGAAACACCGGCTGTCGCAATTACTCCAAAACGATCGGAAGCGAAACCTCCCATCGTTTTGCCCAAAACCACGGCCAATACAAGTACTGTCGCCCAGCCTCCGCTATCTTGCCATGAAAAGTGCGTTGATAGCCCCGTAAATGAACGTAGGCAGACCACCATAAACAAACAGAACACTGCCAGAATAATCGTCTTATTCCCGACCTCGCTGATAGAAAAAGTTGAGTTGGTGAAATAAGCCATGCGGTTTAGCTTCCGCGTCAGCAGCATTAAACCGGCAATCGCGACTATGGCCAGAGGAATTAAAAACGCGGGGAAACCGGACCCTTTGCCGACAATCGCTCCCCAGTAAATACCCAGTGCGCCGGGAGAAACAAAAACTCCCAGAGCTCCCAGCTTTTTCTGGCTGATGTTAAGCACATCAATTCCACCACCGATATGAAACAAAGCATTTCCGGTACCAATCACGATGACAGCCAATATGGGAAACGTCACCAAAGCAAAAGCAAAACCCACCAATACACATCCCAAAACCGCGATTAGATTATTCCGATTCAACTTATCAGCGGCAATCCCGATAGGCATTTGCAGGGCAAAAGCACAAAAATTGTATAACAGCACACTAACATCAGCGTTTGGAGAACCGGCAATAAAACGAAAGACGAGAAATGCACAGGCAAAGTCCACACTAAAATGAGCAATGGAATAGACTGATACCATACGCCAATGACAAAGATTGATATTTCCCATCTCAACACACCTGTGACCGTGCAAGGTTTCTCTTAAACAACTATAGCACACTATTTCGGCAGGAACCTGATATAATATGCGCGAAATACCCATAAACTCTTGCAAAATGCCTCCTCCCATATGGCATAATTAAGTATCGCTGTGAAGGAGTTAATGAAATGGCTAGCTTTGATTCAAGCACACTTGATCCCACAAAACTGGCGGATTGGCAAATTGCCGAAGCCGCCGAACCGTATATGACACGCATAAACGAGCTGGCCGAGAACTGGGGTATTCTTCGTGACGAACTGCTCCCTTACGAACATTTCGTCGGCAAAGTTGATTTCGCCGCGCTCCTTAGGCGCCTAGATAAGCAACCCAACGGGAAATATATCGACGTGACCGCGATTACCCCTACCCCACTCGGAGAAGGCAAAAGCACAACCGCCATGGGATTGGTGGATGGATTGGGAAAATTAGGTAAAAAAGTATCCGGCGCCATCCGGCAACCGTCTAGCGGACCAACGTTTAATATAAAGGGAAGCGCTGCCGGCGGCGGGCTCGCGCAGTGCATTCCGCTTACCCCTTTCTCTCTTGGGCTCACTGGCGACATTGATAATGTCACAAACGCCCATAACTTAGCCATGGTAGCCTTAACCTCAAGATTACAACATGAATTCATTAATTCAGATGAATTTCTGGCCAAACGCAATCTCAAACGGCTTGATATAGATCCTCGCAATATTCAAATGAGTTGGGTGATGGATTTCTGCGCTCAAGCGTTGCGGGACACCATCATCGGTCTGGGTGGCGGGATGGACGGATTCATGATGCGTTCCGGGTTTGCTATCTCAGTAAGCTCAGAGGTAATGGCCATATTAGCAGTCTTCAAAGACCTCAAAGACATGCGCGAGCGGATGGGAAAAATCGTTGTTGCTTACGACAAACAAGGAAATCCTGTTACCACGCGCGACCTTGAGGTTGACGGAGCGATGACAGCCTGGATGGTAAGGGCCGCTAATCCCAACCTTATGCAAACCATTGAAGGCAATCCAGTCATGGTACACGCTGGTCCATTTGCCAACATTGCCGTTGGGCAGTCATCCATCGTTGCTGATCGAGTGGCTTTAAAGCTTTCCGATTACCACGTGACGGAAAGCGGATTTGGAGCCGATATTGGCTTTGAGAAATTCTGGAATATCAAATCACGACTGTCTGGTCTTACGCCTAACTGTGCCGTGGTTGTGGCTACAATTCGCGCTCTGAAGATGCATGGCGGAGGCCCATTGGTTACACCGGGCAAACCGCTGGATGAAGCCTATACCAAGTCCAATCCGCAACTGGTAGAAGATGGGATGGGGAATTTGCTGGCACACATTGAAACAGTCCAGAAGAGCGGGATTAAACCGGTAGTATGTATCAATAGTTTTTACACTGACAGCAGTGACGAAATCAACATTGTTCGTCGTGCGGCAGAAGCTCAAGGGGCACGAGTCGCCGTTTCCGAACATTGGCTTAAAGGTGGCAACGGAGCCATCGAATTGGCCGAAGCAGTGGTTGATGCATGTAACGAAAAAGTTGATTTTAAATTCCTCTACCCTGACAACATGCCGTTACGCCAACGCATTGAAACCATTGCCAAAGAAGTTTACGGCGCAAGCGGAGTAAGTTATTCGGTCGAGGCGCAAGCTAAGGCGCAAAAATTGGAGAATGAATTTAATGCTGACAATATGTGTACCTGCATGGTAAAAACACATTTGTCTCTATCACACAATCCGTCTCTCAAAGGTCGTCCCCGCAACTGGACACTGCCAATCCGTGACATCTTGACCTATGCAGGAGCAGGTTTCATTGTTCCAGTCGCTGGAGATATCAAACTCATGCCTGGCACATCTTCCAATCCGGCTTTTCGGCGCGTAGACGTGGACGTGGAAAGCGGAAAAGTAAAAGGGCTATTCTAGAGTTATCTTGAGCCATAATCATATTAGGTGATACACGGAAACTATGACTGGCAACGCACAAAAATATAAAGTGCTTTTTCTGCCCGCGCATGTGGAAATATGGGTTGAAGCGGGCTCCAACCTATTGGAATGCGCTCGCTCCTCCGGCCTATATCTCAATGCCGTTTGCGGAGGGGAAGGCACCTGCGGCTTTTGCAGAGTAATTGTAAAAACAGGAACTGTTGATAGTCCCTGCTCAAACATGCTCAGCGAAGCTGATTACCAAAGCGGAGTACGCCAAGCCTGCAGAAGCCGTGTAATGTCTGATTTAGTGGTAGAGATACCCCCAAGCGCCAAACTGGAGACTGCTATTTTGCACAGAGAGAGTATTCAATCCAGCAATACATCTCTAATTTGTCAGGGATGGGAGTACTCGCCACCGGTCAAAAAGCACCATATCAAATTATCACCAGCGGGCAGAACAAACAATTCCTCTGTTTTTCAGGCACTCAAAGAACAAATTCTAAGCGAAAGCACCATGGCAATCCCGATCGAAATGGAGCAAAAACTGGCCTCTCTGCCCTTACCACTCAGCCATGGACTCACTTTGACGCTGCTCGAAGAGGATGGGCAAACCCACTTGATAAACATAGAACCGGATAATACTACTCACAGTAATTTGGCTTTAGTTTTCGACGTCGGTACGACAGCCGTTCGCGGACAATTACTCAACCTAAACCAAGGACAGGTGATCGCACAAGCAGTTGAATACAACAAACAAATCCTCTACGGAGCCGATGTTATTGCCCGCATTAATCTCTGCAGAGAAGATGGCGGATTGGCCAAACTGCAAAGCGCGGTAGTCGAGACACTCAATACCCTAATTCAACGTCTAATCGATGCGGCCGCAGCTAGGCGTGGCGACATTAACCATATCGTAGTCTCCGCCAATACCGTCATGAACCATTTACTGTTGGCACTTGACCCGCAGTATTTACGCTTGCCTCCTTATCTTCCCTCCTTCAGCAGCCCCCCTCTCGCTAACGCCCGTTCCTTAGGTCTTGAAGTGGGAGAGCAAGTATCTCTTTTTTGCCTGCCATCGGTTGCCAGTTATGTCGGTGGAGACGTCGTAGCCGGCCTGACAGGAATCGGAGTTCACCAACGCTCCGACCTTACCTTGTATATTGATATTGGGACCAATGGTGAAATTGCGCTAGGCAACAATGAGTGGTTACTCTCGGCCGCCGCTTCAGCCGGCCCTACTTTTGAGGGAGGAGGGATACAATGCGGCATGCTGGCCACTGTCGGCGCTATTGAGGATTTATTTCTGGACGATATGTGCACCGAGCCAGTTATTAATGTCATTGGTGAGCAACAACCACTGGGTATCTGCGGGTCAGGCCTCATTAGTCTTACCGCTGCTCTCCTGAAAAAGGGGCTGGTTTCACGCTCCGGGCGTTTTAATATGGAAGCCAATCATCCGTCAATACGCCATGGCGTGAATGGTAAGGAATTTCTTTTGGTGGCCGCTGAAAAAAGTGGCACAGGGAGAGATATCGTTTTCAATGAGATTGACATGGACAATCTAATCCGCTCCAAAGCCGCTCTCTACAGCGGATATCATACACTGGTTTCCAGTGTCAACAAAAAACTGTCTGACATAGAGCATGTTGTTATCGCCGGCACTTTCGGTAACCGTCTAAACATTGAAGAGGCAATTACAATCGGACTGCTGCCTGACCTACCGCGCCATAAATTTATTTTTATTGGCAACGGTTCTCTGCTTGGAGCACGGCTGTTGGCTTTTTCAGCCGCAGTACAACAGCAATGCCACCAAGTTGCCGCCATGATGACACACATTGAACTATCTGAGAATATTGACTTTATGAATAATTACACCGCGGCCATGTTTCTGCCACACACCGACGCTAGCCTTTTCCCATCAATAAAGCTTTAGCATGCCCAAGCCATTTTGCTAAATTTTTTGACCTCATGAGGTCTTTCACGTTAGACTTAATAAGGGTTCAAATGAGCCCTTGCTAATTATTCAATGCCTTTTAGTGATAGGAAGAGTTGATGACTGCCAAAATAATCAACGGAAGCGAAATAGCCAAAACGATTACCGCGGAGATACGCCTTGAAATTGAGCTCCTAAAAGAGCGCCACGGGATAATTCCGGGGCTAGCCACAATCTTAGTAGGAAACGATCCAGCCTCTCACGTGTACGTAGGCAATAAGGTTAAAATGTGCAACCACCTCGGCATCCATTCTGAGCACTATAGCTTACCATCCAATACTTCCGAAGAGGAACTACTGACACTGGTTGAGCGATTAAATAACACCCCTTCCATTAACGGAGTTCTGGTTCAAGTCCCGTTGCCAAAACACATTCACGAGAGTAGCGTAATTTTTTCGATAAAACCCGAGAAAGACGTCGACGGGTTTCATCCTGTCAGTGTGGGGCGCATGGTAGTTGATGACCCCAGTTTTCTTCCCTGTACGCCGCTGGGTATCCAGGTTCTGCTTGAACGTAGCGGTATTAACACTGAGGGAGCTGAGGTTGTTGTCGTAGGGCGTAGCAATATAGTCGGCAAACCCGTTGCTAACAATATGCTAAGGAAAGCTCATAACGCCACCGTAACCGTATGTCATTCGGCGACGCGTGATATTGCCTCTCACACCAAAAGAGCAGACATTTTAATCAGCGCCATCGGCAAGCCACATTTCATTACTGCCGACATGGTGAAAGAAGGCGCCACAGTAATTGACGTCGGCACCAACGAGCTTGGGAAAACGGCAGAAGGCAAACGCATATTAGTCGGCGACGTTGATTTTGAGGCGGTAAAGGAAAAAGCAGGAGCTATTACCCCGGTGCCGGGTGGAGTGGGCCCAATGACAATTATCATGCTTATGTCAAATACTGTCAAGGCCGCTAAAATAGCCCACAATCTGCTGTAACCAATCTGTTCGAGCAGCTGTTTCTCGCTTAGAAGGTAACTTATGGAAACCAAAATGGAAGCGCTAACAAAAGAAAAAGAAGAAGCCGTACAAACAGCCTATAACCGGTGTATGATGGTTTGCACTGACAAGTTTTTGATTTCAAAACTGAAAACTTGTTTGGAATTCTTAAAAAACAATACGCCTGTTAGTGAGGCAAGAAAGAGGGCGTTTGAATGCCACAGATACGCCCGGGCGCTAAAAGAGCAAAAACGGATTTTTTTGGCACGCGCGTGTGGTCACGCGATTGCCACGATTCATGTTAAGGAACATTTGCAAGCTTGTTTATACTATCTGGAAAAATATGAAAGAGCGATGGCAGGTTATGAGCGATATGGCAATCGAGTTTCCGTCACAAAAATATAACGGGCAAATTAAAACAATCACCCTGGGTGATGGCAGTAACGCCGTTAGCGTTGGAAGAGAAAACTGCTTTCCTTTTTATCTCTTTGAAGGCAATATGCCTAATTCTCCGCGTATAGCCATGGAGATTTATGACTTACCTCCAACCAATTGGCCAGCTACGTTGCTACAGCCATTTGCCGATGTGATTGACGATCCTTTAGTCTGGGCTCAAAAATGTGTCAACGAGTTTGGCGCCGAGATGCTCTGCCTCAAGCTTGTCAGTACTGACCCCAACGGAGAGAATAAAGGAGCCGAGCAAGCAGCAGCCACCGTGAAAAGAGTTGCCGCCGGAATTGACGTTCCTTTGATTGTTTGGGGTACCGCTAACCGCGATAAGGACTCCGCAGTATTAAAGTTAGTGTGTGAGACTTGCCAAGATAAACCACTGATTATTGGGCCGGTAGAGGAAGGGAATTACAAAAGCATCACCCCTGCTGCCGTAAACAACGGGCATATCATCGTAGCGTCTTCTTCCATGGATATTAATCTCGCTAAGCAACTTAATATCCTTCTGGCTAACAGCGGTGTGCCTACGGATAAAATCCTCATTGACCCCACCGTATCGAGCATCGGTTACGGTATTGAGTATTGTTATTCGGTAATCGAGCGAATTCGTCTGGCTGCCATAACCCAAGCGGACGATAAACTGGCCTATCCTATTGTTTTAAACATTGCCGAGGAAACATGGAAAACCAAAGAAGCCAATACGCTTGAAGACTGCGAAAATAAGACTGGCGCTCCGAACAAACGCGGCATAATGTTTGAAGCAATGTCAGCATGGCTATTGCTTCTGGCAGGAGGCGATATTGCCATTATGCGCCACCCGGAAGCTATCAGTTTAGTAGCCGAGATGCTCCGCGATCTCCAATAGTCTTGCTACGTATGTTATGTTTACCATACCCATTCCTTTGAGTTATGGCTCTCAATTTGAAGGTGAGCGCCTGCGCTCAGATGACATATATCTCGAATGTGGCGGCAATCAATCCCTAATGGTTGAGTTATGTGTAAACAGAAGCGTCAACGCACTGGAGGACGGCAAAACAGTACTAAACGGCCCCACTCTTCTTGACGTGCAAGCCGGAGCTGTACTACCTCTGGCAATACTGGTTGAAATTGCTGGAGTCCATTTTCGAACAGAGCACACCGCTGTTATTGAGCGGCAAATTCATCGCTTGCTGAATTACACTCAAGGGATTGCATACGCCGGACAACGCGACAACGCCAGGCTAGTCATCAGTAAAACAGCTGTGGCCAAAGGTTTCCAACTGCACCATTTGGGAATCATTCTACACTCTGCCTTAAAGCACGAATATGCCACGCTAATAGACAGATTACAAGTTACCATCAGTACTGTCGCAGAAGACGTTGAGCATATCGGCACACAAGCCCGTTCGATATATCAGGAACGCGACCGTCGGATTGATAAAATGAAAGACGAAAGCACCGCTGTTTTCTATTCCTGTACCATGTGTCAGTCAACCTCACCCGGCCATGTTTGTATTGTCACTCCGGAGAAATCAGGTATGTGCGGAGCGCTTAATTGGCTTGACTGTCAGGTCTATAGCCAAATCAATCCCATCGGCTATTGTCAGCCGGTACAGAAAGGGCTCACTCTCGACTCCATCAGCGGACAATGGCAAGGAGTAAACGCCCGCATTGCTCAAGCTACCGCTTGCAAAACAAACTCTTTTAATGCCTATAGCATTACCAAAACTCCGCCGACTTCCTGCAATCAAGCCGAATGCATTGCCGCTGTTCTGCCTCTCTGCAACGGCATTATGTGTGTCAACCGTGAATACCAAGGCATAACCCCCTCAGGCATGAATTTCTCTCGATTGATTGAATTACTTGGAGGAGGAGTAAGCGCACCGGGTTTCTGCGGACACAGCAAGTATAACATCCACCAAGGCAAGTTTATTTCCGCCGAGGGAGGCATCAAAAGATTGGTATGGCTCCCGCAAATACTGAAGAATTCAATACGGGAACGTTTTATCGCTCGTGCGGCAGACATAGGAATACCGGACCTTTTAGAACGCATCGCTGACGAAAAAGTTGGCAACACCGAAGAAGAAATACTACCTTTCCTTGCTGCCAAAAACCATCCGGCGCTCGAAATGGAATCCTTGGTGTGAAATAAGCTAAAATATCCTTTAGTAGCAGTTCAAGTAATTGACCAAAAACGGAGAAACAGGTGGCTTTATCAGGAATTGATATCTATAAATTACTGCCCAAAACCAATTGCGGCCAGTGTGGCGTGCCTACCTGTCTGGCTTTTGCCATGGGGCTTGCAGCCGGTAAAGCCGATCTTTCCGCTTGCCCGTCACTGTCTGAGGAAACTCGAGCAAGGCTAGAAGCCGCCTCAGCTCCACCGATTCGCCTAATCACCATTGGGCAAGGCGAACGAGCCCTGAGAATCGGTGGCGAAACCGTTCTTTTCCGCCATGAAAAGCGTTTCGTAAACCCACCCGGCCTTGCAATGCTAATCTCTGACAGTATGGAAAGTGAGGAAATCGAACAAAAGATTGAACGCCTAAAAAAACTTTCCTACCTGCGAATTGGCTTTGAACTTAGACCAGAATTGGTAGCGCTGAAATGCGCTTCGGGTGACGCAAAAACATTTGCTTCATTAGTAACCTACGTCATTAATAACTGCGACGCAGGGATAATCCTCATGACTGATGAGCCGGAAATTATGGACGCCGCCCTCGAAATCTGCGCCGGTAAAAACCCTCTTCTCTATGCCGCTACAGAAACAAACGCACCGCAAATGGCCGCTCTTGCGCAAAAATATGCCTGCCCAATTGTTGCCAAGGCTTCAGGAATAGAAGCCACCGCATCACTCAGCCAAAAGCTTATCCAGCTCGGAGTAAAAGACCTTGTGCTGGATTCTTGCGCTGTCAGCACCAAGCAAGCACTGCAAGAGCAAGTTTCGCTACGCAGACTGGCATTAAGCCAAAAAAATCGCGAACTTGGATTTCCCAGCATAATATTTGCCAACGCTCTTACTGATAACCCGCTTAAAGAAGCTCTCATCGCCGCTACTTTTATCGCAAAATACGGCGGGCTCATCGTAATGTCTGATTTTCAGGACGAAACACTCTTTCCGCTACTTATCTCACGCTTAAATCTATATTCTGACCCACAACGCCCACTGGCAACACCGGAGAAGATCTATGAGATCGGCTCGCCAAATGAAAACTCGCCGGTACTTATCACTGCCAATTTCTCGCTGACTTACTTTATTGTTTCCAGCGAAATTGAAAACTCACGCGTGCCAAGTCACTTGCTGATTAAAGACACCGAGGGACTTTCGGTTATGACAGCTTGGGCAGCCGGTAAATTCTGCGCTGATAATATTGCCTTGATGGTTAAAAAAAGCGGTATTGAAGACAAAGTCCGCCATCGCAAACTGATTATTCCCGGCTACATCGCCATAGAAAGTGGAGCTCTTGAAGAGGAACTGCCCGGATGGGAAATAATTGTCGGGCCTCGCGAAGGGGCTCACATCCCAGCCTTCTTAAGAAACTGGCAGAATTAGAAAAAGTGAAATATGCTTATTATTGCTGAAAATATTAACGTAATATCACAAACGCTCGGGCAGGCCATGCGAGAACGACTGTGCCAACCGATTCAAAAAATGGCTGAATTGGCACAGCGAGCCGGCGTGAATTACCTCGACCTTAATATCGGTCCAGCCAAAAAAAATGGCGCTGAACTGTTGCCGTGGTTGGTTGAGACTGTACAGCAAGTCAGCGAGCTTCCTCTTTCATTGGACACTACGAATCCCGAAGCCATTGAGGAGGGGTTGAAAATATGCCGTCGCAGGGCACTCATAAACTCGGTTTCTCTTCAACCAGAACGACTGGAGAGAATACTACCGCTAGTGGCAAAATACCATGCAGAAATGATTGGACTTCTTTGGGGTGTGGAAGGGATGCCACGCGATGTTGATGAACGCTGTCTTTTGGCGGTGGATTTGGTATATAAAGCTAACGAAGCTGGGGTTGCCACTGAAGATATTTGGATTGACCCGATTGCCACTCCCATCTCTGGCGACCATCACAAAATACAAAGCTGTGTCGAGTTTCTCGGTCTGCTTCCGGATATAGCCTCCGGATGCAAATCCGTGGTAGGATTATCCAATGTTTCAAACGGCACTCCAACTCCCCTCAGGCCATATCTCAACCGCGTGTTTATGGTTATGCTTGAACGTGTGGGGATTTACGCGGTCATCGCTGATGCCTTGGACAGCGAATTACAGGCTATAAACCGCGGAGAAAGAACAGCGTTAGTATCTTTGATTCACCAAGCTTTGGATGGAAAATCCATAGATTTTAAAGATATCAGCGAAGAAGAAAGTAATTATGTCAAAACAGCAATGGTACTCACAGGGCAAACACTTTACTCCCATGCATGGTTAGAAGCATAGAAACAAAAAAATATACAGGAGCGAAAATACAATGATTGATGTAACAGATGCCACCTTTGAGCAAGAAGTAATTAAGTCCCCCCTTCCCGTGCTAATTGATATGTGGGCACCTTGGTGTGGACCTTGCCGCATGGTGGAGCCAATCTTAACCAAGCTTTCTGAAAAATTTAAAGGCAAGATGAAATTCTGTCGGATGAATATCGACGAGAATCACAAAACTCCTTCTCAATATCATGTTATGTCAATTCCCAACATGATTTTCATTAAAAATGGGAAAGTGGTTGATACGGCGGTAGGGGCCTTGCCGGAGTCCGCCATTCAGAGTAAAGTGGAAGCACTGCTGGCTTCTTCATAGCCAGCACTTTGCCGCTATCAACCAAAAGAAGGACTCTCAAATACGGCACCCTATGGAGTTTTCCGATGATTGAAATAAAAAAGTCTGTTTGTGTTTGGTGCAAAGCCGAATGTGGGGTGTTGGTTGAAGTGGAAGATGGGTATCTTAAATCTGTCTATCCCGACCCTGATTGGGCACGAGCGGTCTATCCCAAAACAATCGCCTGTCCTCGCCTTAAAGCTGCCAAAGAGTACTTTTACCACCCCAGTCGACTGAATTATCCCTTAAAACGGGATGGGGAGCGGGGCTCAGGCAAATGGGTTTGCATCTCTTGGGAACAGGCATTGGACGAAATCGCTTCCCGTACCAAAGCACTAACAGAACATTACGGAAGCGAAACCATAGCTTGGGCACGTGGGACAGGTTACCGCACTGACCCTTACGCCTTAGCTCGTTTCTTCCGCACTTTAGGCACTACCAATATGTGCACTCAAGGGCAGATTTGTTATCTGCCTCGCGCCAAAATGGCTGATGTTTTGTCGGGTTATTTTCCTCATTACTCGGTCCGCAACGAAACACGCTGCGTTGTGGTTATTGGGACCGAGCCGTTGGTGAGCCGTCCGATAACCGCGGCTCAAATTCGCAACGCCAGAGCTCACGGAGCAAAATTAATCGTGATTGACCCTCGTCGCACGCCTATCGCCGAAGAAGCCGATCTTTGGTTGCAGTTAAGGCCAGGCACAGATGCCGCGCTACTGTTGGGAATGCTTTATGTCATTATCAGCCAAGAGCTGTTCAACAAGGAATTTGTCGATAAATGGTGTTACGGTTTTAATGAACTAAAAGAACGGGTTACCGAGTATCCGCTTGAACGTGTCGCGGAAATCACCGGTGTTGCCACGGAACTGATTGCCTCAGCCGCTAAGCTATATGCCACAACTAGTCCCGCTTGTTTCGTTGAAGGGTTGGGAATTGAGCATAATCCGAATGTAGCACCGGCCTTGCAAGCTCGCTGGGCATTAGCCGCGCTGACCTCTAACATAGATATTCGTGGAGGGGATGAACAAGTAGGACCGCATCCACAGATTCTTACCGACAGCGAACTTGAACCAAAAATAAGTTTTACTCCTCAACAAATCGAAAAACAAATCGGGACATCACGTTTTAAACTACTTTCCAGGCGCACACTTGAACTCATCAATCCTCACGCGGTTCGAGTTTGGGGAAAACCTTTTGCCCCGCACGCTGCGGCGCATGCCCCCAGTGTTTATCGTGCAATGCTTTCGGGAGAACCGTATCCTGTGCGGGCATTATTCTGCTTTGCCGCTAATCCACTGATTACGCAAGCTAACCCCAAACTTGTCGCCAAGGCTATACAAAGCCTTGATCTCGTGGTAGTAGCCGATATATTCCCCACCCCAACCACAGCACTGGCCGATTATGTTTTGCCAGCGGCTTCATGGCTTGAGTGTCCAATATTATGGGATTTCAGCGGACACTCTCAATATATGGCAGCAGGGGAAGCCGCTTTACCAACATTTATCCAAGGTGAATATGAGCATAAAACCGATTACGACATCTACCGTGAGCTTGCCATGCGGTTAGGGAAAGGGCAATACTGGCCATGGCCAAATCTCGAAGCCTATTACGATGCCCAAATTAAACCCCTTGGACTAACCCACCACGAGTATGTCTACCAACGTCGTTGTGAGCTCAAGTCAGACAGTTATCGCAAATACGAGGAAAAAGGCTTTGCCACTCCTACCGGAAAAGTTGAGTTGTATTCCACTGTCCTTGAGAAATTGGGTTATGACCCTTTACCATTCTATACTGAGCCCCCGGAGACAATAGTTAGCGCACCTGGGCTAGCTCAAGAGTACCCATTCACGCTTATCAATGGTGGCCGAATTCGCGAGTTTTTCCACTCAGAATGGCGCCAAATTGATTCCGTCCGGCAGCTTCATCCCAACCCGAAAGTTCAAATCCACCCCATCACAGCTTCCAAACTGCGGATTGGCGAGGGAGACTGGGTTTGGATTGAAACATTAAGGGGTCGCATAAAAGAACAGGCTGAAATCTCAGACCGTGTTCAACCACAAGTGATTCACGCCGAACATGGTTGGTGGTATCCTGAATTACCTGAATCCCAACCACCGCAGCAAAGGGTTTGGGAATCTAACGTCAACGTACTTTTGGATGACAATCCGGATGTATGCAACCCGGTTACCGGAGGCTGGCCGCTACGTACCGCACTTTGTAAGCTATATAAAGCAACCTCTAATGACATCGGCATTGACTAAGTGTTCGTTAAGACATGGGCTGCAGGATATTTATTGAAATATTCCCGAAGGTTAAAAGTATTTAACCATATACCCTGAACTGAAAATGTATCCTTGTTCAGAGTAGTATTGCCTTGCCCCAACCCCGCTTAAAATCGCAATCATAGATACCCCCGCTTCGTCCAGTGCGATACGCTCCGCTTCTGCCAACAGGGCTTTCCCCAAACCTTGATGTTGCGCCGCTAGCTTTTCTCGGTGTCCCAAAGCTACCTCACTGCCAAATATATGCAATTCTCGTACCAGTGCTAGTTTGGAGAGAGCGCCAAATAAGGTTGGTGGAGCTTCTTCAACGCGCAAACGAATTAAACCGAACAAAGTCTCATTCTCATCCTCAAAAGAAAGAAACCATTCATGCCCATGAGAAGCATAGTATTCACGCTTGACCAAACGTGGCTGGCCAACTTTCCATTTGTTTTTAATCCGATGTCCATGCTCACGGCAACGAATGCAATGACAATCATCACCACGAGATGCCATTAATTCACGCACAGTATCACGCACTGAATCTCGCAGACCTCCAACAATATAATTGGCTGGTATATCACGAAGAACCCGCGAGATACGCACATATGGTGGCACTCCCGCTTTAATATCAGCCATCAAAGTAAGCATATCAGCATCAGTGTACGGAATATAAAGACCATCCTTATACCATTGCTCCAGAATTGTGCCTTCAACAACCATCGTAGGATAAAGCTTAAGCCCATCGGGTCGATAATCTTCACATTCAAAAAGTTCTCGTGACATCTCAAGATCATGTTGCGGGGAAGAGCCTGGCAAACCCGGCATCCAATGGTAATGCACCTTTAACCCATACTGTTTCAGAATAGCCGTGGCAGACACCACGCTGGCCACAGAATGCCCGCGACGCACTTTTTCGTATATCTCGTCATCAATCACCTGTACGCCCAACTCAACACGTGTGGTGCCAAAATCCACCATCCGTTTGATTTCAGCTTCTCCACAAACATCAGGACGTGTCTCAATACACAGCCCCACGCATCTTCTCGCAGCTGTTTCGTTAAACTTTTGGGATTCCTCTAGCGAATTCGATACTTTTCCGTTTACGGCATCAAAGCAATCTTTGATAAACTGATACTGATACTCTACCGGGGTTGCGAGGAAAGTGCCTCCCATAACAATCAACTCAATTTTATCCGTAGGATGCCCCATATCAGTTAACATCTCTATCCTACGTTGCACCTGACGATAGGGATTGTAATCACACCCGCGGGCACGGATTACCGCCGGTGAAGTCGGGGTATAACTCTGCGGAGTGGCTCCATATGTCGGACAATAAATACAGTGACCGGGACAACCGGCTGGTTTAGTCATAACCGCAACCGGTGTTACGCCCGATATTGTACGCGAAAGCTTCTTCATGCTATATTACCTGATAAAGTCTAGCAGTTTGCGAAATTAGGCACAAATTTTTTGGAAAAACTGGAATCTCCCTCTTCTGATTTTGATATTATCGCTCCCTCATGGTACAACTTCCGCCACCACACTATTTTTCAGGCAGAATTGAGAGCTTTGGCCATGCGCTGGCAAGGAGGGCCGCTGTTAAACCTTGGCTGCGGGCATGGAGCTGATTTTCTACCCTTTAAGAACGGTTTTGAACTGCATGGGCTGGACTATTCAGCAGGCATGTTACTGCAAGCTGAGCGTTTTGCTTCCAAACATAGTTTAACCCTTACGTTAAAACAAGCCGACCTACGAGTATTGCCTTACCCTGATAATAGCTTTGAACATGTCATTGCCATCGCCACATTTCATCACCTCAAAGGTAACACCGAACAGCTCAAAGCACTTCAGGAACTCTACCGCGTCCTAAAGCCGGGAGGAGAGTCTTTTATCACCGTCTGGAATCGTTGTCAGACACGCTTTTGGTTTAAAAGAAAAGAAATATTGCTGCCATTCAAAGCTGATGGGAAAGAGGTAACGCGCTACTATTACCTGTTTACCTTTGGAGAACTGGAACGACTAGTAAAAAAAATCGGCTTCAAGATTATACATTCAAGCCCGGAGAGTCGCTACCACTTTCCTTTAAGAACATTCGCTCGCAATATCTGCCTCTTGCTAAAAAAAACCAAATAAAGTAGTCTATTTAGAGCGTTTTACCCAACACTTTCAAAGGGTGCTGAAGGATTATCAATTTTTTTTCTTGGAGGAATAAACATGAGTATGGTTAAAATTCCTTGCCCCAACTGTAATGTTGACGGCATGATGTCATTGCTTGATTTACGCTACGAAGGTCCCTACCGTTGCTGGAAATGCCATGAGAATTTCTTGCTAATTATGGAAGATAACGAGCTTATTAGTTGCACTCCCATGACACAAGAGGAGTTTGACCGCCAGCGCGACTTGAAAAAACAACGCGATCGGATGAAAGATTTCTAGTCCTCATTATCCGTATCCTCAAAATTTACTTCTTCGATATCGTTTTAAAGTCGGTTGTTTATTAAGCGTGTGGCTTAAGTGAAACTATACTTAGCGCAAAGGGCTTTCCTTATTTTGGTTGCACCCTTTTTTCAATATCCCAAAAAGGGTCTCATACTCTGACGAATACAGCCGATCCAAAGTCATTATGACCGCGTTCTCGCCGTTATCCAAATAATACGACCGCCTTACTCCCCGTTCCGTAAAGCCATATTTTGAATAGAGTTTCTGGGCAATCATATTTGATGCTCTCACTTCTAAAGTCATCAAAATAGCTTTAAGGTCCTTCGATAACTCAATACCGTGAATGAGCAATACCTCGCCTACTCCTTGGCATCTATAATTCGGATGAACCGCCAAGCTAAGAATGTGAACCTCACTGGCCATAAACCATAAACCGATAAACCCTAATACTGACTGCCTTTTTACGCTATCAGTTTTTTCGACAAGCATAGCAGAACTGTCATAAGCAACCAGATAATGGGCCATTGGATTTACAAATTCAGTCTGGTAATTGGTTGGAGGTAGCATGGTAGGAAAACAGCGCAAATCAATTTCGCGTACCTGTTCAATATCTTCCCAAAGCATACGCCGGACTTGAACGCTCACAGCTACAACCTATTTGCTAACTCAAGGCAGTTGCGCTCAAATTCAGAGTAAATACACCCACAATACTGCTGGCGATATAATTCCAACGGTTTCGTAATGTGGCGGCTATCGGAATAGCGCTTACGTAAATCAGCGTAGAGAAATCGCACGCCATTTTGATTGGCCGCCCACTCTCCAGATGTTCTAAGGGATTGATGTTCCTGATGCGGACTGATTAACAGGCTTGTGGTAAAGGCATCTTTCCCTTTTATAACAGCGACTCTGGCTACTTTTTCCAGTCGCATATTAAAACAAATTGAACAACGTTCGTCTTCATGTCCAACGACCTGCCGAAAGTATTCATGGAAATCATACCCTGTTACCACTTCAAGCTGAAATCCCATTTTCTCCGAAAGCGTACGTATTGCCTGAAGGCGTTTATGGTGCTCAGAAAAAGGATGGATGTTTGGGTTATACCACAACCCAGTTATATCGTACCCTTTTTCTCGCCAGTACTCAATCGTGTAAGCCGTGCAATGAGCACAACAAGTATGGACCAAGAGTTTTCGAGATGAAATCATACGAGTTAAAAAAGCCCGGGTTGATTATTCTTATCACGCTCATAGGGGATCCCTAGATGTTGATAACCAGCTCTTGTCGCCATACGTCCACGCGGAGTACGCTCCAGAAACCCAAGCTGCAATAAATAGGGTTCATACACATCCATAATGGTATCAGATTCTTCGCTGATTGATGCTGCCAGTGTCTCAAGCCCGACCGGCCCACCGGCGAATTTTTCAATAATACTGCTTAATAGACGATGATCAATCTCGTCTAAGCCTTTTCCATCAACTTCTAAACGTTTCAGTGCCTCTATGGCAATTGCAGATGTTATTACATTATCGGCTTTTACTTGGGCATAATCGCGTACACGCTTAAGCAGACGATTAGCGACACGCGGTGTACCTCGCGCCCGACAAGCAATCTCATGTAGTCCATCTTTTTCTGCTTGCACCTGAAGAAGCCGCGCCGAACGATCAACAATTGATTCCATTGCTGGCACATCGTAATAGTCCATGCGATAAACCGAACCAAACCGATCACGCAACGGAGCGCTGAGTTGAGCAAAGCGTGTTGTAGCTCCAATAAGGGTAAAAGCCGGTAACTTTAGGCGCAAGTTTTTAGCAGTCGGTCCCTTCCCTATTACGATATCCAGCGCCCTTTCCTCCATCGCTGGATAAAGGACCTCTTCGACTTGACGTCCCAAACGATGAATTTCATCAATAAACAATATATCTTGGGCATGCAAGTTTGTTAATATGGCAGCTAAATCACCGCTTCGCTCAATCGCAGGTCCCGAAGTTACCCGAATACTAACCCCCATTTCGGCGGCGATGATATTGGCCAGTGTAGTTTTACCCAAGCCAGGAGGCCCGTATAACAAGACGTGATCAAGTGATTCCCCACGCGCTCTAGCAGCCACGATGGCGATACTCAAATTATCTTTGATTCTGGATTGTCCAATGAACTCGGTTAAACTGCGAGGACGTAGATTTGAATCCAGAGAGATATCATCAGCTTGTGGTTTACCGGAAATGATGCGCGCTATGTTCGTTCACCTCACGCCAATTATACCACAAGAGTATGTATATGCTTAAAACTCTAGGAGATTAAGGAGAAATCTATGGCAACAGTGAGAGTAAAGAAACGGCTTGCGCCGTAAAACCCCTCGCTGAAACAAGTCGTTCTACGGCGCGTTGTGATAAAACTAATGCTATTATATTTCTTCAATGACCGGCAAGCCGTCTGCTTCTTCTTTAGGGCTTTCGACCTCTCCCGCAATTGCGGTAAAAAACGGCAAGGAGTTTTCTTTCTTACTCTGTTCTCTACGCTTGGCAAGAGCACGAGCTTCTTCATCGGCAGCTAAACAAGCACCACAACGTGCCGGTATTAACTTACCGATAATCACGTTTTCTTTGAGCCCAACCAATCGGTCTACTTTACCATGAATAGCGGCCTCGGTTAATACGCGAGTCGTCTCTTGGAAAGAAGCCGCAGCCAGCCAGCTTTCAGTCGAAAGAGAAGCGCGGGTAATACCCATTAGGACCGTCTGCGCTGTCGCCGGTTCTCCGCCTTCAACCAATACCTTAGCGTTGTCTTCTTCAAAACGATAACGATCAACCAGTTCACGAGGAATAAAATCCGTATCTCCCGCAGACTCAATGCGCACCTTAGAAAGCATTTGACGGACAATCACCTCAATGTGCTTATCATTAATATGCACACCTTGAGAGCAGTACACCTTTTGAACCTCGTCAACCAAATAACGTTGAACAGCGTCCTTACCCAAAACCGACAAAATATCCTGCGGATTTATGGAGCCGTCGGTTAGTTGCTGACCAACTCTAACCACATCTCCGGTCACCACCCGTATGTGAGTTGCGGCAGGCACGACATATTTACGTACGTCTGTTTCTTCAAAACGAATAACAAGCTTTTTACCATCAATCTGAACTTCTCCCGACATTCGCGCCACCAGCGGCTCGGCAGTAATATCACTTGAAACCTTATTATTGGACTTCGGGAAAGCCAGCATTGTGCCAGTTTCGACTTGGTCGCCATCCTTTACGTTTAGTTGCCAGCCTTTTGGCAGGCGATATTCATCACGAAACACCTCTTCACTGGAAACACTTATCCAGCGCCCGTCTTCACTCTCAATTATCTCGGCAATGCCATCTATTTCCGAGATAATCGCTTGCGCCTTAGGTATGCGAGCCTCAAACAGTTCTTCCACACGCGGTAGACCGGTGGTGATATCAAGCCCCACAACACCACCGGTNTGGAAAGTACGCAAGGTAAGCTGTGTACCAGGCTCACCAATACTCTGCGCTGCCACAATACCGACAGCAGTATACATGTCAATTGTCCGTCCACGAGCCAAGTCTCGCCCATAACACTTTTGGCAAACACCTTGCCTAGACTGACAGGACATCGGGGAACGCACATGCGCCCGTTTAATACCGGCTTCCATGATTTGGGTGGCCTTTATTTCATCAATCTCTTCATCCCGATCAACAATAATTTCTCCCGTGTCCGGATCAACAATCGCACTAGCAGCCAACCGCCCGATTATGCGGTCGCTGAAACTGGGAAGAATTCCTTTTTCCGACGGCTCATCAATCCATATGCCGATTATATCGCCGCAATCCGTCTCTCGCACAATCACATCCTGTGTTACATCAACTAAACGGCGAGTCAGATAACCTGAGCCAGAAGTACGCAGAGCGGTGTCCGCCAACCCCTTACGGGCACCATGGGTTGAAATAAAATACTCCAACGTTGATAAACCTTCACGCAGTGAGGACTTAATGGGAAAGTCAATAATTTTACCGGAAGGATTGGTCATCAGCCCTCTCATGCCCGCCATCTGCGTAATCTGAGAAATATTACCCTTGGCCCCTGAGGTTGCCATCATATAAACTGAACTCTGTCGATTCATCGAAGAACTTATTGACTGTTTGATGTTGTCAGTCGTCTGCATCCAAATATCGACAATCCCATTGTAACGCTCATCATCGGTAATAAGCCCGTCGGCATACTGACTGTCGAGCAATTTGGAGCGCTCTTCGGCAGACTCCAACAATTTAGGTTTGTCACCGGGCACCTCAACATCGCCCATCGAAATGCTGATTCCGGAGCGCATAGCATACTTAAAGCCAACGTTCTTTAATCCATCCAGCATCTCCGCCATTTTATCGTCAGAAGCTAGTAATTTATAGCAACGGGAAATCAGCGTTTTGAGCACGCTCTTGTCAATATTCTGATTGATGAAACCCAGTTCAGGAGGCAGAATCTCATTAAAAAGGATGCGACCGACCGTAGTACGGACACGGCTTCCAGATTCATCACGTACGTTTATTTCCGAACGCAAATCAACCGCTCCCAACTCACATGACAATTTTGCGTCCTCAAAGCTACTGAAATTCATATTCTCACCCTTACCGCCGGGACGGGTTGTGGTGAGATAATAACAACCGAACACCATGTCCAAAGTTGGCGCCACGACCGGGTCACCACAAGAGGGCAGTAACATATTGCGAGTCGAGAGCATCATCTCACGCGCTTCTCGAACCGAAGCTTTGGAAAGCGGAACATGTACGGCCATCTGGTCTCCGTCAAAGTCAGCGTTAAATGCGGTACACACCAAAGGATGAATCTGGATTGCAGAACCATCAATAAGTACCGGTTCAAAAGCCTGGATCGACAATCTATGCAGAGTAGGAGCACGATTCAACATCACCGGATGGTCCTTTACCACTTCTTCCAGCACATCGTAAACTTCTGGTTTAGCTCTTTCAACCAAACGGCGTGCACTCTTGATATTAGAAGCCAATCCATCCATTACCAAACGATGCATAACAAATGGCTTGAATAATTCAAGAGCCATACGCCGCGGAAGTCCACATTGATAGAGCTTAAGCGAAGGACCGACAACAATCACCGAACGCCCGGAGTAATCAACCCGCTTGCCCAAGAGGTTCTGGCGGAAGCGTCCCTGTTTACCACGTAACATATCTGAAAGAGACTTGGCTTTATGGTCTCCCGAAACTGATACGGCGCGACCACGACGAGCGTTATCAATAAGCGAATCAACCGCTTCTTGCAACATCCGTTTTTCATTGCGCACGATAATATTGGGAGCACCGATTTCGATTAAGTGTCGTAACCTATTGTTACGATTGATAACACGCCGATAAAGGTCATTCAAGTCAGAGGTAGCGAAGCGCCCACCATCCAATTGTACCATCGGACGCAAATCAGGCGGCAGCACCGGTAGTACCGTTATTATCATCCAAGCCGGTTTATTGGAAGAACGGCGGAAAGCTTCCACCAACTGTAGCTGTTTGGCCGCTTTACGGCGACGTTGGCCGGACGATGAATGAGTTTCCTGGATTAGTTGAGCGCGATTCTCCTCCAGATCTATAGTCGCCAGTAGTTTAAGAATAGCCTCAGCACCCATATTGGCTTCAAATATATTGCCATAATTTGCTCTGAGCTCCTGATATTGGCTCTCAGTAAGTAAAGAACACTTGCGCAAAGCCTTAAGTTGCTCAATTTTTGAGGGAAGTTCATCCTCTAAGCGACCGCGCGCAATATCGAAAGTACGGCGCAATTGGTTGATTTCTTCCACCGAAGCCTGATTCTCTTCCAGCTTAGATATCTTTTCCTCAATTTGGCGCTTCTGTTCCGCAATTTCGGCTTCAAATTGAGTTTCAATCGTCCGAATGGCCTCAGTTCGCATCTCTTCGTTAACCGCAGTAACAATGTAATGTGAGAAATAAATCACACGCTCAAGGGAGCGAGCCGACAAATCCAATAGCAATCCTACACGGCTGGGAATACCACGAGCAAACCAAATATGGCTGACCGGGCACGCCAGTTCAATATGCCCCATGCGCTCGCGACGTACTTTGGCGCGGGCGATCTCAACACCGCACTTATCACAAATAATACCTTTGAAACGCACCCGTTTGTATTTACCACAGGCACATTCGAAATCCTTAATCGGACCAAAAATGCGTTCGCAGAACAATCCGTCACGCTCGGGTTTCAGAGTGCGGTAATTAATTGTTTCCGGTTTGGTGACCTCGCCATATGACCAGCTTAGGATTTGCTCCGGTGAAGCCAAAGAAACGCGTACAGCATCAAAATCATTAACTTCCAGCATGCTCTTCCTCTCCCTCATTTTCTTCAAAAATTTCGTCAACAATCAAAGAGTCGACCGTGTCCAAAATAGGTATTTGCTTACTATTATCGGTAGCCTCGCGTACCTTATCACTCGCGACAGTTTTTTCCTCTTCATTGAGAACTTCGACCGATAAACCAAGGCTCTGAAGTTCTTTTACCAGTACCTTGAATGACTCAGGAACGCCAGGCGACATAATATCATCGCCTTTCACAATTGCCTCATAAGTCTTAGAGCGTCCGGTAACATCATCCGATTTGGTTGTAAGCATTTCCTGCAAATTATGCGCGGCCCCATAGGCCTCAAGTGACCACACTTCCATTTCACCAAAACGCTGTCCGCCGAATTGAGCTTTACCTCCCAGCGGTTGCTGAGAAATCAACGAGTAAGGACCGGTTGCGCGAGCATGGACTTTATCTTCCACCAAGTGAATCAGTTTAAGCATATAAATGTTGCCTACCGTCACCGGCTGATCAAATGGCTCGCCAGTACGTCCATCACGCAGCTGGGTTTTGCCGCTGATCGGTGAAGGAAGATTATTGGCTTCACAGACTTGTCGCACCTTACGTTCCATGTCTTTGTGGTTCATTTTATGATAGGAAACACCGTGAGCTTCCAACCATAATTTAAAACAGATAATGCGAGCCTCACCGCGTCTTTTATCGTCAAATGCTTTTTCCGCATCCTGCCCTTTGCTCTTTATCCATTCTTTGGTTTTTTCTAAATCAAACTTGGAAGCATGATTGTCAGGATCAAGTGTCACTGTACCAGCTTGTTGGGCCATCCACACTCGTGCCAAGCCATCCTCAATATCCACATCCAAAGCACCGTCAAAAACCGGCGTCACTGCTTTGAAACCTAACCATTGTCCTACCCACCCCAAATGGGTTTCCAAAATTTGTCCCAGGTTCATACGAGAAGGAACACCAATTGGGTTTAGAACGATGTCGACCGGAGTCCCGTCAGGAAGATATGGCATATCTTCAACCGGTGCCACAATCGAAATAACCCCTTTATTACCATGCCTTCCGGCTAGTTTATCACCAACAGAAATCTTGCGGCGCTGAGCGACCCAAACCTGAACCCATTTATTAACCCGCGCCGGCAGATCGGCCCCTTCATCGCGTGAAAAGACTTTAACGCTGATCACTTTACCTGATTCGCCATGCGGAACACGCAGTGAAGTATCTTTAACATCACGGGCCTTTTCCCCGAAGATTGCTCGCAACAGTTTTTCCTCTGCCGATAGTTCGGTTTCACCTTTGGGAGTAATTTTCCCCACCAAGATATCTCCCGGCTCAACTTTAGCCCCAACGCGGATAATCCCGTATTCATCCAATTCGCGCAGATTTTCTTCGCTGACATTGGGTATATCACGCGTTATTTCCTCCGGACCAAGTTTGGTGTCACGCGCTTCTACCTCATGTTTGGAAATATGAATCGAAGTAAACTTATCGCGCTCAATCAGCCTATCACTGACGATAATCGCGTCTTCGTAATTGTAGCCACCCCAACTCATGAACGCAGCCACCACATTCTGTCCCAGCGCCAATTCACCCCGTTCAGTGGCTGAACCATCAGCCAACACCTGCCCGACTTTGACTTTGTCGTTTTTACTAACGATTGAGCGTTGGTTAATGCAAGTACCTTGATTGGTACGCACAAATTTTTTCAACGGATAAACATCTTCTTGCCCATCATTTGAGGTAACGCATATTTCTGAACTGGTTACGGCAGAAACAACGCCGTTTGAACGGCTAAACTGCACCTGTCCACTATAACGGACAGCTTCAGCTTCCATTCCCGTACCAACTAAAGGAGCTTCCGGTAATACCAATGGCACTCCCTGGCGTTGCATATTGGCGCCCATAAGGGCGCGGTTGGCATCGTCGTGCTCAAGGAACGGAATAAGCGAGGCCGCCACGCTGAAAATCTGTTTGGGAGAAACATCCATGTATTCGATTTTATCCGGAGGCAGAACCAAATATTGGTCAGCCACACGAGCCTCAACACGATCATCAACAAATTCGCCACTGTCATTTAGTCGCGAGTTGGCTTGGGCGATGTTGTATTTATCCTCTGTATCAGCCTGCATATACTCCACTTCCGTCGAAACGAAAGGTGTCACTTTAACAACCCGTGGAGCCAGTTTGCTCAAGCGTAACAGATCCTCTTTGCTGACAGCCATGTCGGCTGCCAATAAAACATTCCCCTTGCTGTCCTTGACATCTTCCAAGGGTTTTCGCCCCAAAAGTTCCTGACTACGAGTATTCAATTCTGATTTGACTTTGCGATACGGAGTTTCAATGAAACCATAGCGATTAATGCGCCCATAGGTAGCTAGCGAGCCAATAAGACCGATATTGGGACCTTCCGGCGTCTCAATTGGGCAAATGCGCCCGTAGTGCGAAAAATGCACGTCACGGACATCAAACCCGGCTCTTTCGCGTGACAAACCGCCGGGCCCCATGGCCGATAAACGCCGTTTATGCGTAAGCTCAGCCAAAGGATTGGTCTGGTCCATGAATTGTGACAGCTGTGAGCCGCCAAAGAACTCCCTAACCACTGAAACCACTTGGCGTACGTTGACCAAGGCGCTGGGTGTCAGAGCTTCAGAAGAGAGGATACTCATTCTTTCCCGCGCCACGCGTTCAAGACGCATCAAGCCAAGGCGAAATTGATTCTGAATAAGCTCCCCTACGGTACGAATGCGCCGGTTACCCAAATGGTCGATATCATCGGACTGATCCATGCCGTTGTTGACCATGATAATGCGGCGCACAATTTCAACCACGTCCTCACGAGTGAGAGCGCGTCCCTCTCCCTCCGCCGTAGGAGACAAACTCAATCGTCGATTCAGTTTATAGCGTCCAACCAAACCTAAATCATAATGATCAGGATTAAAGAACATATTCTGCAACAGTTTACGGGCATTATCCAAGTTAGGAGGGTCACCCGGGCGTACTTTGCGGTAAATATCCAGCAAAGCCGCTTCCTCCGAATGAATAGTGGGGTCACGATCAATGGTAGCTTTTATATACTTATGATCGGCAGAATTATCTTCGTTGGCAAACATAGACATTAGTTTGTCATCAGAGTCATAACCGATCGCCCGCAACAGTGTGGTAATCGGAATCTTGCGTTTGCCATCGATTTTGACCGTAATAATATCGCGAATACTGGTCTCAAAATCAAGCCAAGCCCCACGGCTGGGGACCAAGTTCGCATTACACATACGCCGACCGCTGACAGTATCTTCTGACACCGTGAAATAGACACCCGGGGAGCGCAATAACTGGCTTACGATTACACGCTCGGTTCCAGCGGTAATATATGTCCCTTGGGCCGTCATCATTGGCATATCGCCGAAGAATAAGTCGAAAGGCTCCTTAATCTCATTGGTTGACTTTACCAACAAACTGACCTTTACATACAAAGTGATTGAATAAGTCTGATCACGTTGAATGCACTCCTGCTCCGAAAGACGCGGTTCGCGGAATTCATAATCAAGAAAACTGAGTTCCAGGCGATTTCCAGTAAAATCCTTGATGGGAGAGATTTCTTCCATCAACTGTTTTATGCCATACTCTTGCAGCCACTGAAATGAAATTAACTGCAAATCAATCAGATTGGGGATTTCAACAACCTGGGATACATTGGCATAAGACTTATGCGGTAAGGGCGGTCGTGTTCCGACAGGAAAAATAGGTAACTCCAAGACAATTACTCCTTATAAATAAAACCTGCGGTTTGTGAGGCAATTTTGCAGTCGCAGTTAAAGACTACAAAACTGTAAGCGGAAGATGGACAAGAAGAGTAAATTTTTTCTCAGTTGCCATAAGCGAACGAAGATTGTATCATAAAACAGTTATGCTGTCAACAATTGAACGAGAACTGAGTACTGTTATTCCGACCGGTAATACTTTGATTTCTGTCGGAATGTTTGATGGAATGCATATTGGACATCAGGCACTGATAAACCAGCTGGTTAATAGAGCCCGGGCCCAAAAGACTCCCAGCATTGTAATCACATTCAAACAACACCCTTCCGCTCTGCTGTCCCCACAAAACATGGCTCAATCCATTATCAGCCTTGATGAACGTATCAAGCTGCTGAAAAAGCAAGAAATCGATTACGTTCTAGCCCTCACTTTTTCGCCTGAGCTTGCCGCTTTGGGCGCGGAAGCTTTCGTTCAGTTACTCATGAGACATCTCTTGATGCAAGGAATGGTTTTGGGGTGGGACTTTGCCTTAGGACATCACCGCGAAGGTTCCTTGGATACACTGTGCTCTCTGGGCCGCCGGCTCGGTTTCAGTACCGAAGTCGTGGCTCCGGTGAAATATCAATCCTATATCGTTTCCAGTACTGCCATACGCCAGTTACTTGCAACGGGAGATATTGCTACCGCCAACGCCATGCTTGGAAGGCCATTCTGCCTTGAGGGTAAGGTAATCAACGGTGACGGGCGCGGCCGTGAATTAGGCTTCCCCACCGCCAATCTCATTTTTGATAGGCAACAGGTTTTACCGGCTGACGGTGTGTATGCGGCCAAAGCTATTCTTGATGACTGCATAAAGCCTTCGGCTGTCTTCATCGGTACACGCCCCACATTTGGCGGTAAAGAACGCATCGTTGAACCTCATATATTGGATTTTGAGCGGGATATTTACAATCAGAAGCTAAAATTGGCTATAATAGAACGTCTGCGCGAAGAAGAAAAATTCCCCGATGCTGCTTCGCTTAAAAAGCAAATTGAGACAGACATTTTACAAGTTCAGCGTCTGTTGGCTTGACGGAAAAGTCTATGAACAGTAATTTACCAAAGAATAACGATTTCAAGAACCTCTTGCGGCGGGGGGTGGCAGAAGTAATTGTGGAAGAGGAACTGCTCTCACGCCTAAATAAAGGAGACAAGTTGCGCCTTAAGGAAGGGTTTGATCCTTCCTCGGCCGATATTCACCTCGGGCATATGGTGGGGCTACGAAAACTGCGCCAATTCCAAGAATTAGGGCACGAAGTTGTTCTCATCGTTGGTGATTGGACAGCTCAAATTGGAGACCCAACCGGCCAAAGTATCACACGCCCTGTATTAAGTTATGAACAAGTACGAGCTAATGCCGAGACATATATGCAACAGTTCTTCAAGATCGTTGACCGTAGCCGCACTGAAGTACGTTGGCAAAGCGAATGGTTTGGCAAATTCTCTCTGGCGGACGTTCTTAAACTTACCAGTCGCTTTACCATTGCTCAATTCCTTGCTCGTGAAGATTTCAGTAAGCGTTTTTCCGCTGGCAAACCAATCACTCTCACTGAATTCATCTACCCTTTACTGCAAGCATATGATTCAGTCCAAATAGAAGCCGGAGTGGAATTCGGAGGAACAGACCAAAAGTTCAATCTGTTAGTCGGGCGCGAATTACAAGCAATGGTAGGACAGCAACCACAGCAAATCGTGATGACACCCCTCTTAATTGGCACCGACGGCTCCCATAAGATGAGTAAAAGTCTAGGCAACTATATCGGAGTATCTGAAGCCCCCGAGCAAATTTTTGGCAAAGTTATGTCAATACCTGACCGACTGCTGATAGATTACTTCACGCTGGTAACGGACGTGTCGGAATCAGAACTGGCTGAGTTCAATCAAGAACTGGAAAATGGCACAAATCCAATGGGACTAAAAAAACGTCTGGCTCGCGAGATTATCGCCCAACTTTACGATCAAGAGGCAGCAACCATGGCCGAAGATAACTTTGTTCGCCTAGTACAGAATAAAGAAACCCCCATCGAAATACCCGAATTTCATATTGAGTTAGGGCTACAGTCTATACCAACAATCATGCATGAAGCCGGGCTGGTAAAAAGCAAAGGAGAAGCCATGCGTCTTATCCTGCAGGGCGGAGTTGAGCTTGATGGTATTAAACTAACCACCCCCAATAGTGAAGTACGTAGTGGGTGCATACTCAAGGCAGGTAAGAGGCGTTACTTACGGCTAGTGGGATAAAAACCAGTTACCGAAACATGGCATAAGCCACTGTCTTCATTCATGAAAAGCACCACTTGCCAGGCAGAAGTATAAGCCATGGCCTTTTCTTGAGCAAAAACTAAGATTTCTTCCAAAAATCCCCTGCTCTTGTCTTGTAGCCCAGTCTCTGCCCCCTGGTTCCCACATGCTATTTAATAAGTCTTGCGCCTCATACAAGGATTCGATTTTCCCGATGGAGATGTTTAAATCGTCCACATATTCGGTGCTAAGCCACTTAGCAGACATCGGATCTTCGTACGCTTAGTGGCTTGATGATACCAGAAAGATGCTAATACCTAATATAATTGGTAGTCGTTAATCATTTGATGTCAAAATGAGGCTCCAAAAGCTTTACGTCGTTGTACCTTCTCAACTTTATTCTGAACTGTAACCATTACCCGCATCAGATAATTGTTATCCTCAGCAATGCTAATCTCATTTAGCGGATACTCTTCGTACGCGTCCCCACAAACCTCAAACCCATTTATATCTACGTACTTCAAAATTCTCTGATACAGTTCATCACTATGACCATACCCACCACGTGTATAGCCAACAGCATAAAGCGCTGCCGGCCTTCGATCATGCCCTTCTGGATTGTAAAAATAATATCTGTCAGGCCAAACCCAGTCACCTTTTTTAATCCGCTCTTCGGAGAAGCACCCCCAAACTGGATAATTCATATCCAAATCAGGGTACTTTTTACTCATCTCGTTATAGAAGCTGAATAGAGCATCATAATCATTTCTACCACGACTGTAATCATTCAGGTCTCCAAGTATTATAGCCTCGGCCGGCACGTATTGTATCGTGATTTCTTTTTCGTTAGAGTTCAATACGGAGTGAAGGGACTTTTGGAGTGCAAACAACAGTTTCCTTGCACGAACCCATTCGTCTATCTTGCTATCTATTCTGTCAAGCTGGCTCTCAAAAAGTTCATTCAACGACTCATGGGATTGGTCATCTCTCAAGGTCTTAATCTCTTCCAATGACATGCCAAATGTTTGAAATGTACGAATCATATTAATGGTAGATATCTGTCTGCCATCGTAATAACGATATTTGTTGTTCCCACGCGATATCGGAGATAGTAACCCAATTCTGTCATAGTGGCGCAGAGTTTCCTGCGTTGTGCGGGAGAATTTCGCAAACTCACTTACAGAAAAATACTTTTTATTTGACATCTTTATTCCTTTCACTAAGTCTTGAACTATATTCAGTTACTATTAGCTGTTATTATTTAGTTATAATACAACCTTTGTGTTACACTAGCGCAAGTTACTTTGTTTTGATACTATAAAAAGCATGTACATAACACTTGAGGCAGACTACGCTGTGCGCATTGTAGACGCAATCGCTCGAAGTAGTGAAAAAATGACAGCAAAAACCATTGCCAATAATGCAGGCATCACACAAAGGTTTGCGCTTAGAATTTTACACAAGCTTACCCGATGCGGAATATTACAAGCTTACAGGGGTGTTTTAGGCGGGTATAAAATTGCAAAACCACTGGACGAACTTACCGTTTACGATGTACTACACGCCATTGAAGGACCAATTATTCTAAATCGTTGTTTATTGGAAACTACTATATGCACTCGAGTCCAAGATAAAAACTGCCCTTATCATAGGGTATTTAAGAAACTATCTGATTTGGTTTGCAAAGAGTTAGCCTCTATTAGCTTTGCAGACGTTATTAATTCAAGCGAATAGACACCAGTAATAATACACCTGTCACATCAATACACTTACAATTAACTTCCATGAGTTCTCGGTATCCTGTTGTCATCAGCGGGTAAAACCATTTCTATTTATTCAATTAAATCTCAACACCAAAAACTCTTGGTACCCCACCGCAAATGATAGTTTTTATCACGACGGAACCTAAACAACTATTCACATTTAGCCAATATTGTTTTGTTACGAAGTTTATGTGCCGTCGTAATAGCACATTCTTGTGAATAACAATAATGTAGCTATCCATGCATAAAATAATTCTTCGCATCTAGTGCAATCCCGCATTGTTTCTATAACAGTATTTTGACACTTGTGCAACACAAATGTATACTTTCTTAGTATAGATTGCCTCGCATATATAAAAGGGCTTTCTAATATCGTTTCAAACCAAATAAGTAGATAGGAGTGTCTAATGTCATCAATAATTCCAAAAAGTACTAAAAACTCTGGCGGAGGTATGCATTGAAAATCTCAAAAAGTATCCGTATTATCGGAAAGAAAGTTCTATCAAGTTTGATTTTGGCAATCATGCTCGCAGGAATGGCACCAATAACTGGCAGTCTTTTCACGCCAAATATACTGGACGCACAGATGTCCACTAGCCAGAAGACAGCGGCAAATTTTATTGATGTTAAGACTGGCTCATGGCACAACTTAGCTTTAGACGACGAGGGTCGAATATATACTTGGAAAGGCCCCACCGACAGTGACAATTTGCTTGGCCGCCCCGTAAACGGCGATCGCGATATTGCTGTGCAGGTTATGACGGCCTATATGTCGGACGGCACACCCATACCAATGCCGTTTATTACGAAGATTTCTGCCAGTGAGTCTGGTTGCGTTGTTCTAGATGTGAACGGAAACATCTGGTCATGGGGTCTTGCTAATAGAGGTGGCGAACAAAACGTAGGACGCTCCACTGCCAACGTTCCGTATGGCAGGCCAGGAATGGTTGAACTGCCAGGCGGCATTAAGGCTGTAGACATTACCGCTGCTGGTTTTGGCGGCGGAGCCGTTGGGGCTGACGGAAACCTTTATACTTATGGAAATTCTGGCAATACACTCGGCACTAACGCTGGAACAAACAATGCATTAGGGCTCAGCAACATAGCAGGGACCGCGCCATTGAACGACGGTGCTAGCAGACCTACTCTTATCACTCATGACGAAGACAGCCAGCCTTTGGTCGGCAACATTAAATTCGAACAAATATTCCGTGGCGACTACTATAACAATATGACTTCCATGGCTCTTGGAGTAGACATCTCCTCTGGCGATCAAGTTATCTACACATGGGCGTGCGGTACCAGCGGCGCAGGTACCACTATGGCAAACAGTGGTTATACTCAAAGACCTTTTAGAGTTAACCTGCCTGGCAATATCGGGACTCCTGCAAATCGCATTAAACTCATTGACGTAGGGGTAGGCTGGTTTTTATTTTTGGACAGTGATGGCGACCTATATACATGGGGCAGTTCAAACTCCACGGCAGGCAACCATATGGGACACGGGCTTGCAGCTGCATCCGGTCACAAGAATGTACCGACAAAAATAACCCAAGTTCAGAGATGGGATGGATCTGGCACCAGCTATACTTTAGTAGAAGCTCCTAAATTCAGGTCAGCCTCAGCCTACGCTTGGACTATGACAGCCATAGCTGAAGACTATACCATTTATGTTAATGGTGAGAGCATATACGGCAAACTCGGAACTACGCCCACTGTTGCTCAGCAATATTATTTCTGGCAAATACGTCCCAGCACGATGACAATCAACACGGTCTCGGGCGCTAACACGTCTCTGCCCACTTCCATAGACGGACAGCCCACTCAATTTCTGTACGTCTCAATGGGATATCAAGGCACAAGTTTTGTTGACCAGCACGGCAATGCATATGTAGTCACCACCACCTCCGGTTACAGCGGGAGAGCGACTGCGGCAGAGCCGTGGGTACATGTCAAAAATGACGTGACCCCTCTATTTAGCTCAATTGTCTCTGTCCCCAATGAAAATATTAAGCGATATACCACAGCTAGATCGAGCATTGACGTCACCACTTCTAGGGCAACCGATGAAGTTAAATATGTGATCTTATACCCAGATGACTGGACACAATTTGTGTACAATGACCCAGGAGTTTTTGGACATGGTGAAATTTTCTACTGGATGTCTTTCTACGAAATTGATCCCCCTTACTTTATGAAAGATTCAGACGGGACTATTCTTGTTTCCCCCAATGGCTCAAAGGAAACTTCTCGCTATTACGCTAATCCATCCATAACCGAGGAAATGTTCAACCAAGCTTATGAAGCCAAAATGGCATTAGGCGGGCCAGGCGATGCTGGAATTCTTACACAGCAATCCGCCACGCAGTATTCAAGCGGTGCAGTGTTTGGTGAAAACTGCATCGTTTGGCTCCAAACCGTAAATGATGAGCAAACAACCCGCATTATGTTCCCATACGACAATGTTTACACACCAGTAAACGTCTATGTTCAGGGTGTACTTGAAGGCACAGGGGAGGTGTTGTACACCAATGTTGTACCACAAAATCAAGTTGCAAAGGATAACGCCCACCTTGCTCCTCCAGTCGGGTACGGCGTACCGCTAAACCGTGAAGGAGATGATCTGGCATACCCTCTTGGCTATACTCCACCTCTCGGATGGGATGTGGTACAACCACAGCCAATTACGGACACATCTGTATGGACGGCAGCTGGCTATTATACACTCAAAGGTGGCAGTAGTCAGACAGCACTGAGTACTGTTCCTGATCAATACGGTATATACCACCGAGTTGATTCAAGTAAGGAACTAATTCTAGACAGTTACGGCTACTATGAGCATCGCAATACCCCGACACATAGCGTCAACATCGTGACCTTCATATACGAGAAAAACCCTGAGATGTGGGCAGATGCTGAGCTTGAATTCGTGTACGAAAATGGCACTCTAGTACCAGGCATTAGCAACGAATTCCGAACCATGATGTTACCTGTTGGCCCACTAACGCTATACGATCTGGGCGAACCGTATTATCCCCCAACCTCATCGTCCGCACCTAACGCTATAGCGGTTGGATATTTTGTAGGAACAACCTACGCCAACACCTATACAGCATGCACATTTCCCGAAGGATTTACTCCTATCATATCTTCAAACGATCCTGTAAAAGTTTACATTATTTATAAAGAAGGTTTAGTGCCTATTACAGAAACTTACCATAGTATCGTCGATGACACCGCTTCCGATACTCCAATTCCAGACAATTCTGGTATTTTTAGTATTAACAATGGATTTGATCCTAGTACTAACGTCGATATTACTCGCCCTATTGGCCCTGACATTACCGGATATGTGCTCTTCGGCTATGAGGTCTATAGAACGGCTAGCACAAATAGTGATCCTCTTGGTCTGATAAAGACAGTTCACTTCACATGGAGTTCACCGAATCCATATCAAACTGGTAATTATGTCAAGGTCCCTGCCACGATAGAAAACATTCAATCTGGCGAAGAGTACACCATCAAATGGCTATACTATCCTGACACAGATGGTGATGGCATCCCCGATGAGTATGAAGCATCAGTTACCATTTACTGGCGAGGCATGAACACCGATGGAGTCATCAGCAATTTGAATGAACTCACGGTTAAAGATCTTGTTGGCACTCAAAAGAGTTTTTCAGAAAGCAAAAATGATTACCTAGACTATCCCAATCAATGGATATTTAATCCAACAGGATACACTCCAGCAGGCAGCATTTCCCCATCTCCGTCAATCGCCTTGGCAAAAGGCACAAACTCTCCTGTGTATTTTTGGTATGATGCGGATATAAACGAAAACGACATTCCCGACAAAGATGAACATATCATAGTCAAACATCGTATATACGAAGATGATATAACTGTATTACGGCCAGATGATAGAATTCCTTTCCTATTAGGCGGCATATATTACGGCCCCCTCGCGTCTATGCCTATTCCCCAGTATCACGCTGTCGGATGGGTCGCTGGTGATTACAATGTAAGCATGGATGACTTAGATATTCACCTGATGGACTCACTTGCCAATACCCTTTTCCTTGGATTTGAAACTGACCCAACACCAAACGATCAAGTAGTTACAATTATCTATAAAAAAATCGCAGCGCCTATTACTGTCCATTTCACAGTAGAAACGTACATGGGAACTCCTATGAGCATCCCATCACTAATTCTAAACGGCCTAGTCGGGCAGGATGTAACACCACTAGTGAATACATACGACCCGTTGGCTGGAAATTCGATGTGGATTCTTGATATCACCAGATCTGTATTGCCTCCATCTGGCGAATACAAATTCACTGATACCGCCCAGAACTATTTACTGTTCTATACAGAAAACCTAGAGTATAAAATCATCACTGTGATCATAAATTCAACTGACGGCAGGCTCGACTTTGAGTATCGCGAATATGCCCATCAAAACGATTCAGCTTTTGATATTACGGCTCCATCAATCCCCAATTATGAGGTAACAGGGTGGACTCTCTATGAATCAACTGGTTTTGAAGTTCGTGTGGAACCTCCTTTAGGCACTGGAACTAATGATACAGTAAATGTTGATCCCGGGAATGGTCATCAGATTCTTGTTTTCAGCTACAATTGCCTTGATACAGAGGTTCGTGTTGAATTACGGGGCCCTAACAACGAACTTTTTGATAGCTACTTTTTAGACAATGCCAGGGTTGGAGAGAAATATGCAGTGGTTGCCCCGCATCTAAATGGTTGGTCTTTAAACGATGACCTGATAAAAATCATTGACCCCGTAATGAAAGGCACCAACCTTGTAGTTTTCAAATACGCAGAGGTTGCTACAGTCACATTTGAGTACTATGAAGTCGGCAACACCGATCCCATAATGCGTCTCAATATAACCACTGAGAACACCTATACTTTGAGTGACCTTGAGATTGCTCTTGCACAATATTACTACACATTTGTGCCAGACATAAGCACTGGGCTCCCACTTGCTATTACACAAGCTATGCTTGATGGTAATACAAGTTTTGTTTTCAATTTCTATTTCACTAAGGATTTAGTTCCTGTAGTAATTACCCGTATAGACGAGACCAATGTCAAAATAGCCGATGATATTCTCATACATGCCCATCCTACCGATACTACAAACTGGCTACGCGCCGGTGAAATGGCAACAGTCACAACAGAGGATGTGCCAGGCTGGGCATTGATAGGAGACAGTAGCAAAGCTATTTATGTTGACCCGACTAGTACTGTTAGCACACCACAAGTCGTCAACTTTATTTACAGGGCTACTGAGATGGGCAACGTACGTGTAGTGTATTACACAGAAGTTGGAAGCACAAAACAGGTCATCTCCGAATATACCGTTCAAGTTCAAATAGGCAGCACTTTTAAGACTACTGCCCCATCAACTATTCCTGGATTTAGTTTAGACCTAGCTGCCGGAGAGAGTAACCCCAAAACCATATTCGTACTTGGTGCAACCGAAAATCTAATTGAGTTCCGGTACGAGAAAGATGTGGTAAGCGTTACTGTTAACCTTGAGGACAACAATGGCAACCCCATTGGAACAGCAATTGTCTATGATGTTCCCAAAGGCGTTGACCATGTCGTTTACGC
>JGI24702J35022_10000108_pt1 | contig 38680 bp, 6 predicted proteins | sample TergutTh196P4_FD_35022 | JGI IMG/M metagenome (IMG submission 35022) | reverse complement strand
GAGCCGTAAGGGTGTACATTCCAAAAGCGCAGATTGTGGCGGGCGCGTTTGTGCAAGTTGTTGTAGCCACAACATTGAATCAGAGCTGGCAGGGAGGCAATATTGAGAACGCGGCGCAGCTGTACTACCAGAGGAAAACCGGCGGAGAGGAGAATAGCCCGGATCCCGGGAACCCGTATAGCCCGTATGATCCGGAGAATCCTGACGGGGAGGACAAAGAAATCTCGGAGAGGATCCACACAGTGATCTTCAATGACAACTATACAGGAGGCATTGGCGACGGATACGCTCAAAGGAAGATAGTCCATAATCAGGCGACCGGAGCGGAAATGCCTGAAAGCCCAACCCGTCAAGGGTATCAGTTTGCGGGTTGGACCACGGCGGTGGACGGTTCCGGAACGGTCTTTACATCGATCACGCTTGTCACAGAGGGCGCCACAGTATACGCCAGCTGGACGCCGGAGCCTGATAACAGGCCAAACGACCCGCCAATTCAGCCGTTGCCGACTATAACGCCTGCTACAACTCCTGAACCAACGCCGGAGCTTACCCCCGGACTCATGACTCCAAGCCCGTCGCCAACTCCGAGGCTGGGCAGAGTAGAACCCTTGCCAACTATAACGCCAGCGTTACAGAACGCTACTCCGACGCCTGCCGACATCGAAGATCTCAACATAGCTGCAGGAGCGGCGGAAGTGACGCCAATGCCGACGCCCAGACCCACGCCTGCGCCGATGCCGACGCCGGAGCCATCGCGAGTGATTGTGTCCACGCCGGCGCCCCCCGTACGGACGGCGCCCGTAGCGCCGCCGCCAACGCCGGCGCCTGCGCCGGAACGCGCGCCGGATGATTCGCCCGGGGAAGGTCAGCAACTTCTGGCGCAGATTGAACTCCCGCCACAGGAAAACATTATGGTGACCGAGTCGGCGCCGTTGGTGAGTATAACGAAAACTTTTATTCAGGATGAGGAAGTTCCGATTATCACAATCGGAGATATAAGCATACCTCTGTTCGGCCCAAATTGGGGGGCGGATTACTGGGCGCTAATGAACCTGATACTGTGCTTGTTGGGAGGCATATTCGCTGTTGTAACCGCGATCCGAATGGTCCTCCATAAGAGACGCGAAAGAAAGAGTTATGAGGAGAGCATAAAGCGGGCAGGGATGGGGGAAGACAGCATACGACGCCTCCATGAGGATTTGCGCAGTATCAGCGAGGATGAGCAATTTAACGGCAAACAGAAGCAGCCCATCTGGATGGCGGCGACAATAGTACAGGCAATAGCCGGAGTGTTCCTATTCCTGCTCACGGAGGATATGGACAAGAGCATGGCGTTAATCGATCTGTGGACGATCGCCCATGTGATACTGTTTATAGCGGAAGTGATTGTAATCACTATGGTTTTCAAGCGTACGGCAGTCACGGTAGTATTTGATACAAACGGAGGAAGCGAGAATTTCACGCAGAAAGCGTTAGTTGGCGACAGGCTCACTAAACCTGGGACGCCCTTCAAGGAGGGATATATATTTTCGGGATGGTTTACAGACAATACCTTTGAAATACGATGGGACTTCACTGAGGACATAGTTGAAGATGAATTGAAGCTCTTTGCCCAGTGGGTCAAGCCTGATGATATGGCGGCTGAAGAAGCATACTCAGGAGAAGAGCCTAATGACTAGTGGAAAACCGCGCTGTTGATTAGCTGTAGAAGCTGAATGATCGGGAGGACGGGATTATGAAAATATCCCTTCCCCCGATTTTATTTATGCTTTATTTGCGCCAGTCTTGTTAAAAAATTAAATTTTCTATTGTTTGAATCAAATTCTGTGGTACAATACTTGTTACAAATTACCTTTTTAAAGACATCGGTTCGGCGCATTGGCGACATGCGCTCTATATGGGGATGGACTAATGAAGAATAAGCTAATTTTGAGAATGTATTTGATTTTGGTAGCAACCGTTCTGGTTGTGGCTGTCGGCGTGTATTCTATCGTATATGCCCTGTCGCACGCTGCGGTAATAAATGATGTTCGTGAACGCGGCGAGGGTGTTAAAGACTATTTACTGGAAGTAATCAGCTCCGAAGATTTCGAGATGGTTAAGGATAAAGGTGAAGACGGCGCTCTTGCACGTGCCCGCGTCCAGGTAGAACTAAGCCGGCTTAGCGGTCCGGGTAATATCAGGCACCTTTACCTGGCTTGGGAAGACGAAGCCGGTGAGATAGTTACGACAACAGACGGTCAGGAGGCAGAAAACGGGAACACGGGATATTGCCTGACCGGGGAACTCGTAGACAAGTTGGTGAGTAGCTTCAGTGAGGGTGTTCCGAATGCGGGAATTAGTATGTTTGACACGGAATACGGCTGGGTCTATCCGATTGTCTGGCCAGTTATTGACGCACGGGATCAGCAGACCGTGGTTGCAATTTGCATGGAATTTGACGTTGAATCCATTCATCGCGCATTCCTGAACACAGCGCAGAACACGCTTGCTATGACGGGAGCGTTTATATTTATGTTTTCGGTTGTCGCTTATATTTCCCTGGGCAAGGTTACCGAGCCGTTCTATAAAAAAATAGCATATACCGACATCCTGACAGGATTTGAAAACAGGATGGCGTTTGAGCAGGGATTACTTGAATGTGAAGCGATGATTGCTCGCGCAGCCTGCGGTGATATTTCCCTTATAACATTTGACATAAACAATCTGAAATACGTCAACGACACGTTTGGGCACAAACAAGGAGATATTTACTTGAAAAACACGGCTAATGTCCTGGCGCAGAAACTCTACGGCTTGGGTAAGCTATACAGAATTGGCGGCGACGAGTTTGCGTCAATACTGATAGGCAGGAAGCAGGAGGAGATTTCGGAACTGCAGAAAGCTGTCCGTGAAGACAAGACTATGGTGCTCAAAAACCGGGAATTCAGTTGCGCCTGTGGCGTCGCAACCCTTAGACGCGAGGTTGACAACAGCCTTCGAGACGTGTTGGCTCGCGCTGATGAAGCAATGTACAACGAAAAAAGAAGGCAAAAAGGACTGGCTCAAATAGCTTCTGCAACACCAATTCTTCCTTAGAAGGCTGGTTATTCATAATAGATAACGTAGATTGCGTTTAGATGACGTAGACTGCGTTTAGATAACGTAGACTGCGATTAGATGACGTAGACTGCGTTTAGATGACGTAGACTGCGATTCTTAATCTTAAATTTAGTTAAGGTTTCTAAAAAATAATAATTGGTGCATTATTTGAATCCCTTTATTTTCAAGGCTGACAATACATTTATTACAATTGTGTTGCATAAAAATTAAGAGAATGTGTCAAGAAATCTTGTGGAAGCTATTGTGTAGTTGTTGATTTATGTTAGAATTATACTTAATTATATAGATATGAATGCCTTATAAGACATTTGAAAAACATTGGCTTCACTTCTTTTGACGGGAACATTGTTCTTTTCAATGTTTTATGCTGCCATTTGCATGTGGAATATTATTTGAGAGTTCCTTATTATTCTTTAGTGACAAATCGGTTTCGCTTGGGTCTTTGTTTAAAGGAGTATTTTTATAGTTCTCAGGTTTCAAGCGACCGAAGCGGTAATGTTTACCAGGAAGGAAGCGTTTGTTGAACAGGCGCAGGAGCTAAGGATGGAATTCGAAAAAGCGGATGGTGGTGGAGAGTTTGAGAAGCTTAGAAAGTCGAGAGTTTTCGGATAGTCTGGCTGTGACCGGGATGCTAAAAAGGATTTTCGATTTGCGCGGCGATTGTGTAAGCAGTGAAGTGCAGGTCCGACAGATGTCATGGCCGGTAAAAGTGATGATTACGGAGGGTAGATTCGACAGGGAGCAAGATGTTTTTCGCCGGTTCGACCGGCGTCAATCCAAATGCATTGGCAGATGAATGTATGGCCGCGGCAATAACTGCGACTGCTAAACAGTTGTGGTATTGTTGTGGCTACTGCAATTGTAGCGACGCCGACGAGGGAAAAGCAGTAGCTGCGATGAAGAAAAGGCTGTAGCGCCGACGAGGGAAAAGCAGTAGCTGCGATGAAGAAAAGGCTGTAGCGCCGACGAGGGAAAAGCAGTAGCTGCGATGTTGTAAAGCTGAAGCGCAGGCGGTGGTTAAGTTGAGACGGGAATAGTGGCAAAAGCTGAAACTCAGACGGTGGTTAAGTTGAGACAGGAAAAGTGGCAAAAGCTGAAACTCAGACGGTGGTTGAGTTAAGGCGGAAGCCAAGAGCCGAGACAAAGCAGTAATGAAGGCAGTTAACATTTTGAAAGGTGCTTAAACAGTATATGCCTAAAACACTGGTTGAATCGCAACCTGGCGGGGAACAGGCGGTTTATAAAAAAGAAGGAGACGAATTCGAGCGAATTGTCCGAAAAGCGATGCTTGGCGACAACGACGCTCTTTATGTGTTATGTGAGCGAATTGCAAAAGGCGTTTTGTTCCGTACGACGCATATTCTTAATAACCCTGCAGACGCAGAGGATATATCCCAGGAAGTCCTGATCCGCATATGTGAGAAAATCCATACCTTACGAGAGCCAAAAGCGTTCAAGGTATGGCTTAGTAGCATCGTTTCCAATGAGACCAGACGATATATGGCGAAAAGAGCAAAGTATAGAGATGTTTTGAATATTGATGATCATATGGAGGCGGTTATGGAAAAGAAAAAGGATTTCCTCCCGCAGGAACACGTAGAAGATGAAGAGAGTCGAGAAGCGGTAATGGGAATAATCGCGAGCCTTCCAATGCGCCAGCGGGAGGCTGTTATGCTGCGCTATTATAACGGGTTAAGCGTCACTGAGGTGGCTCAGGCGATGGATATTGCAAAGCAAAACGCGTCACGGTATCTGGCTCTTGCATATGACAAGCTAAAGCTCAAGCTTGAAGAGCAGACGGCTTCAGCCAGAACTCCGGGTATGGCCGCTGCTTTGCCGCTTGGCGCATCACTGGCATGGACGTTGCACAGAGAGGAAGCGCTTTTCACGCCTTCAAACGAGACATGGCTCGAGACAACGCTAACCAAATGCAGTGAATTTATCATCGCAAGAAAAACGTCGCCGATTCCAATAACGTCTAGATATTCTGCGGCGACAATCGCCCTGTCCGGGTTGCTGATGAGTACATTCGCGACGATCTTTGCCACAGTAGCGCTCACTGTTGGGATAATGCTGGGCGGAACGTCATCCATCAAGATTGAACGACCGACGTCATCCGTAGAGGGTATGGTAGTGTTTTCAGGAGGCGCAACTATTGATGAAAAGACGGTATACCTTAATCCCACACGGGCGGAAAAACGAACGGAAAGCCCACAGGGCGAGGTAGAGACGCTTAAGTGGTGGATTTCGAAACCGAATGACGATGAGATATTGTTTGAAGGTGTTGGCGACGTGGTTGACGACGCGTTGATTAAGCTTCGTGAAGGATTTGGAGACGGCGAGTATATGCTCTACTTCAGGCTGAAAGATCAAGTGGGCGGAATTCACAGAATGGGAAGCAATTTCTACCTTTTAGACACGCCGGGTTCGGGGTTATAGGTCATTCAAGAGCAACACAAAAATGAGAAGACGGGATAGCACAAAACAGAACAACGAGAAAATGGGACGGCACGAAACGCAAAAATGAGAGGACGGGACAGCACAAAACGCAAAAACGAGAAAACGGGATAGCACAAAACAGAACAACGAGAAAACGGGGCGGCACAAAACAGAACAACGAGAAAGAATGAACCAGGGTTTATAAAATTATCCTGTTTACATAGATAAATAACAAGAATACGCCATTGAAATAAGACACTAAAAATAAGAACCGGAGCCTGAGGGAGTCGGGAAATATGGAGGGAACTGACATGAAAGAACTAAAACAATCTACAAGAAAAATTCTGGTGTTATTGCTGGCGCTGTCATTGATAATGACAAACTTCATGACGCCGGGATTAGCGGACGAGATCGCTGCTGATAGGTTGGAGACGTATCCGGATGAAGTGCATGTGTTATCTATTGATAACGACAATGCAAATGAATCAGGTGAGTCTGGTAGGACAATTGAATTAATCCCATCCAGTGAATTAGACGGGTCAGACGAGCAAAGCGGGTCCGTCGAATCTGGCGAGCGGGGCGAGAGCCAAGCTGCAGAGCAATCGTCCGGTGAGAGCGAACCCGGAAAGAGTGAATCGATAGAAGGCGAACTCGGAGAAGGTGAACCTGCGGAAGTTGAGCCTGGCAAAAGTGAACCTGGCGAAGGCGAACCCGGAGAAGTTGAGCCTGGCGAAGGCAAGCTCGGCGAAGTCGAACCTGGTGAAGGTGAACCCGGCGAAGGCGAACCCAGTGAAGGTGAACCCGGTGAGGAAGAGTCCATCGAAGGAGAACCCGGTGAAGAAGAGCCCGGCGAAGGCGAACCCNGAGAAGAAGAACCTGGCGAAGGCGAACCCGGCGAAGAAGAGCCCGGTGAAGAAGAGCCTGGCGAAGGCGAGCCCGGTGAGGAAGAACCCGGAGAAGGCGAACCCGGAGAAGAAGAACATGGCGAAGGCGAGCCCGGAGAAGGCGAACCCGGTGAGGAAGAGCCCGGAGAAGGCGAACCCGGTGACGGCGAACATGGCGACGGCGAACCCGGTGAAGGTGAACCCGGCGAGGAAGAGTCCAGCGAAGGCGAACCCGGAGAAGGCGAGTCCGGAGAAGCCCCTCCCGAAGAGGAAGCCCCTCCTCCTATAGAAGAGACGCCTGCAGAAGAAGAGATCAAGGCCAATATTTCATTCTCTTTCTCCAACCCTCTTGTTTTGGATTTAGAAGAGATAAAGTCTAACGACGATGTTTATAAATTACTGCTGATAGGTGTTTCAGCATATGATGAAAGCGGAAATGATGTTAGCGATCAGGTATATGTACTTGATGACGGAGGGTTTATCGAGTATGCCAACGGCGTTCTTCAGAGTGAAGGCGTTGGCGGTGGCGCCGGCGGAGTCGCAATAGGCGGATTGCCGGGCATCATAGGAGGTCCTGCGCCGATCGGCGGCTTTGAGGCGTTGCTGACCGGCCCAAACAGCGTTCCTGCCTCGGGTGGTAATGGTGTATACGCTTTTGAGGGCGAGGTCACATATGCTGCGGGACATAAGAAAAATGGCGAGGTGTTCGTAAGCGATCCCAGAGCAGTTCTGGTGAGAAACGATATAGGCGTCCTCGAGTATCAGGATCTTGTTCCCCTGGACGTTGATATACCCGGGGAGCTGGTGGTTGATAAAGTTGCTACGCCGGGCGCCGGTTCAAGTGAGGCCGACAATAACTGGGAATGGGATATTACGCTCACTTTACGCGGGCTGGATCTTATGACCACTTCCGATATTGTACTGTTGCTGGACACTTCCGGCAGCATGGGTTCCGGGGCGAGCAGTAAGACAACCTACATGAAAAACGCCGCCTTGCTTTTTGTAAGGGAATTGCTCAAAGGAGACGGAAGAACGCGTGTCGCGCTTATCGATTACAATAACGCCGCAACGGTGCGCAACGGTTTGACCACAAACCTCGCCGCGCTCGAGGGGGCGATAAACTCGCTGACCGCGTTGGGGGGCACGAATATACAGGATGGTTTGGCAAAAGCCCAGGGATTGCTCAGTGATTCAACCGCGAGCAATAAATATATTGTGCTGTTGAGCGATGGGGATCCTACATACTCGTATCCCTGCACGGCGGTGAGCAACGTCACAATTACTTCATGCGTCTTAAATAACCCCGTTTGGAGTGTTAGCATGAACACTGTCAACACTACAAATTTCAGTATGCTTTTTGACACGACGGACTTGGTTGGCGACGGCGGAAGTTATGATATTTCTTACACCGGCTTTGACGCAGGCAAAGGCGCGTTAATCCGTTGCCCGGAAAACCACAATCACCCTTTCCCGCCCAACCACGGTATACCCACTGTATATCAGGCTAAGATGGCAAAGAGCGAGGATATCGGTATCTACACCGTCGCGGTAGCTTCGGGGATTATCGGCGAACAAGTGCTGCAGCAGTGCGCCAGCGGAGTTAACGGCGCAGGTCACGCCTATTCCATAGCCAATTCCACACCCGGCGAGTTGGACAAATTGGCCGGCATATTCTCCGAAATATCCGGCAATATATTATATGCTGCGAGATCAGCCACAGTAATAGATCCTGTAGGGGAAATGTTCGATCTAATAAGCAGTATCAGCACTTCAAAGGGAACTGCTACGTTTAACCCCAGTCCCGCGCCGGGAACCATAACCTGGGACGTTGGCGACGTCAGGGAAATTGACGACGTAATCACCATGAGGTATACAGTGAGGATCGATACCAGTAAAGCGGATCCGGAAACCATGTACCCCACCAATAAGACAACATATGCTGATTATATAGACGTCTATGGAGATAACGCGTCAAAGCCGTTCCCAATACCGCAAGTCGGATATCCGCAGGTGGGTTCCATCACACAGATGATATACGTTGTTGACGAGTTGGGCAGGCCGTTGGACGCGCAGGGACAGCCGGCCGCCAGCAGGGATTTGATAGACATTATCGAAATGGTGCGCGTCATAAATCCCACCCCTGTTTCGACGGATCCGTACGTGTTCCACTACGGTACATATACTGTTAGCGCGGATCTCTATCGTACAATAAACGGCGATAACTATCAGTTTGTGCAAGGGACCGCTCTCAACATGGGAGACGTTAGCCCCACATCAGTTACCGTCAACGTGAGCAATCAATCGGCAAGGGTTTACTATGCGTACCGGCCGCTGAGCGCCGGGTGGGTAGCCCCCAACTGGGAGAGGTTGAGGGAAGCCATAAACATCCATAACGCTCCTACAATCACGATCTATCCCGGCGGTTATGTGAACAATGACGGAATTCCAGAGGTTATGATAGGCGGCGTTCCGGTATTGGAGGACCTGGCTGCCGGCAGGCTGGTTGTAATAGACAATGACGACCCTGCGAACGGAGGTACCAATGAAGCCATCTGGAGAACCGATAACGGGACTGAGACCGGGATTTGGGTTGACCGGGCAGTTACTATCATAGCCTATGGCAGCACGACAGTGCCATTGATTTCCAGAACCTCTGAAACAACCAGGCATTTCTATGTCCAGCCTGGAGGGTCGTTGACTGTTGACAGAGGCATAGTTATTGACGGCAACAAGAGCGCTAATGAAACGGCGAGCGATACTGTGGGCGGCGTGCGTGTGAGTGGCGGCGGCGTCTTTACGCTGAAAGAAGGCGCTTCGATAATAAACAGCAGGGCGTATCTCGGCGGAGGCGTAAGCGTTGTAAATAACGGTGTATTTAATATGAACGGCGGCGTCATAAGCGGTAATGAAGCGTGGCCTCCCGGCGCCATTATTCCGGATACAGGTTTAGGAGGCGGCGTGTATGTCGATGGCGGACAGTTTATAATGACTGCCGGAACGATCACCGGAAACACTGCCGGAAGTTCCGGCGGCGGCGTGCATATCGCGAGCGGAACCTTCCAAATGAACGGCACAGGCTCTATAACGGGTAACGACAGCAGGATGGGCGGCGGCGTGCGTGTCTTTGAAGGTACGTTTACCTTAACATCCGGAAGCATCGCCAACAACAGCAGCAATGTTGGCGGCGGTGTGAACGTCGGCAAATCGGAATCGGATATAACCGGTACAGGGCATGCCTATTTCAATATTAACGGCGGCACTATAAACAATAACTACGCCGAATCAAACGGCGGCGGACTATCAATATATAGAGACGGGACAGCCACAATGAACGGCGGCGAGATCGTCTATAATGAATCAGACGGGTCGGGCGGCGGCGTCGTTGTCGCCAGGGACGGCGAGTTTTCATTGGTAAGCGGCAGGATCAACAGCAATTTTGCCGAGGGTTCCGGTGGCGGCGTAATCCTGGATGACGGCGTGTTCACCATGACCGGCGGCGAGATTAATAATAATGAAGCCGCCCTGTACGGCGGCGGTATTTCTGTAAATGGCAGCAGCTTCATGATGGGCGGCGGCGGCATCGTTGGCAATAAAGCCGGAATTGGCGGCGGCGGCGTGGACGTTGTGGGTGAAACCAGCCAGTTCGTCATGGGCGGAGGCGAGATAAACCAAAATGAGGCAAACAACGGCGGCGGCATCGTTGTGGACGGCGGAGAGTGCATAATCAACGGCGGACTGATCAGCGCCAATAAAGCCACGCTCAACGGCGGCGGCGTTTTCATTGGCAACGGCGTGTTTACATTAGGCAACGGCACGATAAGCGACAATGTTGCCGTAAACGGCAACGGCGGCGGAATTTTCCTTTATTCTATTCGAGAGAACGGTGCAGTTAACATAGAGTTTGGCTCGATCATAAATAACAAAGCGACAAACGGCAATGGCGGCGGTATTTATATATACTCCGTCGGCGCGGGCCGTACATTTGCATTGAAAGGCGGCTCTATAAACGCGAACGAGGCGCTTGACGGCGGTGGTATTTATGTCCGCGACGTTGCGGCGACCGGTCGATTTGAGGCGACTGGCGGCTCTATCGTTAATAACAAAGCCGCGTATGACGGCGGCGGCATCTTTACCAGGAATCACAGATGGATGAACATTGGCGCCAACGTTGGATTCTCTGGCAATACCGCTGGCTACGGACAGTACCGGTTGGATGAGTACCGGACAGATGGCGTATATGATCCCGGAGTACCGATCACGGTTGGGGAACTTATCGCGTTACACGGCGCGACCGCCATTATTCGGACCACTCCGCCCTATTCGGCGCCTAACGACGGCGGGGACGCTTTCCTGTACCTCGCCAACAATTTCGACCTGAACTTCAACGGTGAAGGGGCGCTTAAGCCCGGTATGTTCAACAAGGTTGCGACCAGCCACACGTTCAGCGGGGTTGGAGATACGGTGGAATACACCGTCAGCTACAGGTTGCCGTCGAGTATCGGAGGATACGAGGGGTTCTTGGTATTTGACGATTTGCCTTCCACTTTGGACTATTTGACGGGGAGCGGCTCTGTGGCTATAAACGGCGCTCCTATAGGCTCGATACTCGTGAGATACAACACCGCGACGCGCACCGTGAGCGCATACATACCGAAAGGTAACCTGAGCGAGGATGCGTTGATTGACGTTAAATTCAGCGTAACGATAAACAGCAATTGGCTTTTAAACGGCGGTCCGATAACTAACACTGCTTATTACATAATTGACCGCACTGATGACGGCGTAGAACCGAGCCCGGATTCCGGAAACGCGGATGATTACGCTCAGGAGACGGTGTATCCGACGGTCGAGAAGCCTTCTGACTATTCGAAAGACGCGGCGTCCGGAAGCAAGACGTACACGCCCGGCTTGACTCCCCAGGTGAGCTACGAAGTAAGCTTTACGATCCCTGATGACGACAATTTGCAGTATTACACGATCAGGATTGTTGACACATATTCACCCGAGTTAACGTATTCGGGATTTGGGATATCAATTGGCGCCGGCGCGGCGGTAGTCCCGGTAAACGTCAACCATAACAACGCTGCAAAAACCGTAGTGTTCACAATGAGCGGCGCTGATCTTTTGAGCTACGCAGGCGATGAACTGACGCTTACGCTGACGTTTGACGTCTCCCCTGACGCGGAGGACGTTTTGCTGAACAACGCTGAAATGTTCTTCGACTATGGAAACGAAGAGGATGAGGACCCGATCGACGACGATGCGGAGATCCCGCCCGTTATCACCAAACCCGGGGACTTTGCGAAGATTGCGGCGGCGGGCAGTAAGACGTACAAACCGCATGAAACAGAGTTTGTAACATTTGAAGTCAGCTTCACTGTGCCTAATGACCCGACGCTCGAGTACTACACGGTGCGTTTGTTGGATACATACGATCCCGAATTGACTTATGTCAGCTACACGTTGAGGATCAACAGCGTCTTAAACACAACGCTGCTGACGGAAGCGATTGATATGGCGAACCATGAGGCGACGTTTACGGCGGACGGGGCCGATCTTATGGCGTTTGCCGACCAGACGTTTGTCCTGTCTCTGGTGTTCCGCGTCTCCGACGACGCTGAAGAAGTGTTGGTAAATAACGCGCAATTGAATTTCGACCGCGACGACGACGAGGATCAATACCCGATCGACAAGGAAGCTGAAATCCCGCCCGTCGTTGAAAAGCCGAGCGATTTTATGAAAGACGCGGCGAGCGGCAGCAAAACGTATAAACCCGGCGTGACGAGCTCTGTGACATTTGATATAAAATTCACGGTTCCAAACGACGATAACCTTAAATACTACCAGGTGCGGATAGTCGATGCATACTCGGCTGATCTGACCTATACTGCAGGATCATATGAACTGACGATTGGCGGGGCGCTCGTTCCGACGCTTTTAGTGGTCGAAAACTCCGTCCCTGCGAGCAGGGTGGTGGAATTCACGATAGACGGGGCGGATTTGGCCGCTTATGCCGGCGCGGAATTTTCTCTGTCGCTGACGTTCGGGGTGTTAGCCACCGCGACGGAGGAGCTGGTGAATAGCGCCGAACTCAATTTCGAGCGCGGCGGCGACCCGGATGAAGACCCGGTTTCGGACGACGCGAGGATACCGCCCGTCGTTAATAAGCCCGCCGACTTTATGAAGGAAGCCGCGGAAGGGAGCAAGACTTACACTCCCGGAACAGGCGGGCAGGTTACATTCAACGTCAGTTACACTGTGCCAGACGATGTGTATCTTACATTCTACACGTTGCGGCTTGTTGACGCGTATGGGGACAAACTGTCCTATAACGGCTATTCGCTGACGATTGGCGGAGTAGTAAATACAACGCTGGTGGTGGGGGTTAGTAATAATTCGTTGACCAATACTGTGGAGTTCATCATGAGCGGCGTCGATTTGTTCAACCTTTACGCCGGTCAGAAACTCGAACTGGCGTTGACTTTTGACGTAGATGTGACTGCGACGGAAGTCCTGACGAACTCAGCGGAGTTGTTCTTCGAGCGTGGCGGCGATCCGGACGATGATCCGGTTGAGGACGACGCGGAAATACCGCCTGTTATCGCAAAACCCGCAGACTTCGCGAAAGACTCCGCGTCAGGAAGCAAGACGTACAAGCCCGGCGTAACACCGAAGGTGACGTTTGACGTGCACTTTACCGTGCCGGACAGCGAGTTCCTGCCGTATTATACGGTGCAGATAGTCGACCAATATGAAGACGGGCTCTCCTATGACTCATACGCATTGACAATCGGAGGGGTTGCCGTAGGCGGATTCCCGATATCATCTCAAGCGCTCCCGCTGGAGAAAAAAGTGATATTCACGATAAACGGCGCCGCCCTGGCGGCATATGACGGTGACGAGTTCAATTTGTCGGTGGTGTTCAATGTCGACCCCGCATTCGAAGACGTGCTCGTGAACCACGCCACGTTCACCTATGAACTTGGAGGCGACCCGGATGGAAATCCGCTCACGGATGACGCAGAAATCCCGCCGGTGGTCGACAAACCCGGAGACTTTGAAAAAGAGGCGGCGTCGGGAAGCAAGACGTACACGCCCGGCGTAACGGATCAAGTCACGTTTGAGATCGGCTTCACAGTGCCGGATGACGAGAACCTTTCATACTACACTGTGCGGATTGTGGACTCCTTCTCGCCGGATCTGGTGTTTTCCGGCGACTACGCATTGACTGTCGACGGCAGCCCCAGGTCTATTCCGTTGTCGTATGTTCCCGGCAGCGCGCCAAACACTGTTGTATTAACAATAAGCGGCGCCGATTTAGTTGTATATCGCGGTCAGGAGTTCGTGCTGGAGCTGGTGTTTGATGTGGCGCCCACCGCGAAGGACGTGCTGGTAAACAGCGCCGAGATGTTCTTCGATTACGGCGACGAAGAGGACGAAGACCCCGTCGACGACGACGCGGAGATCCCTCCGGTCGTCGAAAAACCGGGCGACTTTGCGAAAGAAGCCGCTTCCGGAAGCAAGACGTATGTACCCGGCGTCACGCCGCAGTATGTGACGTTCGATATCAACTTCACCGTGCCGGTCGACGATAATCTGTCGTACTATGTGGTGAGGATACTTGACACATACGATCCCGAGCTTACATATTCGGGTTATGAGTTGTTGATTGACGGCGCCAGCGTCCCGACGCTCTCGAGGACTGTGGACAATCGCGCCGCGTTACATGAGGTGGAGTTTATACTTAACGGCGCTGATCTGGCGGGTTATTCCGGACAGGAGTTCTCGCTTTCGCTGACGTTCGCGGTGTCGGCAACTGCCGAAGACGTCTTGACGAATAACGCGAAGATGTTTTTCGAGCGCGACGGGGATCCGGACGACGACCCTGCAGACGATGACGCGGAGATACCGCCGGTGAGAAACAAACCCGCCGATTTTTCAAAAGAGCCGGCGGCTGGAAGCATGACGTATAAACCCGGCGAGACGGATAAGGTGAAGTTCGAAATCAGCTTCACAATACCGGACGATCAATTGCTCTTTGATTACTATACAGTGCGGATTGTTGACAAATATGATCCTAATTTGACTTTTGACGGCTATGTCCTGACCATAGACGGAAGCGCTACTCCGTTGACGTTGTCCTTTGTAGACAACACCGCGAGCCGTGAATTAACGTTCTCGCTCAGCGGCGCCGATCTGGCGGCTTATGTCGATCGGGAATTCGTGCTGGCCCTGACGTTCAACGTCAACCCTGCGGCGAAGGATGTTTTGGCTAACTGGGCGTATTTGCATTTTGACCGCGGCAGCGACTTGGACGACGACCCCGCCGAAGACCTGGCGGAGATTCCGCCGGTTATAGAAAAACCGGGAGACTTTGCGAAGGATCCTGGGGCCGGAAGCCAGTGGTACACGCCCGGCGTGACGGCTGAAGTGAAGTTTGACGTCAGCTTTACGGTTCCGAATGATCCCGTCCTGTCATACTACACAATCAGGATTGTGGATACATACGAGGCCGGGCTGTTATACAAGTCCTATGCACTAACGATTGACGGGGCGGCCTCGCCGATACCTTCTATTATAGTTGTTCCTGACGGCGCGAGCCGAACCGTGGTATTCACGTTAAGCGGGGATGAACTTTTGGCCTATGCAGGAAAGGAACTAAACCTGGCGATTGCTTTTGACGTTGATCCCACGGCGACGGGCGTACTGAAAAACACCGCTCAGTTTAACTACGATCGCGAAGATGTACCGGACGAGGAACCCGAGGAGGACGTGGCGGAAATCCCGCCAGAAGTGCAAAAACCTGGAGACTTTATGAAGGATTCGGCGGCCGGTAATAAGACGTATAAGCCCGGCGAGACGACTCAGGTTGATTTCGATATAAGCTTTACGGTACCGGACGACGATAACCTTGAATACTTCACAGTCAGGATCGAGGACACGTACTCGGTCGGACTGACATACGCAAACTCTTACACGCTGACGATAGACGGCGCGCCTGTCACAACGCTGCCGATAACCGTTAGCCATAACGCCGCAACCCGGACTGTAAACTTCGTGATTGACGGCGCTGATTTGGTTGCCTATGGCGGCTTGGAATTTATACTTACGCCGAGGTTCAGCGTAGCCCTTACGGCGACCGGCGTGCTCAGGAATGAAGCTAAAATGTTCTTCGAGCGCGGCGACGACGAGGACGACAATCCCGCCGAAGACGAAGCAATTATCCCGCCCGAAGGCGTAAAGCCCGGTGACTTTGCGAAAGAAGCCGCTGACGGGAGCAGATGGTACAGACCCGGCGTGACGACGGAAGTGAAGTTCGACATCAGCTTTACAGTTCCGGACGATGCGAATCTGGAATACTATACATTGAGGATCGAGGACATATACTCGACCGGTCTGACTTTCAGCGGCGTATACGAGCTTACGCTGAACAACGCCCCAGTCCCGGCCCTGCCGGTAGTAGTAACGACCCCAGCAGGCAACGCTGTGGTGTTCAAGATAGAGGGCGCGGACCTGATGGCCCACGTCAACGAGACGTTCCTGCTGCAGTTGACGTTTGGCGTTGCTCCGACCGCGACTGATGTGCTGGTAAACAGCGCGAAACTCTATTTAGACCTTGGCGCCGACGAAGACAGCAACCCGTTAGAAGATACGGCTGAAATCCCGCCCATGATCGAAAAGCCGGAAGACTTTGCGAAGGAAGCGGCTTCGGGGAGCAAGACGTATGTACCAGGAACGACCGCGCAAGTGAAGTTCGACGTCAGCTACAAGGTGCCGTCCGACTCGTTGCTTTCATACTACACAATCAGGATCGTGGATACTTACGAACCCGGTATAACTTATGCAAATGAATACTTGCTGACGATCAACGGGTCGCCTGTACCGGCGCTTCCCAGAACTGTAACCAGTTCGGGCGCCCAGGTTGTGATAATCGTGAACGGCGCAGATTTGGTGAGTTATGCCGGTCAGGATTTGAATATCTCGCTGACGTTTAATGTATCACCCACAGCGACTGGCATATTGAGAAACACGGCGGAGTTTAACTATGACATCGGGAATGACGAGGACGACGATCCTATAGAGGACGAAGCCGTGATACCGCCGGTAGCTGACAAACCTGGAGACTTTGCGAAAGAAGCGTCGACCGGGAGCAAGTGGTACAGGCCCGGTGTGACAGCGGAAGTCATGTTTGATATCAGCTTCACGGTGCCCAACGACGATAATCTGGAATTCTTCACGGTGAGGATAGTCGATACCTATGACCCGATGCTCACATATGCCGGTTATGTTGTATATAGTGTGGGCGGAATCCCGGTACCGGGACATTTGGTAGGCTTCGACCCGGATCCGGTGAACAAAACTTTGACGATCACCCTGGATGGCGCCTATCTGATTGACTTTATAGGCGAGGAGTTCTATCTTGGAGTGCCGTTCTACGTCTCGTCCGCGGCGACGGGCGTTCTCAAGAACGAAGCGGAAATGTATTTTGATCGCGATGATCAGGAGGATGAAAACCCGATTGGGGACGACGCAGAAATACCGCCCGTTTCCGAAAAACCGGACGACTTTATGAAAGAAGCCGCAATGGGCTCCAAGATGTACACGCCCGGAGTGACGACGCAAGTTAAATTTGACATAAGCTACACCGTGCCAAATGACCCGTACCTCTCATACTATTCTATCAGGATAAGAGATACGTACGACGCGCAATTGACGTACGCCAACAGCTATACGTTGACAATAGGCGGAGTCGCCGTGCCGTTGACCCCGACAATTACAGCTAACCCCGCGGGCAACGAAGTGTCGTTCACGATTCCCGGCGCCGCGCTGGGAGCGTATGTCGGCGGGGAGTTAGTGCTGTCGCTCACGTTCAACGTGCCGCCTACCGCGAACGGCGTGCTCGTGAATACAGCTGAGTTTAATTACGACCGGGAAGGCGACAAGGACGACGATCCGATTGACGATACGGCTGAAATACCGCCGACTATCGCGAAACCGGACGATTTTGAGAAGGTGTCAGCCTCCGGATCCAAGACATACATACCCGGAGTTACGACGCAAGTGACATTTGACGTCAGCTACACAATACCGATGAATACTCTGCTTGAGTACTATACTGTGCGTATCACAGATACGTTTGGCGCTGGGCTGAGCTACGCTTCATTCGCTCTGACGATTGGCGGCGTAACCATGCCGGCCACTTTCCCGATGACCGTTAACGCTTCGGGTAACGCCGTGGTATTCGAAGTGGAGGGCGCTGACCTGCTTGCCTATGGCGGAGATAAATTCTCGCTGGCGCTGACGTTCAACGTGTCGCCAACAGCAACCGGCGTGCTTGTGAACTCCGCGGAGTTCAATTACGTCCGTGAGGGTCAACCCGACGACGACCCGATCGAGGACGACGAGATTATTCCGCCTATGGGCGACAAGCCTGCGGACTTTGCGAAAGAAGCGGCGACCGGGAGCAAGTGGTATAGGCCCGGTGTGACGGCGCAAGTCGCGTTTGACGTAAGCTTCACAATACCGCTGGACGAGAACCTGGAATACTACACAGTGCGTATAGTTGACAGTTATGACGCGTTTTTGAGCTACAGCGGCTATGCGCTGACAATTGACGGAAGTCCCGTACCGTTCAGCCCTATAGTAAATACCACAGTGACGGGCGTGGTGACGTTCACGTTCAATGGCGCCGATTTGGCGGCTTACGCCGAGGATGTGTTTAACCTTAAGCTGACGTTTAACGTGTCGAGCGCTGCGGAAGACGTGCTTGTGAACAGGGCGGATATGTATTTTGACCTCGACGGGGATGAAGATGCGAACCCGATTGGCGACACTGCGGAAATCCCGCCTATTATCGAAAATCCGGACGACTTCATGAAGGAAGCGGCGACGGGATCGAAGTTCTACAGACCCGGCGTGACTGCGCAGGTGACGTTTGACGTTAGCTACACTGTGCCAAATGATCCGCTCCTCTCATATTATCAGGTAAGGATAGTTGATACATATAGCGAAGGGTTGTCCTACGCGGGTTATGCCCTGACTATAAACGACGTTTCTGTACCGGGGCTCGCAAGGACAGTTAACAATGACGCGGCTAACTCCGAGGTGACGTTCACGGTAAATGGCGCAGACCTAGTGGCCTACGGCGGCGGGACGCTTAAAATTGCGGTGATATTCAACGTATCGCCCACCGCGGAAGATGTGCTTGTGAACACTGCGGAGTTTAATTATGTCCGCGACGGGCAGCCGGGCGACGACCCGATTACAGATGTAGCGGAGATTCCGCCCGAGATAGCCAAGCCCGATGACTTTGAGAAGTCGGCGGCGTCGGGATCCGAGACGTATCGGCCCGGCATAACGACGCAAGTGACGTTTGACGTCAGCTATACAGTACCGGTTGACCAGTACCTTTCATATTATAATGTAAGGATCGTGGATACTTATGGAGCGGGCCTGACATACAGCGGCTACGTGCTGACGATAGACAACGTCGCCGTGCCGGCGTTCCCGCTTGTCGTCGACGCCTCGACAAGCGGCGTTGTGGTGTTTGTGGCGGCGGGCGCCGATCTGGCTGCCTACGCAGGCAAGAAACTCGCTCTGGCGTTGACGTTTGACGTGTCGCCCACTGCGACCGGAGTACTGGTAAACAGCGCTGAATTCAGATATGAGCGCGAGGGAGATCCCGGCGACCCGATAGACGACGATGCGACTATCCCGCCGGCGGGCCTCAAGCCTTACGACTTTGCTAAGGCGCCTGCGGTCGGATCGCAATTCTACACACCCGGAGTAACGACGCAAGTCTCGTTTGTAATCAGCTTTACAATACCGGATGACGAGAATCTGGAATTCTACAAACTGAAGATTTTAGACACATACTCCAGTGAATTGACCTATGCAAGCAGCACTCTGACAATTGGCGGGTATGCATTCCCCGCGGTCGCCGACCCACTGGGATCCAACGTAAGGCAGTTTATGGTGGACGGATTTATTCTTGCGGATTACCCCGGAGAGGACTTTATCCTGGAGGTCACGTTCAATGTAGCGCCCACGGCAACCGCCGTACTGGAGAACAGGGCGGAGCTCAGTTATGAGAAGGACGGGATACCGGACGACGATCCAATAGAGGCCGTCGCGGAGATCCCGCCCATTATCGAAAAGCCCGAAGGCTTTGAGAAGGTAGCGGCTTCCGGATCCAAATCATACACGCCCGGAGTGACGACTCAAGTGACGTTCAACGTCAACTACAAAGTGCCGTCAAATCCGCTTCTGTCATACTACACGGTGCGTATAACGGATACATACGACGCCGGGCTTACATACACAGCTGGGAACTTTACGCTTACGATAGGCGGAGTTTTGATGCCGGTGACATTCCCGATAACCGAAACTGCGGCGGGAAATACCGTGGTGTTCGATATAGCGGGCGCCGACCTGCTCGCTTACGGAGGCCAGTCGCTTTCGCTGGCGTTGACGTTCAATGTGTCGCCCACCGCGACCGGAGTGCTTCACAATAACGCGAGATTCAATTATGTCCGCGGTAACGAGCCGGACGACCCGATAGATGACGACGAGGATATTCCGCCGATAGTTGTAAAACCTAACGACTTCGTGAAGGATCCCGCGGCTGGCTCGCAGTTCTACACGCCCGGTGAGACAACGCAGGTTGCGTTTGATATCAGCTTCACGGTACCGGACGACGAGAACCTCGAATACTTCACAGTGAGGATAGTTGACAGCTATTCGGCGGATCTGACGTACGCAGGCGCCTATGTGCTTACGATTGACTCAGCTCCCGTACCCGGACTCACGATGGGTGTTAACAGCTCTGTCAGCGGGCAAGTGACGTTCACGCTTGACGGCGCCGACCTGTTGGCGTATAGAGGCGATGCGTTCAACCTGAAGTTAACATTCAACGTCGCTTCGACAGCGATCGACGTGCTGACGAACACGGCGGCAATATATTTTGACCGCGACGGCGACTTGGACGAAGACCCGGTCGAAGACACGGCTGAGATACCGCCAACGATCGAGAAGCCGGAAGACTTTGAGAAGGTTGCCGCGTCCGGATCCAAGACGTATAAACCCGGAGTGACGACGCAGGTGACGTTCAACGTAAACTACAAAGTGCCGAGCAATCCGCTTCTGTCTTACTATACCGTGCGTATCACGGATACTTACGGAGCGGGGCTTTCATACGCCAGTTATACGCTGACGATCGGCGGTGTTGTAATGCCGGCGACGTTCCCGATAACTGTTGACAGCTCCGGCGCCGGGGCTGGCGTCGTAGTGTTCGATATTGCGGGCGCCGATCTGCTGGCTTATCCGGGCCAGGCTCTGTCGCTGGCGCTGACGTTTAACGTATCGCCCACAGCGACCGGAGTGCTTCACAATAACGCAAGATTCAATTACGTCCGCGGCAACGAGCCGGACGACCCGATAGAGGACGACGAGGATATTCCTCCGGGCGTCGCGAAACCCGCCGACTTTGCAAAAGAAGCCGCGATGGGTTCCAAGATGTACACGCCCGGCGTGACTGATTATGTGAACTTCGAAGTCAGCTTTACGATACCGGACGATGAGGATCTGGAATACTACACGGTAAGGATAGTTGACAGCTACGAGACCGGGATAACCTACGCGGGGTATGTGCTGCTAATAGACGGCGCAAGCGTTCCGGGACTCCCGATAACCGTAACCCCGAACCTTTCGGCCAATGAAGTGGTGTTTACGCTTAACGGCGCAGATCTTGCGGATTATACCGGCCTCGAGTTCTTGCTGAAGCTTACGTTTAGCGTCTCGCCCAACGCGACAGGCGTGCTCCGCAACACGGCGGATATGTATTTCGACCGCGACGGCGACCTGGACGAAGACCCGATTGGCGACACGGCCGAGATACCGCCCGTTATCGCGAAACCGGACGACTTTGAGAAGATATCTGCGGTGGGGTCAAAGACTTACACGCCCGGCGTGACCACCCAGGTGACGTTCAACGTCAATTACACAATACCGTCAAATCAGCTGCTGTCATACTACAAGGTGCGTATTACGGATACTTACGAAACCGGGCTGTCATACGCCGGCTATGTTCTGAGGATAGGCAACGTCGTTATGCCGGCCGCTTTCCTGACCGTTGACAGCTCAGGAGTAAACACTGTTGTGTTTGAAGTGCCGGGCGCCAATTTGCTGGCGTATGACGGGCAGGAATTCTCGCTGGCTCTGACGTTTAACGTATCGCCTACCGCAACAGGCGTGTTGGTGAACAACGCCGAATTCAATTACATTCGCGAAGACCAGCCGGACGACGACCCGATTGACGATACCGAGGAGATACCGCCTGTGAGCGGCAAGCCCGCCGACTTTGCAAAGGAAGCGGCGGACGGAAGCAAGATGTACAAACCCGGCGTGACGACTCAAGTGGCGTTTGACGTCAGCTTTACGATACCGGAAGACGAGAATTTGGAATTCTACACGGTGCGTATATTTGACAGCTTTGACAGCACGGAATTGACCTACAGCGGCTATGCGCTGACAATAGGCGGAGCTGCCGTACCGTTTAGCCCGATCGTCAATTCAACGATTGCGGGCGCGGTCACGTTCACGTTCAATGGCGCCGACTTGGCGGGTTACCCCGAAGGGGAGTTTAACCTGGCGCTGACGTTTAATGTTTCGCCCGCCGCGACCGGCGTGCTTGAGAACAGTGCTGATATGTATTTTGACCTGGATGACTACGAGGATGAGAACCCGATTGGCGACACGGCGGAGATTCCTCCGGAGATAGCTACGCCGGCGGACTTTATGAAGGAAGCCGCGATGGGTTCTAAGTTCTACAGGCCCGGCGTGACCGCCCAGGTTACGTTCGACATAAGCTACACTGTGCCGAATAACGCGCTTCTGCCGTATTATGACGTAAGGATAGTGGATACTTACGGGGCAGGCCTGTCCTACGCGGGTTATGCCCTGACGATAGACAGCGCCTCAGTACCGGGTCTTGCGAGAACAGTTAGCAATGACGCGGCTAACTCCGAGGTTACATTCACAATAAAGGGCGCCGACCTTATGGCCTACGCCGGTGAGACGCTCAATCTGGCCGTGATATTCAACGTATCGCCCACCGCGGAAGACGTGCTTGTGAACACTGCTGAGTTCAATTACGTCCGCGAAGGACAGCCCGGCAGCGACCCAACCGAGGATACGGCTGAGATCCCGCCTGAGTTAGAAAAGCCTGACGACTTTGAGAAGACGGCTGCTGAAGGGTCCGAGAAATACAGGCCCGGAATTACGGCTCAAGTGACGTTCGACGTCAGTTACACGATACCCGTCGACGAGTACCTTCCATACTATTCGATACGGATAGTGGATACCTATGGCGCCGGGCTGACGTACGACGGCTACGTGTTGTCGATAAACGAAATTGCCATGCCTGCGACGTTCCCGATAAGTGTTGACGCTTCTGTGAGCGGCACGGTGGTATTCGTGGCGGACGGCGCCGATCTGGTTAGCTATGCCGGTGAGAAACTCACGCTGGCGCTGACGTTTAACGTGTCGCCAACTGCGACCGGAGTGCTTGTTAACAGCGCCGAGTTCAATTATGAGCGTCAGGGGCAGACAGGGGACGACCCGATAGAAGACGATGCAGAGATACCGCCGTCAGGCCTCAAGCCTTATAACTTTGCGAAAGAAGCGGCGGCTGGATCGAAGTTCTATACGCCGGGAGAGACGACGCAAGTCGCGTTTGACGTCAGCTTCACTGTACCTGACGATGATAACCTTTCATTCTACACAATAAAGATAGTAGACAGCTATCACAATGATTTGACCTACAGCGGCTATGTGTTGACAATTGGCGGGCTTGCCGTTCCGGGGTTCGCGATAGATGACGACGCAACTGGGGCGAAAGAAGTGACGTTCACGTTTGAAGGCGCAGATCTGGCGGCCTATGTCGGAGAGGATTTTAACCTGAAGCTTACGTTCAATGTAGCGGCTACCGCAACCGACGTGCTTGTGAACAGCGCTGAAATTAATTATGAGAGGGACGGAGTACCCGACGACGACTCGATCGAGGACACGGCCGAGATACCGCCCGTTATCGAAAAACCCGAAGGCTTTGAGAAGGTCGCGGCATCCGGGTCCAAGTCATACACGCCCGGACTGACGACTCAAGTGACGTTCGACGTCAACTACAAAGTGCCGTCAAATCCGCTTCTGTCATACTACACGGTGCGTATCACGGATACATACGACGCCGGGCTCACATACACGGCGGGGAACTTTACGCTTACGATAGGCGGAGTTGCCATGCCGGCGACGTTCCCGATATCCGAAACTACCTCGGGCAATACCGTGGTGTTCGATATAGCGGGCGCCGACCTGCTGGCATACGCAGGCCAGTCACTTTCGCTGGCGCTGACGTTTAACGTGTCGCCCACCGCGACCGGCGTGCTTCACAATAACGCGAGGTTCAATTACGTCCGAGGAAACGAGCCCGACGATCCGATTGATGACGACGAGGATATTCCTCCGATTGTCGTGAAACCTGAAGACTTCGCGAAGGAAGCGGCTGCGGGATCGCAGTTCTACACGCCAGGGGAAACGACCCAAGTGGCGTTTGACATCAACTTTACGATACCTGATGACGAGAACCTCGAGTACTTCACAGTGAGGATAGTAGACAGCTATTCGGCGGGCATGACTTACGCAAATAGCTATGAGCTTACAATTAACGACGCTCCGGCGCCCGGACTCCCGATTAATGTTAACAGCTCTGTAAGCGGCCAACTGACGATCACGATTGAAGGCGCAGACCTGATGGCGTACAGAGGCGATGCGTTCAACCTGAAGCTGACGTTTAACGTGGCGTCGACGGCGACCGATGTACTCACGAACACCGCGGCTTTGTATTTCGACCGCGACGGCGACCTGGACGAAGACCCGGTCGCCGATACGGCGGAGATACCGCCTGTGATCGCGAAACCGGAAGACTTTGAGAAGGTGGCGGCGTCAGGATCCAAGATGTACACGCCCGGAGTTACGGCGCAGGTAACGTTCAACGTCAACTACACGGTACCGGGCAATCTGCTCCTGTCCTACTATACGGTGCGTATCACGGATACATACGAAGCGGGGCTTTCATACGCCGGGTATTCGCTGACGATAGGCGGAATTACGATGCCGACAACGTTCCCGATAGTCGTTGACAGCTCCGGGACCAATACAGTGGTGTTCGATATAGAGGGCGCCGACCTGTTGACCTATGCCGGCCAAGAGCTTTCGCTGGCTCTGACGTTCGACGTATCACCCACCGCGAACGGGGTGCTTCACAATAACGCAAGGTTCAACTACGTCCGCGGAAACGAACCGGACGATCCGATCGATGACGATGAGGATATTCCTCCGGTCGTCGTGAAACCCGAAGACTTTGCGAAGGAAGCTGCGACCGGGTCCAAGATGTACACGCCCGGTGAGACGGGTTATGTGACCTTCGACGTCAGCTTTACGATTCCGGAAGATGATAATCTGGAATACTTCGACGTTAAGATAGTTGACAGTTACGAGGGTGGGATATCCTACATGGGATATGTGCTGCTGATAGATGACGCAAGCGTTCCGGGCCTTGTAATGACTGTGACTCCGAGCCTTACGGACGATGAGGTGACGTTCACGCTGAAAGGCGCCGACCTGATGGATTACGCCGGCCTCGAGCTCTTGCTGAAGCTGACGTTCAGCGTCTCCCCCACAACCACAGACGTGTTGGTCAACACTGCGGATCTGTATTTCGAGCGCGACGGGGATAGCGACGAACCGATTGGCGACACAGCGGAAATCCCGCCGGTTATCGAAAAACCGGACGACTTCGAGAAGGTAGCTGCGTCCGGGTCCAAGACATACACGCCCGGAGTAACGCAGAAAGTAACCTTTAACGTCAACTACACAATACCGAGTAATCTGCTTCTGGCGTATTACACGGTACGTATCACGGATACATATGAAGAAGGGCTGACCTATGACAGCTATGTGCTAACGATAGACGGCGCCGTAATGCCGGCGACGTTCCTGACCGTTACCGAGTCAGGAAACACGGTTGTGTTTGAAGCCGCGGGCGCCGACCTGCTGTTGTACCCCGGTAAAGATCTCTCGCTGGCGCTGACGTTCGACGTATCACCAACCGCGACAGGCGTGCTTGTTAACAAGGCGGAGTTCAATTACTACCGCGAAGGGCAACCTGACGACCCGATCGACGATACGGAAGAAATCCCGCCCACTATAGCGAAGCCTGAAGACTTCGCGAAGGAGGCGGCGGTTGGCAGCAAGATGTACAGGCCCGGCGTGACGGCGCAAGTCACGTTTGACGTGAGCTTTACGGTCCCTGAAGACGATTTGCTGGAATTCTTCACTGTCCGCATTTACGACAGTTTTGACCCGCAATTGTCCTACGACGGTTATGTGCTGACAATTGACGGAAGCGCCGTGCCGTTTACCCCGATCGTTGATTCGGTCCCGGCAAACCATGATGTGACGTTCAGGTTTAACGGCGCAGACCTTCTGGATTACACCGGTGATACCTTTAATCTGGCTCTGACGTTTAATGTGTCGCCTACCGCGACAGGCGTGCTTGTGAACATGGCAAATATGTATTTTGACCGTGACGACGACGAGGATCAGGACCCGATTGGCGACACAGCGGAAATACCGCCGGAGATCGCTTATCCGGAGGACTTTATGAAGGAAGCGGCGACGGGATCTAAGTTCTATGTGCCCGGAGAGACAGCGCAAGTGACGTTTGATATAAGCTACACTGTGCCGGTTAACCAGCTTCTGCCGTATTATGAGATCCGGATAGTAGATACGTATGGCGCCGGCTTGTCCTATGCGGGTTATGCGCTGACGATCGACGACGTCTCCGTCCCGGCGCTCCCGAGGACTGTTGAGAACGATCCGGCCAACTCGCAAGTGACGTTCACTGTAAGCGGGGCCGACCTCATGGCGTATGCAGGCGATACGCTCAACATAGCGGTGATATTCAACGTAGACCCCGGAGCGACAGGCGTGCTGGTCAACTCTGCGGAATTCAGTTACGTCCGCGAAGGACAGGAGAGCGAAGACCCAATCGACGACGATGCGGAGATACCGCCTGTTATCGAGAAACCTGATGATTTTGAGAAGATAGCGGCGTCCGGTTCCAAGACATACACGCCCGGAGTGACGACGCAGGTGACGTTCGAAGTCAACTACAAGGTACCGGGTAATCCGCTTCTGGCTTACTACACGGTGCGTATTGTGGATACATACGCGGATGAGCTGACCTACCTGGGATATGAACTGACAATTAACGATGTAGTCATGCAGTCAACATTCGTAACCGTTATTGAGGATGCGGCTAACAACACAGTGGAATTCATTATCGAGGGTGAAGACCTTGTCGCCTATGGCGGAGATGATTTCTCGCTGGCGCTGACGTTTGGCGTATCCGCCGACGCGACCGGCTTACTTCACAACAGCGCGCAGTACAATTACGACCGCGACGGGGATGAGGACGACGATCCCATAGATGATGACGAAGACATCCCGCCGGTGATAGTGAAACCTGACGACTTTGTGAAAGATGCGGCGACAGGATCGAAGTTCTATACGCCCGGAGAGACGACCGAAGTTGCGTTCGATATCAGTTACACCATACCTGATGACGATAACCTTGAGCTCTTTACCATAAGGATTGTCGACAGTTATCACGAAGATTTGACCTACAAGGGGTACACGCTGACAATTGATGGGGCGACCGTACCGGGACTCCTTATAGACGTCGACAGCTCGGTGAGCGGACAATTGACATACACGATCGAGGGCGCTGACCTGATGGATTACCGCGGCTATGAGTTCATACTTACGCTGACGTTTGACGTCTCTGAAGACGCGACTGATATTCTGACCAACAGCGCGAGCCTGCACTTTGACCGCGACGGCGACCTGGACGATGATCCTGTAGAAGACGAAGCGGAGATACCGCCTGTGATCGAGAAGCCCGAAGACTATGAGAAGATTGCGGCGTCCGGATCCAAGACGTATACGCCCGGAGTGACGACGCAGGTGACGTTTGAAGTCAATTACACGGTTCCGGGTAATTCGTTGCTGGCATACTATACTGTACGTATAGTGGATACATACGCGGATGAACTGACATACCTTGGATACGAGCTGACGATAGGCGGAGTTGTAATGCCGGCGGCATTTGTTACCGTTACCGAGGATTCCGCTAACCACACAGTCGTGTTTGAAATGGCGGGCGAAGACCTGCTTGTGTACCATGACGATGATTTCTCCCTGGCGCTGACGTTTGGCGTCTCAGCCAACGCGACCGGCGTACTTCACAATAGCGCTGAGTTCAATTACGATCGCGACGGCGACGAGGACGACGATCCGATTGATGACGACGAAGATATCCCGCCCATTATTGTTAAACCGGATGACTTTATAAAGGAAGCTGCAACTGGGTCGAAGTTCTACACGCCCGGAGAGACGGCTGAAGTGTCGTTCGACATCAGCTACACCATACCGGATGACGATAATCTGGAATACTTCACTGTCAGGATAGTCGACAGCTATCATACGGATTTGACTTACAAAGGTTATACACTGACAATCGACGGAGCGGCGGTCCCCGGACTCCTTATAGACGTCGACGGCTCGGTCAGCGGACAATTGACGTTCACGCTTGAGGGCGCTGACCTGATGGATTACCTCGGCTCTGAGTTCATACTGACATTGACGTTTGAAGTCTCCGAAGACGCGACTGCCGTTCTGACGAACAGCGCGGGCCTGTACTTTGACCGCGACGGCGACCTGGACGAAGATCCGGTCGAAGACGAAGCGGAAATACCGCCTGTGATCGAGAAGCCCGAAGACTATGAGAAGATTGCGGCGTCCGGATCCAAGACGTATACGCCCGGTGTTACGACACAGGTGACGTACGAGGTCAATTACACTATACCGGGTAATCCGCTCCTGGCGTACTACACGGTACGTATTGTGGATACATACGCGGATGAGCTGACTTACGCCGGGTATGTGCTGACGATAGGCGACGAGGTCATGCCGAATACATTCGTAACCGTTACCGAAGACGCCGCTAACAACAAAGTCGTATTCGAGATCAAGGGCGAAGACCTGCTTCCTTACGATGGAGACGACTTCTCCCTGGCGCTGACGTTTGGCGTCTCGCCTACCGCGACAGGTGTTCTTCATAACAGCGCGGAGTTCAATTACGACCGCGACGGCGACGAGGACGACGATCCGATCGATGATGAAGAGGATATCCCGCCGGTAATCGTGAAACCCGATGACTTTGTAAAGGAAGCGGCGGAAGGATCGAAGTTCTACACGCCCGGAGAAACGACGGAAGTTGTATTTGATATCAGTTACACAGTGCCTGATGACGATAATCTGGAATACTTCACTGTACGTATAGTTGACAGTTATTCCGAAGATTTGAGTTACACAGGATATACGCTGATAATAAACGATGCCCCCGTACCCGGATTCCCTATCGACGTAGACGTTGACTCGGATAACTTCACGGTAACGTTCACGCTCGAGGGCGCCGACCTGATGGATTACCTCGGTACGGAGTTCAAACTGACGTTGACGTTTGGCGTCTCCGAAGACGCGACAGAAATACTGACGAACAGCGCGGGCCTGTACTTCGACCGCGACGGCGACCTGGACGAGGATCCCGTCGAAGACGATGAGGAAATACCGCCTGTTATCGAAAAACCTGAAGACTTTGAAAAGATAGCGGCGTCCGGATCTAAGACGTACACGCCCGGACTGACAACTCAGGTAACGTACAACGTCAACTACACGATACCGAGCAATCTGTTGCTTGCGTATTACACGGTGCGTATTGTGGATACATACGCTGAAGAGCTGACCTACGAGGGGTATGTGCTTACGATCGACGATGAGGTGATGCCGGCGGCTTTCCTGACGGTTACGGAGGACGCCGCAAACAACAAAGTAGTATTCGAAATGAGCGGAGAAGATCTGCTTGAATACCCCGGAGGGGAATTCTCACTGGCGCTGACGTTCGGCGTCTCCGCTGACGCAACCGGCGTTCTTCTCAACAACGCTCAGTACAATTACGACCGGGACGGCGACGAGGACGATGATCCCATCGACGATGACGAGGAAATCCCGCCTGTTATCGTGAAGCCGGAAGACTTTGCGAAGGAAGCGGCTGCCGGATCGAAGTTCTATACGCCAGGAGAGACGGCGTATGTAACTTACGGCATCAACTTTACAATACCGGAAGATGATAATCTTGCATTCTTCAAGGTGCGGATTGTTGACACGTACTCGGCGGATCAGGCATATGCAGGATATGTACTGTTGATTGACGGCGCGAGCGTTCCGGCGCTTGTGATTAACGTCGATGAGGACGCCGCGAACAATACGGTGACGTTCACGCTGGAAGGTGAAGACCTGGTAGATTACGGCGGCTTTGAGTTTGACCTTGCGCTTACGTTCAGCGTATCGCCGGATGCTACGGGCATACTGACGAACCGCGCGGATATGTATTTTGACCGCGACGAAGACGAGGATGAGGATCCCATTGGAGACGATACCGAAATACCGCCTGTTATTGAAAAACCCGAAGACTTTGAGAAGACGGCGGCTTCCGGATCCAAGTGGTATAAACCCGGAGTGACCGAACAGGTGACGTACAACGTCAGCTACACAATACCGGATAACCAGCTTCTGGCATACTACACGGTCCGCATTGTGGATACATATGCGGATGAGCTGAGTTACGCCGGCTACGCGCTGACTATCGACGGGTCGCCGGTACCGACGCTCGCGAGAGACGTCGTTAATATCCCGTCGGAAAACAAGGTGGTTATCACTGTGAGCGGCGCGGACCTTCTGGACTACCCGAACGGGAAGCTAAATCTTGCGATGATATTCAATGTCTCGGAAGAAGCGGAGGGCGTGCTTGTAAATAGCGCACAGTTCAATTACGACCGCGACGGAGACGAGGACGACGACCCGATCGAAGACGAAGAAGAGATACCGCCTGAGATCGAGAAGCCCGAAGACTTTGAAAAGGTCGCCGCGAGCGGCAGCAAGATGTACAAACCAGGCGTCACGGAGCAGGTTACCTACGACGTAAGCTATACGATACCAATGAGCGAATACCTCTCGTTCTACACTGTGCGGATCGTGGATACATATGCCGAAGAGCTTACTTATATCGGTTATGTACTGACGATTGGCGATGAAGAGGCGCCGGCGTTCCCGATAGTTGTTGAACCAGACGCGGCGAACAACAAAGTTACCTTCACTGTGGAAGGCGCGGATCTGATGGAATTTGCCGGAAAGAAGTTCAGTCTTGCGCTGACGTTTGGCGTCTCGGAAGAAGCGACCGGCGTGTTAAGGAATAGCGCGTCGTTCAATTACGACCGCGATGGGGACGAGGATGACGAACCTGAAGATGACGAAGAGGAAATCCCGCCTGTCATCGTGAAACCCGACGACTTTATGAAGGTGGCCGCCAGCGGATCTAAGTGGTATACGCCCGGAGAGACGGAGTTTGTGACGTACAATGTCAGCTACACCGTATCGGGAGATGAGAACCTTCCATTCTTCTCGGTGCGTATAGTGGATACATACGCGGAAGAACTGACCTATGAGAGCTACGTGCTGACGATAGACGGCAGCGCAGTAACAATCCCGATCGATGTTGAGGAAGACGCGGTTAACAACACGGTGACGTTCAGGCTGGAAGGCGCCGACTTAGTCGACTACGCGGGAGAAAAGCTCAATTTGGCCCTGACGTTTGGCGTATCTCCCGAAGCGGACGGCGTGTTGGTTAACACCGCGCAATTCAATTATGACCGCGACGGCGATGAGGACGACGACCCGATCGAAGACGAAGAGGAAATCCCGCCTGTGATCGAAAAGCCGGAAGACTTTGAGAAGGTGGCGGCAAGCGGCAGCAAGATGTACAAACCCGGCGTGACGGAGCAAGTTACCTACGACGTAAGCTATACGATACCGGAGAGCGAATACCTCCCATACTATACAGTGCGGATCGTGGATACTTATGCCGACGAGCTCACTTATATCGGTTATGTGCTGACGATAGACGAAGAGGACGCGTCGACGTTCCCGATAGAAGTTGAAGAAGATGCGGCGAACAACACGATTACGTTTACCGTGGAAGGCGCGGACTTGATGGAATTTGCCGGAGAAAAGTTCAGCTTGGCCTTAACGTTCGGCGTCTCCGAAGACGCGAGCGGAGTGCTTGTAAACAGCGCGTCGTTCAATTACGACCGCGGCGAGGACGAAGACGATGAACCTGAAGAAGACGAAGAAGAGATACCGCCTGTGGTTGAGAAACCTGATGACTTCGTCAAGGAAGCGGCTTCCGGCAGTGTGAAGTACAAACCCGGCGAGACGGATTATGTGTCGTACAACGTGAGCTTCACGATTCCCGGAGACGAGAATCTGGCGTACTTCACAGTGAGGATCGTTGATACATACGCGGAAGAGCTAACATACTCAGGATACGTGCTCCTGATCGACGGCGGAAGTGTGCCGGCGGTGGTGGCGACGGTTACTCCGAATGCTGATGAAAACACAGTGACGTTCGTACTGGATGGCGCCGACTTGGTTGAGTACCATGACAAACCGTTCGTATTGACGTTGACGTTTGGAGTCTCCGAAGATGCGGAAGGCGTACTTACGAATAGAGCGGATATGTTCTTCGACCGCGAGGGCGACGAAGACGACGATCCGGTTGGCGACGAGGAAGAAATTCCGCCGGAAGACCTGTTCTCAGTGACATATGACGGCGCCGGAGCGGATAATCCCGATGAAACGCCCGTAGATAGCCATCTGTACTGGCCCGGTGATGAAGTAACCGTACTTGGACACGGCGAGCTGAGAAAAGCCAACCACATATTTGGCGGTTGGAGGCACAGCGGAACGGGAGAGATACTGCGTGAAGACGACGTCTTTGAAATAGACGAGGACGTGACGCTGACTGCGGTGTGGATACCTTTCGGGGAGACCGCGACCAAGACGGTGATCAGCGAAGCCGATGCATATGAAGTCGGCGACGAGGTCACATATGAGATCAGCTACACATTGGTTGACGACGAAGACGTATTTGACGCCGTAGAGACAGTCACAATCGTTGACACGTTCCTGCCTCCGGATGCGCTGAGCTTTGAGAGCGGCGTTGTTCTGGTGAACGGCGAGCCGGTAACCGGCAGCGGGTTAATTGAGAGTGAAGGCAACAAAGTTACCGTCAACCTGGTTCACAGCCAGTTGAGCGCAGGCGCTGAGATTGTTGTTCAGTTGACTTATACGATCGAGAGCACGGAAACCTCGATAACCAACAACGCGGTCGTAAGCATCAACGGCGAACCTACCGACGGCGGCGGTGAAGAGACGCTGTACAAGGTGACATATATAGGGACCGGAGCGGATAATCCGGATGAAGCGCCTGTAGACGGTAAACTCTACAAGCCCGGCGCAGAAGTGACGGTACTCGGTCACGGCGCCTTGAGAAAGTCCGGCTACGTGTTTGCAGGATGGAATGGCAACGAGGACGGCACAGGCGCCGGTTATACCGCGGGCGGTACGTTTGTAATCAATGCAAACACAGACTTGCATTCGGTGTGGGCATATGTTACCGACACGTTTGAGAAAGACTCCGAGGGAGCGACATACACCCCCGGCGGAAATATCGAGTATAAGATAACCTACAGCTTACCTGGCGAGGAAGATTTGGAGAAGTACAAGACAGTCCGCATCGTGGATATATATGAAAGCAGTATGACGTATCTCGGATTCGCGCTGGCGATTAATGAAACCGGGGTTGACCCCACGACTGTTACAGTTACGCAGGCTGCGGGGAAAGTGACGTTTGAGCTGGGAGAAGCTCTGATTGAGCAGTATCCTGAAGGGGAAATATTGTTGATAGTGTCATTCGCCATAGACGAAAGCACAACCGGCATAGTCACAAACAAAGCGGAGCTGTACGTGGTTACCAAGGACGGCGGAGAACCGGGAGAAGATGATCCTCCTCCGAGGGAAGACGAGGAAGAAGATCTTGAATCCGTTAAGGACTTCCGGAAAGTAGCCGGCGGATCGTTCTACAAGGTCGGCGACACGATTAGCTTCTCAGTGAGCTTCAAGCTGCCGGAAGACACGACCGGATATGAGGGGCTCCTGATTTACGACAAACTGCCGGAAGTGCTTACCTATCTGGCGTCAAGCGCGGTGATTAGGCCTACGGATACAGAAAGCGCGGACATTGTCCTGACGGAGACGCAGAGCGACGGCGCGATAAGCGTATACATCACGGGAGAGCAGATACATGCGAACGCGGGGGCTGAGGTCGAGTTGTACATCATTACCAGAGTTAATGAAAACTGGGTAAGCGGCAACATAGAGAACACCGCTAAGCTATTTGTCCAAACCGAGCCCGGGGATGAAAACAAACCCGATCCTGAGGAAGATGATCCGGACAAAGAGGATACTGAGACAGTTATCCCAATCACGCCGGTTGAAGAGTTCAGGAAGACTTCGGGAAGCAATTTCTACAGGGTTGGCGATGTAGTGCGTTACACAATAAGCGCCAGGATACCTGCCGATGTGTCGACCTACAACGGTCTCCTGGTTTACGACAGGCTGCCCACAACGCTGACCTACGACGCGGAAGCCAGCAGCGCAGTAATCAGGGTGACCGCAGGCGGAGAAGAGGTACTCCACAATCTGACGATCAGCTATAACGAAGAGACTGGCTCGATAAGCGTATATGTCTCAAAGACGGAGTTAACGGCAGGCTCGTATTTGGAAGTGATTATCGTAACGACGGTGAACGCTACGTGGGTGAGCGGCAGCATAGATAATACGGCGCAGTTGTTCTACCAGAGGATACCCGGCGACGACAGGAAGCCGAATCCGGAAGACCCGGATGGCCCGTACAATCCGAATAATCCTGATGATAAAGACGATATAGTCATTCCGCCCAGTACGCCGTCAAGGCCGACCAGCAGACCCAGCAACCCCGGCGTTGTACCGAGAGTCACAATTACGCCTTCTGTGACGCCTACGCCTACGCCGACGCCTGTTAGAATTCCTGACACTACGGTACCTGAGGGTGTCCGCAGGACTCGTCCACCGAGAGAAACAGTAGCGCCGACCGAGGAGCCATTTGAGATTCCGGACATACATGTTCCGGAGGGTGTACGAGTGCCGCAGACAGGCGTTGATAGTATGATGCCGATGTTGATAGCCGGACTTCTGGGTTCGCTCCTGATAGTAGCGATATGCGTATTCTTCATAATCATGAGGAGAAAGAAGAGCGCGCAATAGAGTGAGCAGAGCGCGCAATAGAACGAAGCAGTAAAGCAAGTATCAATAAAAACAGACGGAGCCGCTTCCTGAGAAGGAAGCGGCTCCGTCTGTTTTATCCTTTCTATAGCGTCATTATTTTAGACTTTACCTACCACTGGGTTGCTGTGATTAGTAATATTTTTATAAAAAATCACAGAACCTATTGTTGATTTCAAAAAAAAGAGTTACAATGTATTTGTTAATATCTACGTTTAATGATGATTAGTTAGGTTATTACTGCCATTATACAATAGAATGCTACAACAGAGTCCTTCTAAAACTGTTGATACGATATAAATTGTCATACAATTGTCACATCTAGGATGATTTTCATTAGCAACTTAATACCCAGGAACGCTTATAAAAAAATAAGCTGTTTTAGGATTAAGTTGCTAACACCGCGTGAGTGCGCGGCGCGAGCGCATCGCGTTCGCGAGGCGAGGGTAACCGCGCTCCGCTGAACCGACTAGGGTTGCGGGCGAAGCCCGCTTTGGTTACTGTAAAGTTGTTCCTACGATACCAACGACTTATCTTCAATTTTATCACACATCCCAGAACCTGCTATTAGATTTTATTTGAGTTTTTATCAACTCGGTTGATGACGCTTCAATCAAACTTTATGAAGGATTTGGAGACGGCGAGTATATTCTTTTTATCCTATCTATATAGATAAAAATTTAGAATATGTCATAGAAATAAGCCACTAAGAATAAGAACCGGAACCTGAGGGAACCGGGGAAATTGGAGGAAAATGGCATGAAAGAATTAAAGCAATCTACAAGAAAAATTCTGATGTTCGTGCTGGCTTTGTCATTGAATATGACGAACTTCATGACGCCGGGACTGTTGAACGAGATCAACGCTGGGAGGATGGCTAAATATCCTGATGAAGTGCTTGTGTCGTCTATTGATAGCAACAGTGCAGACGAGTTGGGTAAACCAAGCAGGACAATTGAATTGGTCCCATCCATTGAATCAGGCGGGTCAGACCAGCATAGTGAATCTGACGTATCTGTCGAACGGAGCGAAAGCCAGGCTGCGGAGGACTCGTCAGGCGAAAGTGTACCCGGGAAGAGCGAGTCGGTGGAAGGTTTGCCTGGAGAAGGTGATCTTTTGGAAGGAGAGTCCGGTGAAGGTGAACCCGGAAAAGAAGCGCTTGGTGAAGGCGAACCCGGAAAAGAAGCGCTTGGTGAAGGTGAACCCGGAAAAGAAGCGCTTGGTGAAGGCGAACCTGGCGAAGGCGAACCCGGCGAAGGCGAACCTGACGAAGGCGAGCCTGAAGAAGGCGAACCCGGCGAAGGCGAGCCTGAAGAAGGCGAACCCGGTGAAGGCGAACCTGAAGAAGGCGAACCCGGCGAAGATCCTCCTGAAGAGGAAATGCTTGTAGAAGAAGAGATCGAAGTCAATATTTCTTTTTCTTTCACCAACCCTCTTGTTTTGGGTTATGAAGAGCTAACGCCTGTCGGCGATGTTAATGAGTTTTTGCTGATCGGCGTTTCAGCGATTGATGAAAACGGAAATGATGTTAGCGATCAGGTTTATGTATTGGATGACGGAGGATTTGCCGAGTTTGCCAGCAGCGTACTCCGAAGTGAAGGCATCGGCTCAGGAGGCCGCGCTGGAGGATCTGGAGGCCGCGCTGGAGGATCTGGAGGCCGCGCTGGAGGCTCAGGAAGCCGCGCAAGCAGTTCAGGCGGCAGCGCTATCGGGGGATTGCCGGGCATTATCGGAGGGCCTGCGCCGATCGCCGGATTTGAGACGTTGCTGACCGGTTCAAAAGGCGTTTCTCCCGCGGGAGGCGGCGGTATATACGATTTTGATGGCGAGGTCACATATGCTGCGGAACACCCGAAGAATGGCGAGGTGTTTGTAAGCGATCCCAGAGAAGTTCTGGTGAGAAAGGATATGGGCGTTCTCGAGTATCAGGATCTTATTCCCTTAGATGTTGATATACCCGGAGATCTGGCGATCGATAAAGTGGCAGTGCCCGGCGTCGGTTCGAGTATGGTCAACAATATCTGGGAATGGGATATTACGCTCACTTTACGCGGACTGGACCTTATCACCACTTCCGACATAGTACTGGCGATCGACTCTTCCGGCAGCATGGGCTTCGGGGAGAACAGTAAGATGACCTACGCAAAAAACGCCGCCTTGCTTTTTGTAAGGGAATTGCTCAAAGGAGATGGAAGAACGCGTATCGCACTGGTCGATTACAATAGAACCGCTACGGTGCGCAGCGGTTTAACCACGGACCTCGGAGCGCTTGAAGGAGCGATCAACTCTTTGTCCGCGCTGGGAGGCACCAATATTCAGGATGGTATTGCAAAAGCACAGGAATTACTCAGTACATCAACTGCGAATAATAAGTATATTGTACTGCTGAGCGATGGAGAACCCACACATTCTTATGCTGCCACTGCGGTGACTAATGTCACAATTACTTCATGCGTCTTGGATGACCCCGTCTGGAGCGTAACCGCCGACAATGTCAACACCACGAATTTCAGTATGCTATTTGACGAGACAGACGTGGTTGGCGACGGCGGAGGGTATTATATTGATTATACTACGGGCGCGGACGCCGGCAAAGGCGCATTAATTCCCTGCCCGTCAGGCCATAATCACCCCTTCCCCCCCAACAATGGCATCTCTGCCATATATCAAGCTAAGGGGGCAAAGAGTGATAATATCAATATATATTCGGTGGCAGTAGCTGCGGGGGATATCGGCGAGATGGTGCTGCAGCAGTGCGCCAGCGGAGTTGGCGGCGCCGATCACGTTTACGCTATATCTGATTCCACACCCGGCGAGTTGGATAAATTGGCCGGCATATTCTCCGAAATATCCGGAAAGATATTATTTGCGGCGAACTCGGCCGTAGTAACAGATCCGGTCGGGGAAATGTTTAATTTGATAAGCAGTATCAACACTTCGAAGGGAACGGCTACGTTTAATTCCAGCGTCGCGCCGGGAACAATAACCTGGAATGTCGGCGACGTCAGGGAAATCGATGACGGAATCACTATGAAGTATACGGTGAGAATCGATAACAGTATAGCAAATCCTGAGACCATGTATCCCACCAATAAGACAACAGTTGTAAATTATATAGACGTCTATGGCGATAACACGTCAAAGCCGTTCCCGGTACCGCAAGTCGGATATCCGCAGGTGGGTTCCATCACACAGATGATATACGCGGTTGATGATTTGGGAAGGCCTTTAGACGCGCAGGGACAGCCGGCCGCTAGCAGGGATTTGATAGACATTATCGAAATGTCGCCCGTTATAAACCCTGCTCCTGTTGCGACCGATCCGTATGTGTTCTACTACGGTACATATACTGTCATTGCGGATCTCTACCGTACAATAAACGGCGAAAACTATCAGTTCGTGCAAGGGACCGTTCTCAACATGGGTGAAGTCAGCCCCACTTCGGTTACAGTCGATGTGACCAATCAATCAGCCAGGGTTTACTATGCCTACCGGCATTTGGAACCCGGGTGGCTAGCCTCCAATTGGGAGAGGCTCAGGGAAGCGATAAACGTCTATAGCGCTCCGACGATCACAATCTATCCCGGCGGTTATGTGAATGATGACGGAATTCCCGAGATAATGATAGGGGGCGTTCCTGTATTGGAAGATTTGGCGGCTGGGAGGTTGGTTGTTATAGACAATGACGATCCCGGGAATGGGGGGACCAATCAAGCCATCTGGCGAACCAGTAACGGAATTGAAAGCGGGATTTGGGTCGACCGGGCAGTTACTATCGTCGCCTATGGCGACACGACGGCGCCATTGATTTCCAGGGATATTGAAACAACCAGGCATTTCTATGTCCAGCCCGACGGGTC
>JGI24702J35022_10000107_pt1 | contig 38823 bp, 42 predicted proteins | sample TergutTh196P4_FD_35022 | JGI IMG/M metagenome (IMG submission 35022) | reverse complement strand
ACCAAAAACATACAGCAGAGCAAAACAACTATGTTTTAAGCCAGAAATAAACCTATGCCCACACTGCAACAAAAACCTAAAACAAAGCCACATAGCATGGCGCAAAAACATTTACAGCACTAAAAGAAACTCTACACGTAACAAGTTACGCCTATAAATGCACAAACAAAAACTGCAAAAACCCAAAAGAAACTTATCGTTCAGCTGAAGCTGAAATGCTCAGCATCAAGTACCCGCCAATTTGGTAGGTGTCATAAGAAAAATAGGTCAACTATACTTTCAAAACCATCAAACTATAGACCAAATCAAACAACTTGACAAGTCAACATCAACACTTGTAGATAAGTCGTTCAGAAATAAACCTTCTAACCCATGTCTATTTAGTATTGCAGTTGTAATTTGTTTTATTTGTTGTGTTTTTATTGTTTGGTGGCAATAGCAAGGGTGATTGTTGATGTTGAGTTGTGGGTTGGTTTGGTTTGATGGGTTGTTGGCATGTATCAAAGTCATATTTACCACATTTACAATTGTAATGCTAAGTGTTTGATGTTTCGTACGCGGTTGAAGTATTTGACTCGTAGAACTATTTATTCTTCCAAGTTTTTGGCGATGTATGTAGTTTTGTTTGGTTTGTTCATAAATATTTTGAATTTCGATCATGAATTGTTTTGATGCATGGCCAAAATTTGCAAATTTTTGGGTATCAGAATAATGGTGTTGTGACTATGAATTCGAGGAGACAAAAAAGAATGTAAACGTAGGAGTAACTAACGTTGAAGATATCAATAAAATTATTAACTTGGAAAAGCCAATACTTCTTTAAAAGGCGGTGCAAGATATAGCAGTAAACCGTAATAATCCAGATAGATGGAAACAGGATATAACACTGTCTGTTGATTTGTATAACATTTGGTTTATGGAGTTTGCACCTAAAGCCTTCCGTGAAACACGTTTAGTTACCGCTAAACGTGTAGAGCAAACCTTGAAAGCAACAAATAACCTTAGCGATATTTCTAGAGTTATTAAGAGGGCATCCTGAAGTGTTATTAATACTTCGTATGTCTACCTGTCCATCCATTGCTCGTGATCGCTTTGTAGGGTTGGCGGGTGTATCAAAGACACTTGTTGAAAGCATGGAGGATTCTTCAAATCCAAGATTTCCCCCTCGCATAACCAACGGTAAACTTGATGCCGCTCTGAAGCGTATATCTGGCGTTATTGAAAAGATGGTTGACCCCGACATATTTGTCTGGCGTAATAGGGCAGTAGGTGCCACAAAAATCGAGATAACCCGTGCGGCAACAATTATTGCCGATAGGCTTTGCGGAGCTGTATCGGATCCTATTATCCGTAATGCTCAAGAGAAGCGTCAGTTAACTGCAATTGGTACGTGGCTTAAAGCAAGAGGGTATCGTCAGGTTGAGGGTATCAAATTTAGTGAGATGGAAGCGGGAACTTTTTCGTTTAGGACAAATGTGCCTGTTTCTATAAAGGGTGACAGTACACCAACAAAAGTGAATATTTCTGTTGATGTTGTGATAATGCCATTGAATGCATCTAAACGTGACTTACCGTTTTTGATTGAGGCAAAATCCGCCGGAGATTTTACTAACGTCAATAAGCGGCGCAAAGAAGAAGCCCAGAAAATGGCACAACTTAAAAGCACCTATGGTGCGGATGTTAGTTTTTGCTTGTTTTTATGTGGCTACTTTGATTCTGGTTATCTTGGATATGAAGCTGCAGAGGGGATAGATTGGGTATGGGAACACAGAATAGACGATCTTGTACTGTTTGGACTTTAGACGAATCTATTGAGAATCGTCGGTTATCCTTGCAAAACGAGCTTAATACTTGCAAGTCTATTGATGAGCGGCGTAGATTGGGTCAGTTTGCAACACCTACCTTGTTAGCTCGTGAAATTGTGTCATTTGGCATCAAACATATGGATACGCCAAAGGATATACGGTTTTTTGACCCTGCTTTTGGAACAGGAGCGTTCTATTCCGCACTTTTTGAAAAAGCCACGTTTGACAATATAACTAAAGCTACAGTTGTTGAAATCGACCCGTCATTTGCGAATGTTGCATGTGATCTTTGGGCTGATTATGGGGTCAATATCATAAATGCTGATTTTACCGAGGTTGACCCAGATGATTCTTACAACTTTATTATCTGTAATCCTCCCTATGTACGTCATCATTTAATCGATGCATATCGCAAGGCGGAAATTAGGCGTAAAACAGAGCAGGTGTCTGGGGTGAGTTTGTCGGGTCTTGCGGGGCTTTACTGTCATTTTCTTTTACAGTCTATTCAGTGGATGGCTGAAGGGGCAGTGGCTGGGTGGTTAATACCTAGTGAGTTTATGGATGTAAACTATGGGATAGCAGTAAAAAACTTTTTACTAGACAAGGTAGATTTATTTCAAATACATAGATTCAATCCTGTTGATATTCAGTTTGATGATGCTTTGGTATCTTCAGCTGTTGTGTGGTTTAGAAAAAAGACGCCTAGAAATCAAAGTGTACTATTTACTTATGGTGGCTCCTTAGACTCGCCACAGGTAAGCAAAGTTATTAGTGTTGAATCGTTAAGAAGAGAAACTAAGTGGTCTCGTTTTCCATGTTTACCTCAGAGAAGTAGTATAAAGTTGTCTGTACCAAAACTCAAAGATTATTTTGAGGTGAAGCGTGGTATTGCTACTGGTGGTAATGATTTTTTTATAATGGATGAGGTGCGTATTGTTGAATTGGGTTTGCCGTTTGAATTTTTTCGTCCAGTTTTGTCGAGTGCACGGTATGTTAAAGAAGTAGAGATTGAATCGGATGAATTTGGGAATCCTCTTTTGTCGCAACGGTTGTTTTTGCTTGACTGTCGGCTTGGTGAAGATGAGATTAGGGAAAGGTATCCTAAGCTTTGGAGTTATCTTGAAAGTGGTAGAGATAGTGTAGCTAAGGGGTATCTTTGTAAAGCTCGTAGGTGTTGGTATTTTCAAGAGCGGCGTGAGGCTCCTATGATAGTGTGTACTTATATGGGGCGTCAAAGTGGTGAAAATAGTGGTGCTTTTCGTTTTATACTTAACAATTCAAAGGCAACGGTTACTAATTCTTATCTTGCGCTTTATCCGCGTAAACTATTGTCTGATGTTATTGTTCGTAGGCCGGATTTAAAACGGATGATATGGGAAATGTTGAGTGGTATGGCTCCTGGTAAGTTGCGTGATGAAGGGAGAGTGTATGGTGGAGGATTGCAAAAGATTGAGCCAAGTGAACTTTTGAATGTCGATGTGCCTTTTTTGGAAAGTTTGTTGGTTTTATGATAAGTTTTTTGTGTAATTTGTGTGTTGTGTTTGTTTTTTATTATTGTGGGTGAGTTGAGTGTGAGGGGTATTAATAAGGTGAAAATTAGGTGTAAAAAAGTGGTGTTTTTAAATCGTTTTTTAGAAATAAAGGTGTTAAGTTAAATTTGTGTGTAACATAATTTGTGTTGGTGTTAATGTCGGTGTAAATGTTGTTTTTTGTTTGGTGGTGTTGTTTTTTGTGTTGGTTTTCGTGTAAATGTCGGTGTAAATGTCGGTGTAAATGTCGGTGTAAATGTCGGTGTAAATGAAGTTTAAATAAAGATGTTGTCGTTGATTATGGAACTGTTGGTAACTATTTGAGCTTGCTGAAAAAGTAGGTATTGTAAATCGCAGTGTAGAGAGGGGTTTGAAGTTCTTAAAAGATAATGTTTTATTGAGTGTGAGGGTGTAAAAAAGAATGTAGGTGTTTTGTGAAAAAATAGTTTGTATGTAGTGAATATTTTTTTGTAACGTGGTTGTTTTGTATCAAATTTTTATGGATTTGTTGTGGTATCTTTGTATTGTTGTAGGTAGTTTTTTTTGTAGTGTTAAATATGTGTGGTTGGGTCTTGTTTTTTTTCGTTTTTTAATGTGTGTTGATTTCAATCTTTTTAGTTTTAAGTTCGGGTTAATATTTCTTACAAACCGGTAGTTTCTTTGTGTCTAATTGGATATGTAAAACGATATTTGGCGTCTATATTTTTGGTTTTAGGAAGTTTTGGTATTGTTTAGCCAAAATTGTTACATCTAAAAACGTGTTTTTTGTTTTTTTAAACTAGGAAATGTTGCCTGTTAAAGTAGTGGTTTAAAATTTGGATCATGTGTCAAAATAGTTTATAAGCCAAGTCACAGTGCAATCTTTACAAGGGCAGTGAATACAGTAAATGTAACATTTACTATTTTTCCTAGCTACTATGAGATAAAACAGCAGAGTTACGGTTCTTAACTAACGATAGCATTATAACATTGGGTTTGTTTGGTTGTTTGGTTGTGGTTGTGTGGTTTTGTTTGGTGATGTTTGATGGTTATATAGTGTTGGTTTTATTTTGTTGTATTATTAGTTTTAAATGTATAATGGATTATTGTAAGATATCTATGGCAGATTTTCATGAGAGCCTTCACCATCAACTATGTTGATGTTGGAAGAACCCCAAAAACAGAAAAACACTTTCAAGGTAGCAACCAATTTTTATAAAAATTTTTTTGAGAAACCTGAAAACTATTTATTTTCAAGTTTTTCTACGTTGTTTTCAGTGGCAACATAAACAAGATCTGTTAAACCTATAAAAAATCCAGTCTCAACAACACCTGGTATATTTTTCATTTTAACTGCAAGCTCACAAGGATTTGGTATTAATCCAAAGTTTACGTCAATTATCATGTTTCCATTGTCTGTAATAATTGGCCCCAATTTACCTTTCCCATCCCTAACCACAACAGTTCCACCCAACATGGTAATTTTATTTTTTACAAGTGACACAGCGAACGGTAAAACTTCAACCGGTACTGTTTGATTATTTTCACCTAAAACTTTAGCACGTTTACTTTCATCAACAATAATTATGTTGTATTTACTTGCCGCGGCCACAATTTTTTCTTTTAATAAAGCAGCTCCCATACCCTTAATCAGATAAAGCTCCGGCGTAACCTGATCAGCACCATCAATAGTCACATCAATTACCGGATGTTCATCAAGAGTTGTTAACTGAATCCCATGTTCAACTGCAAGTTGAAACGCCTGATACGAAGAAGGAATCCCTAAAATTTTTATTTTTTCTTCCCTCACACGTTTACCTAACGCTTCTATAGCAAACGCAACAGTAGTACCGCTTCCTAATCCAATAACCGAATTGTTTTTAACATGCTTAACTGCTTCAAGTGCAGCATTCTTTTTTGCCTCCACAATTAACTCTACACTAGTTTTCAATTTCCATCTGCCCCAACTTGTCTAACACTTTCTCTACTTCACTTCTAATAGACTCTATGCGTTTCTCTGCCTCACTTTTAACATCAGACTTTTCAACAGGTGGCTTACGTTTTTTCCTAGGTTTTTCTTCACTGCTACTTGTCGAAGGTGTCGATGTTTCTTCCTCGGGTTCCTCATCTTCAGATTCCATCTGTGTCTGTATGGGTGTTGGTAACTTTATAGGAATTTCCCTTATCGGCTTAATATCAATCCTCCCTCGTAACTCTTCCACCTTACTTGTTAACTCACCAAAACGTTCACTAAAAAGTTGCATTAAATCCTCTTGCATACCCTCAAGCTCATGTAACGCAACAATAGTCTCATCTTTAGCTATTGAATCCTTAATCACACTCATACGATTCTTATAAGTTGTTGCAAGCCTGTCACGCTCACTTTCAGTAATCTTACCCTCAGCCTGCGCCTCATACAACCGTCTAATAGAATCTCCTAAAATTTCACGTTCTAAATCTAAAATACGCAACTCATCTTTAGCATTTGAAGCCATAACTGTTTGAACACTCTTTGAAACTTTAAACGGCGAATTAGAACTCTCTACATTTAAATTTACATTCTTAGACTCTTTACCCTTAGGTTTTTCTTCAACTATAGGCTTCTTTCTATCACGTAACCTCATCCCAGAAAACACTAATGCCGATCCCATCACCGACAGCGCCACAGCTAGGATAACAATTATGAATGTGGGATCGTCAAACCAAGCCATACCAAGTGTCCTCTATACTATGATTACACCTGATATATAAATAAAATAACATAACTAATATAATTAACTCAAAAAACATGCCTAATTAACTTTTCACCCATACAGAGACGATTTTTCTCTTAACTAAGCATCAATATTCATTTAACAATAAAATTAAAAAAACACAAGCAAAAACATGTCAGCAAATCTACTTTATCATAACAAACACAACCGCAAACTAACATAGGTTGTCTGTAAACTTGTTATCTATGTGGCCGTATCGGTATCCGAAAAACGTGAATATTATATCTTACACGTGAACTTTTTTACATATTGTATAGAAATTTTGTTTTTACATTTGATATTTTTTGTTTTGTTTGTGTGTTTGTTGTGTGATGTGGTTGGTAAGTGTTTTTGTTTTGTTTTTATTGGCAGCCTCCGAAAACCCCATTTCAAAAAACTAAGTAACATAGTTACACTGTTTTCGGCACGTGATTTTTGGGAAAATATAGGTTTTCGGAGGTCGCCTATTGTTTTTTTGTGAGAGTTTAGTATCTTACTGGTAAATTCTTTGCAAAACGTGTAGATTTTTTGTTTGTTTTGGTTTCGGCTCAGCCGAGTAGGGTACGACAAAATCTTTTCATATAGTCTCTGTTGGACTTGTTTAATATCATTTAATTGGATAGTTTGTTCTTTTCTCCAAATTCAGCAGATGGTTTATACATGTTATTTTTTTCTTCAAAAACTTTAATTTCAACTATTTGAGGTATATGTTGTGGTAATTTGTTAGGGTACTTTTATGTGTTCTTTTTTGTCCCAAAATTGTTTGTGGCTTAATTTTTTGACGCGTTTGTGTGGATTTTTGTTTAAACTATGCTTTAGTACTTATTATTTTTGTGTTCTCAAATCGCGTATATGCACTGTTAAATGAGTAAAACAAATGCGTAAAAATACAAAAATCGCGAAATTACGCTAACAAATTCATCAAAATGGTGATTAGTGCCTAATGTCTACTGTTAAAATCAAGTTTTTACCTGTTTTTTAAATAGCAAGGTCTTTTTTGGGTTTTTAAGTGTTTTTTTTGTTTTTATTTTTTTTGTTCGTGTTAGGGTGTTTGGAAAAACTATATATTGATAGTTGTATTCAAGTTTGTTGACACACCTCACGCGTTCGAATTGATCCTTCGCTAGGATACTTATTGGTCGTTAGAATTGAAATATTAGTTGTGATACGGAAAGCCATATAAATTGCTTTTACGTCTGTGATTGCGCATCGGAGATTTAAAAATGCCAAAATGGGGATATTCCATTACTCAAGAAAACTTGGATTCAGAAAAAACAGCGAAAGCAAGCGGAAGAGAATTAAAGATATCCCACAAAGCCGCCAGAGAAGTCTGTCGTGCTGTAAGGGGTATGATGCTTAGCACCGCAAAAGACTATTTGCGTGACGTTATTACACTCAAGCAAGCTATCCCCTATGTGAGATATAAGAAAAAACTCGGCCACAGACGTGGTTTAGTCCGTACTTTTGCTGGAAGATATCCAGTAAAAACGTCTGCACAGATCCTTCGTGTTATCGAAGCAGCAGAATCAAACGCTGAAAATAAAGGCTTAGATGTTGATCGCCTGAGAATTTTTCACGCTGCTGCCTATCCAGGTATGAAAATTAAACGTTTCACTCCACGAGCACACGGTAGAGCATCACCCAAATACAACACAACAACACACGTTGAAATTGTCCTAGATGAGAAACCGGGAGAATAGGCATGTCGATAGTTAAACGCTTTATAACTGAATCAATAAAAAGAAACGAAATAGATGAGTTCTTACAGAAAAAACTTGAACGCGCCGGATACGGCGGAGTTAATATTTCCAAAACACCCCTTGGAACACATGTAGTTATCTACGTTATGAGACCAGGTTTGGTCATCGGCCGAGGTGGAGAAACCATTAAAGAGCTCGCTTTATCCTTAGAAGAGAATTTTAAACTCTCAAATCCCCAAATCAGTGTTTCCGAAATCGAAATTCCAGAATTTAATGCAATAGTTGTTGCAAACCGCGTTTCATCCGCATTACAAAGAGGCGTACACTTCAGACGTGCAGGTTTTTGGGCACTTAATCAAGTTATGGAAGCAGGCGCATTAGGATGTGAAATTGTTATTAGCGGTAAACTCCGCACAGAACGCGCAAGATTTGAGAAATTCCGTGCAGGATATTTCCCAAGATGTGGAGAGCCAGCACTACGTTACATGAAAAAAGCTGAAGCACATGTCCAACTAAAACCAGGTATGCTTGGTGTACGTGTAAAAATCATGCCTCCAGATGCACAATTTCCAGACAAGATAAAGATAGTAACAGAATTACCTAAAGAAGAGCCACAAATAATTGCAGCCCCTCCAGTTACAATTAAACCGCCAAAACCAAAAGCACAACCAAAACCAGAACCAAAACCAGATAACCTAATAACGGCGCAAGAAGTTACAGATGATCCAGCAACAACACCAGTAGAAAAGAAAGTTAAATCGGTTCCAGTTGTTGAGGCTGAATCGGTTCCAGTTGTTGAGGCTGAATCGGTTCCAGTTGTTGAGGCTGAATCGGTTCCAGTTGTTGAGGCTGAATCGGTTCCAGTTGTTGAGGCCAAATCCACTTCAGCAGCAAAGTCAATACCTGTAGCAGAAGAAAAAACTGAAGAGGCAAAAGAATAATGGCAATATTACGACTAAACGAAGTTATCAACATGTCCAGTGAAGATAGGACAAAAAAACTCGTAGAATTACGCACTGAACTAGCCCGCATGAGAACTATGGTGCGCGCAGGCGGTGCAGTAGAAAACCCAACACGCGTAAGACAATTACGCAAAACTATCGCTCAAATTCTCACAATCGAGAATGAAGTGAAACTTAACCTTAGGGTTTCAGCAAAACAAGGAAAAGCTGACAAAAAATCCAAGGTGACTGAATCAAAGGAGAAACAAAATTAAATGAAAATTACCCCAGACATCATCCGATACGAGTTTATCGGCACGGCAGCTCAAGTCGCTCACAGTAACCATATGGGTTACCTCGGATTAAGCGGCAGAGTTATCGGGGAAACAAGAAACACTTTCACATTAAACAGTGAAAACAAAACTAAAAAAATAATTAAAGACTCTGCTGTTTTTAACTTCACATTCAATGATGGTACAACCGTTGAAATAGACGGTAAACTTTTGATTGGAAGACCAGAGGACAGACTAAAAAAAAGCATTAAGAGGTTATGGTAATGTCTCTAACATTCAAACAACCCAAAAAAACATGCGATGATCACAACTGTCCATTTCACGGAACGCTCTCAATAAGAGGACGTGTTCTCGAAGGAATAGTTGTCTCCGCAAAAATGGACAAAACAGTCATAGTTGACCGAGAATTCATGCAATTTTCACCAAAATTCTCACGATATGAAAGAAGACACGGACACATCGCATCACACAGCCCACCATGCATTGACGTAAAAGAAGGCGACAGTGTAAAAATAGCTGAGTGCCGACCAATTAGTAAAACTGTATCATTTGTAGTTGTAGAAAAAATAGGAGAGAAAAAGTAAATGTGCGCAGCGAAATCAAAACAGAGAGCTCTAACTGCAAAAGGTATGCTTGCACACGGCCAAAAAGTCAGCAGAGGACTTGTCGCTGGATCTGAACTAAGATGCACCGACAACACAGGTGCACGAGTTTTACGCTTAATACAAGCAATGGGTTACAAGGGTCGTTTAAGACGTTATCCATCAGCCGCAGTAGGTGACAAAGTAACGGTCTCAGTCCGTCAAGGCTCACCCGATATGCGTAAAAAAATCTTCCAAGCTGTTATAGTACGACAAAGAAGACCATTCCGTAGAGTCGATGGTGTATGGGTACAATTTGAAGATAACGCCGCAGTAATTATCACACCAGAAGGCGAAATGAAAGGTTCCGAAATTCGGGGACCAGTCGCAAGAGAAGCAGCAGAAAGATGGCCAAGAATAGCCAGTGCTTCAGGCATAATCGTATAGGACTGATAAACACATGCAAACAAAAGTTAAAAACCCCGGCAAACAAAGAAAACGCCTTCATAATGCCCCCGCACATAAACGACATAAAATGATGGCAGCTCCCCTTTCAAAAGAATTAGCCAAAAAACACGGCACAAAAACACTCACAGTCCGTAAAGGAGACACAATCCGCATCAAACGCGGTGACAATAAAGGCTTTGAAGGAAAAGTTTCCCGAGTTGACATGAAAAACTATCGTGTTTACATCGAAGGTTTAACACGAGAAAAAGTTGATGGCACAAATATTTTTCTCTCAGTACACCCCTCCAAAGTTACAATAAAAACACTAAGCCTTAACGACAAAAAACGTAAAGCTATAGTTGAAAGAAAAAAACCACTAGAAAAAGAAACTGCACCAAAACCAACACAAAAACCAATACTACAAATTAAGCCAAGATTGAAACGAAATTTCATCGTAACAGCAGAAACCATTGAAACAACCGCAAAACCGGCAGTTAAAAAAACAGCGGCAAAAAAATCCGTTGTATCTAAGCCTAGTGCTAAGCCAAAAACCCTCGAAACAGAAGAAGAAGAAGGAGGACAATAAATTTGGGTAAAAAAGGAAAAACAGCAAGGCTGAAACGAAAGCCAGCACCAAAATACTGGCCTATTCACAGAAAAGAATTACCATGGGTAGTTAAACCTGCTTCTGGTCCACATTCATTACAAACATGTTTACCAATGACTCTTGTACTCCGAGATGTACTCGGCGTGGCAGACACCAGGAAAGAAGGGAAACATATACTCACAGAAGGTAAAATCCAAGTAAATGGTATAGTTCGCAAAAAAGACGATTTTCCAGTCGGTTTAATGGATGTTATCTCGATGCCTGACTCAAACCAATACTACAGAGTTTTACCTTCCCACAAAGGACTAATATTAACACCGATTACTAAAGAAGATGCAAAATACAAACTTGTACGTGTAGAAAATAAAACAACAACGTCAGTCGGTGTTCAAATTGCATTACACGATGGAACAAATATGTTAATCAAAGTTGCAGACCCAAAAAACCCAGTTGAAGTAACATATAAGACATTTGATATTCTTAAAATTAATATTGCAACAGGTGAAGTTGCAGAAAAAATTAGAACAAAAGAAGATAATATGGCCGTAATCACTGGTGGTAAAAACATTGGTGTCAAAGGGAAAATAGTTGAAATCGAAAAGACTGAAGCTAAAAAACGTCGTCAAGCTCTAGTACTTATTGAAGATGATAAAGGTATACGTTGCCAAACAATTTTGGATTTCGTCTTTTCTATTGCTGGTAATGAACTTGCACAACAAGAAATAACTGCAGAACTGGAGGAAACCACAGTTGACTGAAGAAACTCAAAAGTGGACTGAACATAAAATGTTACAACCACGTATCGAAAAAGTGGTTGTCAACCTTAATATTGGTAAATCAGGCGAACCGCTTGAAAAAGCCACTCGTGTACTTGAAGAAATTTCAGGTCAAACACCTTATAAAGCAAAAGCAAAGAAAAGCATTAGAGACTGGGGTGTTAGGGAAGGTGAACCAATCGCTTGTGTTGTAACTTTGCGCAGGGAGAAAGGTATAATTTTCTTAAAGAAAGTATTACCTGTTATCGATAACAAAATTTCTAAACGTTCATTTGATGAAATTGGTAATTTTGCATTCGGATTAAAAGAACACATTGACATTCCAGGCGTAAAGTATGATCCAGAAATTGGCATATTTGGTATGGATGTTTGTGTAGCAGTAAATCGTCCTGGTCAGCGCATAAAAACCCGTCGAAAACAGACAAAGCACATCGGCAAAAATCATATGCTTACTCCCGAAGAGTCAATCGAATTTGTGCGACAAACTTTAGGAGTCGAAATAGTCTAAGATAGAAGTGTGAATGTTATGGGAAAACAGCAAATTAAAAAAGATCGAAAACACGGCAAAGGTTCACGCCCATGCGTTAGATGCGGTGCTTACGGGCCAGTAATTCGACGTTATGATTTACATTTATGTAGGCAATGTTTCAGAGAAGCTGCGCCGAAAATAGGTTTTAAAAAATATGAATAGGAGCTAGGGCAATGGATACTTTAACAAATGGATTAATAACAATAATCAATAATGAAATGCGAAATAAACGAGAATGCATCATCAGCCCAGCCTCTAAACTGTTAGGTCGCGTTTTACGTATAATGCAACTTAACGGTTACATAGGTGAATTCGAATTCATTGATGACGGTCGTTTGGGTAAATTCAAAGTTCAACTATTAGGTAGAATAAACAAGTGTGGTGCAATTAAACCACGCTTTCCATCAAAAGTAGATGAATTTGAAGAATGGGAAAAGAAGTTTCTACCATCAAGAGATGTTGGTTTAATGGTAGTTTCAACTTCAAAGGGTGTAATTGCCCACAAAGATGCTGAGCAAAAAAATGTAGGAGGAAGGCTATTAGCCTTCATATATTAGGTGTTTCTTATGCGACTCCCCGAAATATCGCGAACTATTCAAGTCCCTGAGGCTGTAACATTAACCATACAGGGTAAAGTGGTTAGTGTAAAAGGAGAAAAAGGAACTTTAACTCGAAACTTTTCTTTTGCTCCTATTTCGATTGATGCCGAAGGACAGACTGTTCGTGTTTCCGCAAAATGGCCCCGTAAAAAAGAATCAGCACTTGTTGGTACGATATACTCACATATTCAAAACATGATAACAGGTGTAACTAAAGGCTATTCATACAAACTAAAAATTGTGTTCTCTCACTTCCCTATAGCCGTAAAACTTGATGGAAAAAGTATTCTGATTGAAAACTTTACAGGTGAAAGAAGAGCAAGACATATAAAAATTATCGGTGATGTCAAAGTAAAAATCGAAACTGAAGATATTGTCGTCTCAGGAATAAGCCTTGAAGATGTAAGCCAGACAGCAGCAAACATCGAACAGGCAACACGCGTTAGAAACAAAGATGTCCGCGTTTTCCTCGACGGCTTGTACGTTTACGAAAGAAATGAAGGTATGGCATAATGACTGAAAAGAAACCACAATTACAACGTGAAGCTCTACAAACAAGAGCTCGTGCACGAAACAAAAAACCTGCCTTCCTAAGACAAGAAAGCTGGCGAGATATAAAGTTTAGCAAAAGCTGGAGAAGACCACGTGGCTTAGACAACAAAATCCGCCAAAAAGTCAAAGGATGGCCAGCAGGACCTAGCACTGGATACAAAGGTCCAAAAATCGCTCGAGGTTTACACCCATCAGGTTACCGCGAAGTTATTATATACAATGTTGAAACAGTTGCCACAGTTGATCCTAACACTCAAGCTATTCGCATTGCTGGCACGGTTGGCAAACGAAAACGTGCCCTAATAGTTGCTGAAGCTGAAAAATTAGAAATAAAAGTACTCAACCTTCCAATAGTTGAAGAGGAAGTACCGGAAGCTGAAGTTAAAGACGATAAGGCTGAAAAGAAAGAAAAAGAAAAACGGATCAAAGCAAAAAAAGAAAAACTAAAAGCCAAAAAGTCTAAGGAGAAAAAGAAATAATGACCAATTTGTCAAGTCAAAGACGCCTTGCTTCAGCAATTCTTAAAACAGGTGAAAATCGTGTTTGGATAGACCCAGCTCGTATAAGCGATGTTGAAGGTGCCATTACCCGTGAAGAAATCAAACGATTAATTTACGAAAAAGTCATAGTTTCATTACCTGAAAAAGGTGTCAGTCGCTCAAGAGCAAAAGTTATCCGCGAAAAGAAACGTAAAGGCAGACGCCAAGGTCCAGGCAGTTACACAGGCTCACCAAAAGCAAACGTAACCAAAAAAGACGCTTGGATAATTAAAATTCGTTCACTACGTCGCAAACTTCGCGAACTTAAGGCAAATCGTACAATCACTGAAGAAACATACACTGAATTCTACAGGATGGCCGGTAGTGGTCGATTCGAATCCATTGCTGACCTAGAGCGTTATCTGAAAGCAAAGGATTTATGGAGGAAACGTTAAGATGGCAAGAAATGCAAATTACCGTGTACAATTAAGACGCAGACGTGAAGGCAAAACCGATTACCAAGCCCGTAAAGGTATGGTTGTCTCAGGCAAACTCCGTCTGGTCATCAGAGGTTCACTAAAAAACGCTACAGTGCAAATCATTAAAGCAAAACCAGAAGGCGACTTTGTATTAATAGCTGCAAACAGCAAAGAATTAACCAAACAATTTGGTTGGAAAGTCCCAACAGGTAATATACCTGCAGCATACCTAACTGGATTAATCTGTGGTTTAAAAGCTAAAAAACAAGGAATCAAAGAAGCAATTCTAGATATAGGTCTTAGTTCCCCAACAAATGGTGCAAGGATCTTTGCAATGCTAAGTGGTGTTGTTGATGCAGGCGTAGACGTTCCACACAGTGAAGAAAAAATAGTAAAAGAACGCATAAAAGGCGAACAAATTGCAAAGTATGCAAAGAAACTTGGCACTGGCTCGGATGAGTATAACCAAAAATTTGCTGCATACCTTAAAGCTGGTGTTGCTCCAGAAAAACTACCTGAACACTTTACAAAAATAAAAGCCGATATAATTGCGTCATTTAAGGGTGAAAAGAAAGAATGAGTAGACAACAACGAGAAGACCGTGATAGACGTACAACAAACCTTGAAGAGTGGATACCGAAAACTCGACTAGGTAAGATGATTCAAGAAGGTAAAATTACAACAATGGAGGACCTGTTCCTTAGCGGTATAAAAATTTCTGAACCGCAAATCGTTGATGCACTCCTACCCGATATACAGGAAGAAGTCATAAACGTAAATTTGGTACAGAAACAAACTGATGCAGGTGAAAAATCCCGTTTCAAAGCAATCGTAGCTGTTGGTAACAAAGACGGATATGTTGGTATCGGTAATGGAAAAGCCAGTCAAGTTCGCAATGCAATAGAAAAAGCCGCAGCAAATGCACGTTTAAATATTGTTCCAATAAAACGGGGCTGTGGTAGCTGGGAATGTAACTGTGGACACACTCATTCAGTACCATTTCAAGTTGAAGGTAAATGTGGTGGTGTTCGCGTAATTATCCTTCCAGGGCCAAGAGGTTTAGGACTTGTTTCAAGTGAAGTTGCAAAAACAATTTTTGGCTTAGCAGGTGTAAAAGATCTTTGGATGAGAAGCTTTGGTTCAACTCGGACAGTTCCATCATATGCATATGCAATATTTGACGGTTTGCGCAAAACATATAACTTGATCACGCAAGCTGATTGGGTGAGATAAAATGGCACAACAGACAGAAAACCAAAAACAAATAGTTGTAATTCGTATTCGCGGTACAATCAGTGCATTAAGAGAAGCTCGTGAAACGTTATCTCTTCTCCGTCTAGACCACACAAATCACGCTATTCTCATCGATGATCGGGCATCATACAAAGGTATGTTACAAAGAGTAAACAGTTACGTTACATGGGGCGAGGTCACAAAAGAAACAATAACTGAAATGCTTGAAAAAAGAGCTCGATTATTAGGTAACAAAAAATTAACAACTGAATATCTCGAAAAGCTCGGTTTCAAAGCATTCGAAGAACTCGCAGATGCAATAATGGCTGGTAAAGCAGAACATGGTAAACTTCCATTTATGACTCCAGTATTCAAATTGCATCCACCATCAAAAGGATTCAAAGGTAATGTCAAGAAATCCTTCAAAGCTGGTGGTGAAGCAGGATACCGCGGCGAAGCTATTAATGATCTAGTTAAACGTATGATCTAACCCATCAACGTCCAACCTTTTAATTTATTTATAAAATTTTTAATATATAATAACTATCTAATCACAAAAAACACTACATTCAATTTTTGAAATTAAAACTAAAACATGCACATTTATTACAAATGTAAACTCTATTATTTATGTATTTTAACCATATTTTTGTTTTCTAACATCAAAATTCACCATCGACAAATCAATGCTCGAAAATTACAAAAACAGCCAAGTGCTTTCATGGAAGACTTCACTATCAGCTACGACCATGTTAGAAGAACCAAAAAATCACCGATGCTTTCATGAGAGATTTTGCCATCGACTGCGGTCGATGTTGGAAGAACTATGAAAGTAGTCAAATGTTTTCATGGAAGATTTCGCCATCGACTGCGGTCATGCTATAAAAACTATAAAGCAAACAAATGCTTCATGGAAACTCACAAAAAATTATAACATTATATTTTTCGAATAAAAACAATACAAAAACAAATGCCAAAACCAACAAAACACAAAAAACAAACCAGCAACAACACACACCCACAACACCAACACACATATAAACAATCACAACACTATACCATTACAGAGAAGCACATGTACATAACCGAAAACGTAAACAAAAAATACACCTACGTATGCCAAACCAAATGGGACAAAACAAACAAAAAATACAACACCCCAAGCAAATGCATAGGACAAACACACAACAACACCCTAACACCAAACAAATACCTAATACAACTACTCGCCAAAAATACAATCGACCCAAACACCCTAACACCATACGAAAAACTCGTCATAAAAACAATCACCGACAAATACGGCACAAACATAAACATCAAGTAATTATTCAGTCGATAGTGTTTGAATTTTTGACGCATACAATATTTATATAGTGTAAATTGAGTAAACGCTATGCAAAGGTCACATTTAGAAAAACTCACAAAATTTCTAACACTGTATGACCATTTTCAGACAAAAATAACCAAACTTTAAACCCGACTAAACATCGATAGCAAAAACAGTCCCAAACCACCTCAACAGACACCTGAAAAAACCCAATCCACACACCAAAAAACCAACAAAAACTAGGCGCACAACCCAAGCACAAAGCCATCACGGGCTAAAAATCTAAAAACAACCCACCAAATAATAACAAACACATCAAATGTAAACACTGCCACACCAACTCACAAACGGTGCCCAAACAGAGGTCTGATACAAAATCGACATCCAAATACAAATCCAATTCACTCAACACAACCAAATAACAAAAACCTGCCTAACTGCCAAATCCTAAACACACAGGTCTTCCCCAGAGTTAACTTCCACAATAATGTGGCGAAGGCGTAAAAGTCATTAGTTCTACTCATTCATTACGTTATGCTAAGATGATAAAAACCAAAAAAATTTTTAATGCCATATTTGGTGTACCGCTATCTATAGGTACCATAGTTAATTATGTGGCCGTGTTTGTAGAAAAAGCAGTCAGTTCTAAATGAAATCCTCCAAGATTAAGATGAATCAGTTTTGTATTTTGATGAAACCGGAATTAGTGTAGAAAGATGTATTGACTAACACTTTTTCAAGTGAAGAAGCATCTATATTATGGTTTATCCTAAAAAAAGAGGTCAAATTGGTACCGATGATAACTGGAGTGTTAAACGAGTTTTTTGGTGTGGTGGTTCATGATTGTTGGGGGTCGTATTTTAATTGTGAAAATTGTTTTTATGTGTTGTGTAATGCTTATTTGTTGCGTGAGTTTTTGGGTGTGGTTGAGGATGTTGGTTAGGGTGGGTGGTTTGGGTGATGGATTTTTTGTGCAGGTTGAAGGAGAGTGGTGGAGTGTTGTAAGGAAGGTTTGTGTGAATGTGTTGTCGGCTTGTTATGTTTGAGTGTTTGGGAGCGTATTTGTGGGTTTTGGTGTTGGTTTGGGGAGAATTTTTTGGTTGTGGGTGTGTGGATGTGTTTGAAGGTTAGGTGTTTGTTGGATTGTAGGTTGTTTGGTGTTGGGTTTTGTGGTTTGTTTTTGGTTTTGGGTGTTGTTTGTTAATATTTTGGTTGAGTGTGTATTTGTTTTGTTGTGAAGTTAAGGTTGGGTGGTTTTCGTTTAGTGCAAGGTGCGGGGATTTTTGGTAAAATTGTTTCATTATCGGAATAGTTGTTAAAAGAGGGAATTTGCTTGTGTTATTTCTGGGATTTTCAAGGGAACAATAATGTTTTTATTCCAAAATTCGCTATACGACTGAATATTTGCCATGTTTTTTTGTATTGTTTTATTTGTTAAATCTGATTATGTGTGTGTTTTTGTAGATGTGTGTGGTATGTTGGCTAAAAATTGTACGACTTGATCTTTAACTCAGTAAATTAGTGTTAAGGGTTAAATTTAATTTTTTTTCAAGTTTTTTTATTGTTAAATTTGTTTTGTTTGGTTTATATATGCTGTTGAATTTGGTGTTTTTTTGTAAATTGTTTGGGTGTTGTTTTTTTTGGTGTGTGTTTCTCTTTATTGCTGTTTAGATGTTTTTTGCTTTTGGTGTGCGATATCTTTTATAAGACCTATGCTGAGTTGCGTAGGTAAAGTTGGATGGGGAATAATGAGCGCAAAATGGCGAAGAAGTATAAAAAGTCGTAAATGGGTAGACTTTGATGAGGATTTAAGTGATTTCTTTACCGATGAGCCAAATGTTATGCAGATTAATCCCTTAAAGCTTACTAAGAGTACCCGTTACGGAAAAAATTTCAAGTTTTCAAAAGGTGTGGGTAAGCGTAAATTTTGTGAGCCTAAACCTTTGATTGATATTTTTCAAGAAACTAATTGGATAACTATAGTCGCAGAAATCGCAGGCTTTAATAAGGAATCCTTCAAGATAAATGTTAAAGACCAGAAAATTACGCTGTCTGCAAAATCAAAAGAGCGCAGATATTATAAAAGTTTAAATTTACCGAAGGTAGTGATTCCGAGCGATATCCATACCACTTTCAAGAATGGCGTACTGGAAATAAAATTAAAGAAAGCAGAAATTCGCACAAATAATAAACAGAGAAGCTGAATATAATATGCCTCATAAACTTAGAAAAATACGAAAAACAAGAGGTTCACGAACACAGGGTTACGGTAGAATCGGTCAACACCGTGATGCAGGTAGCAAGGGTAACCGAAAAGTTGGGCGTCACAAGCATCTTTGGAGCAAAGTTGTTACTTATGAGCCTGATTATTTTGGAAACCACGGTTTTACCTCTCCACAAAGTCTTCATAAAAAAGAAAATGTTATCAACCTCCAAAAATTAACTGAAATCGCTGAAACTGATACAATTAATTTAACTACTTTGGGTTATACTAAATTGTTAGGTACCGGAAAAATATTTCGATCCTTAACTGTTACAGTATCAACCTGTTCTAAATCGGCAGAAGAAAAAATCGCCAAAGCAGGCGGAAAAGTAATCACTGTTTCCCAAGAGAACGGAGAGTAAAGTTAGTCTATGGCTGGAAGATTTCTTAGTATATTCAAACCAATTGGTAGAATTCTCCCTGAGATAAAGAAGCCAACCCGTAAAGTTTCTTTTAATGAAAAGATTTTCTGGACTGCTCTTGTTTTAATTATCTTCTTAGTCATGACTGAAATTCCCCTTTATGGTGTGGCATCAAGCGAGTTTGATCAGTTTGCACAGTTAAGAGTAATCTTTGCCTCCAATAGGGGAACTTTAATGGAGTTGGGTATAGGACCCATTGTGACAGCTGGTTTAATTCTTCAATTGCTTGCCGGGTCTTCAATAATTAAATGTGATATGTCTAATCCTGAAGATCGAGGGCTTTTCACATCAGCAAGTAAAGTTTTCTCTATCGGTTTAACCGGTGTTCAGGCTGTCGCTTACATTTTAAGCGGTATGTATGGTCATGTCGGTGATCTTGGCGTAATAGTAATAGTTGCTATACTTTTACAGTTGATATTTGCAGGCATAATTGTAATGCTTCTTGATGAGTTACTTCAAAAAGGTTGGGGTCTAGGCAGTGGTATAAGTCTCTTTATTATGGCCGGTGTAGCCCAAAACATATTATGGTCAATGTTCTCACCAGCCTCAGGCGGAGTAGGTGGTCTATTTGTAGGTGCCCTAAATGATTTGCGAAACGGTTCAATAACACTCTATGAGTGGGTTGTAGGTACTACGCGTGGAAATCCATCATTAATCGGTTTCATCGCAACCATAGTTGTATTTATAATAATTATTTACGTACAAGGCATCCGTGTTGAATTACCCATAACTTATGCAGGTTACAAAGGATTCCGTAGCAGATATCCAATCAAACTGCTCTACGTCAGCAACTTGCCAGTAATCTTTGCTAGTGCACTATTTGCAAACGTATACTTCTTCACTCAACTCTTATGGTCAAACTTTGGAAATTCCAGTTCAACATTAGTCTCGTGGTTCTTTAGAATCTTTGGTAACTATAGTACCGCAAGTGGTTCAGTTCAATGTGTTGGCGGATTAGCTCACTACGTAACTGCACCGTCAGGCGTCCTCAATGTTGTAGCAGAACCAGTGCGAGCAGTAGCATATCTTGGTATCCTGATAGTATTCTGTGCTTTCTTCTCCTTAACATGGCTTGAAATCGGCGGTTTAGGTCCAAACAAAGTAGCTCAGCAACTCATGAGTAGCGGTATGCAAATCCCAGGTTACAGACGTAGCGAACGACCAATTGAACAAATACTAAAACGATACATTCCAGTAGTAACGGTACTCGGCGGCATAATAGTTGGTTTAATAGCAGGTTTTGCTGACTTTTTAGGCGTGTTCGGTTCAGGTACAGGTATCTTGCTCTCAGTAGGTATCATCTACCAATACTATGAACTATTAATGCGCGAACGCGCCGCAGAAATGTTCCCTGCATTCAAACGAATACTCGGTGACTAATCAACAAATAACCAAAGGCAGTAAAGCCTTTCTCTTCTTTTATTTTCTATTTTAACTCATTAATAATTAACTTGGCTGACTTTTGTTTAGTGAAAAATTATTTTTTATCTTGGCCATACTCGCCAGTTTTTATTTTATCTATAAGCAACCCTACAAACTCTATTGGCCATATATCATCACAAACATCACTTGTTAGTATGTTTCTCTTATTAAAGGAAGTTATTAAATCATTTTTTAAAAGTAAAATAAGCATAAATTTGTGACCGTAGGTTTGTTTGAATAACGAATATTTTGAAGACTGTTTAAGGTTCATTTCATAATGTGGCTCTAAAACAATTTTTCTGCCATTAATTTCTATGTCTAAAATAAAATCTGGAGTATACTGTTCACCTGGTAATGGGAAAGTAATAGTTTCATACCCATAAGGAATGTGCATGCGCATTAACATACGTGCAGTTTCTTTCTCCCAACCGCTTTTGTAACGACTTAACTTTTGATAATGTGCTTGAGGTTGACCAGTAATTTTTTGAATACGTTCAAAAAACTGTAGTGCTTCTTTCAAAGTGTTTCGTTTAAGATTTTTACGTTTAAGCCATCTGCCTAAAAGGAAAAATGGGTAATCTACTTTTGCAGGGTCATGGGGGAAAATTCGTTTAGCATAGTCTGTAATTTTTGTTTGTGCTTTCAAAGCAGCAAATTCATCTTTTAGCAAATACGGTAAAGTAGCGTTAATCAAGCCTAAACTAATTGCAACACTGGCGTTTTCTTTTGTTAAAGGTACCAGTAAATCTTCAGGGGTATATTGTTTAAAAATTTCTAAATCAGGATCTGGGCGTACCATCCAACGCATGTATGTCCATGCTTTATGTTTATGAACATCACGCATTCGTTCAATACTTTTGGATAATTCATCAACAAAATCTTTTGGTTTGACAAATTTTTGTGAATAACGTAACAAATCTCTTTCAGCTTTAAACTTGACAAAAATGTTTACTGCGGTTAAAGTTTCTGCGATGGTATCTTTGCGTGGTCCAAGGTAATTATAAAAACCGTACTTTACAATTTCGTCATTAAATAAATGAGGTTTAGTAATTTCAAAAAGTCGTTGTGTTCCAAATTCTTTATGTAAATTGATAAGCAATGTTCGGGCGTTTTCTGAAAAACCTACCATTTGATCATCAAGAATTGATGCTGCAAGCAAAAAATAGTGAGCTGCTATTTTTTTTTCTTCATAAATATTTGAGTAGGGATTAAATAATAAACGAGGGCTCATCCTTCTGTCCCACTGTACGTCAGTAACGTTTGCATTAACTTTTACAAACTTTGCCAGTAAGGCGTGTAGGTTCTCGTTTGTCATTTACTGTTCCTCTGTTATACTTTATTTTCTTATTCTAATAATTAATGTCTTATATTTGAATAAAACCGTTTCATGAAGGTTGCTTTTATTTTTGGATGGTTTGTTCAAGATAAATATGGTTACTGTTGGGTTGCAGTAAAATCAGTAAAAACGGTTATAAATAAGGAAGAAGGTTACGCATACATCAAGTATTTCAAGTGAATGACATGTCCACACCAGAATGGCTTATACTCGCGCCTGTTGCAACCGTAGTTATTATGGCTATTGCGTTTGTAATGTCGCTAGTTATTCAAACAACTAATAAATTACTTATTGGACACTTTTTGGGTTGGGATAATTATCGTGCAATGCAAAAAGAAATGGCTGATTTTCGAAAGGAAAGTATGGAAGCTGCTCGTTCAAAAGACAAGAAGCAACTTGAAAAAGTAAAAAAGAAACAAGCTCAAATTAATGCAATGAATGCAAAAATGATGAAACCACAAATGATCCAGTTGGCTTTGTCATTTTGTTACTTTCCAATTTGGACTTTGATACGGCCTATTTTTTCATCGCGTCCTGTGTTTATTTTGCCTGGTGTTGGAGCTCCAGATCTTAACATTTTTGGTTTGGTTGTTCCGAATTTTATGATTTGGTATATGATGGTGGCTTTATTCTTGGGAACTTTACTGGCGCGTGTCTTACGTACGGCACCTACTAATGAATAACAAAAAAGGTTAACTATATGTCTACAAGTGACTCCAAAACTATTGCGCGTAAGCCTATTATTATTTGTATTTCTGGAATGGCTGGTACAGGTAAAAGTACTTTATCTAAAAGAATTGCTTCACACTATAATTTGAAATGTTATTCTGGCGGGGATGCTCTTAAAGAGTTAGCTAAAGAGGATGGGTATGAAATAACTGGTGAGGGTTGGTGGGAGAGTCCTGATGGATTAAGTTTTCTAGAGAAGCGTGTTAAAAATTCCCAGTTTGATAAAGAAGTGGATAGTAAATTGCTTGGTTACGCAAAATTGGGTGATGTTTTGCTTGACAGTTGGACTATGCCTTGGTTGCTTAAAGATGGTTTTAAAATTTGGTTAATGGCTTCTTTTGATAGGCGTGCTGCAAGAGTGGCTGATCGTGATAAAATGACTTTTGAACAGGCTCACGATATTCTTAAAGAAAAAGAAGCTCAAACAAAAACAATTTATAAAAAACTTTACAATTTTGATTTAGGTGAAGATTTTGTTCCTTTCAATTTTATTTTGGACACTGATAATTTAAATGCTGATCAGGTTTTCCAAATTCTTTGTCAAGTAATTGATAACACTGTTTGTGCTTGTTTGCCTGTTGTTTAACGTTATAGTGGTTAACAAAGTTTTAGAAAAGAATTATGTGTTTAATTTTGGTTTTTATGGTTTTTGTATGTGGTTTTTATGTTATTTTTCTATAACCTGTAAAGTTGTCTTTTCCTAAGAAAATTAAGTGATTGATATGGTATGTGTTTATATCGAACACATTTTGTATGCTTGCTAAATAATAGTTATCTGGTGAAGAGTATTATGTTTAAAATCTTCAAGTATTTAACGTCAAAAGAATTGGCACTAATAGGTGTTAGCTTGGCGTTTATTATTGTGCAGGTTTGGCTTGATTTAAAGCTACCTGAGTACATGTCAGAGATAACTATACTTGTTCAAACACCTGGAAGTGCAATGAGCGATGTTTGGCGTACAGGCGGATACATGCTCTTATGCACACTGGGCAGTATAATATCTGCTATTATCGTAGGATTTTTTGCAGCACGCATAGGCGCATCATTCTCACAACGCCTACGAAGTCTATTATTCAACAAAGTTGACACTTTTTCAATGGAAGAAATCAACCGTTTCTCAACTTCAAGTTTAATCACACGTTCTTCAAACGATATCATACAGGTTCAAATGTTAATAGTACTAGCTTTACAACTAGTTATCAAAGCCCCAATAATGGCCGTTTGGGCAATAACAAAAATCGCTGGCAAAGGCTTCGAATGGACACTTGCCACTGGTGTAGCTATTTTAATTGTGTTCATTATGGTTATGATCCTTATGGTATTTCTCATACCAAAATTCAAAAAAATGCAAACCCTTACTGACGATGTAACCCGTGTCACAAGAGAAAACCTTATGGGATTACGTGTTGTTCGCGCTTACAACGCCGAAAACTATCAAGAAGAAAAATTTGAAACCGCAAACAAAGAACTTACCGATATCCAACTATTCACCAATCGTGCCATGGCTATACTTATGCCTGTTCTCATGAGCATGTTAAGTGTACTTTCACTTGCAATCTACTGGATAGGCGCATATTTAATTGAAGCCGCACAGATAACCGATAAACTAACAGTGTTTTCAGACATGATTGTCTTTTCAACTTATGCAATGCAAATAATAATGTCCTTTTTAATGTTGGTAATAATATTTATCATGTGGCCTCGCGCAAGCGTTTCTGCAAACCGCATCAATGAAGTCCTTGACACTGTTCCAACTATTATCGACGGAAAAGAAACTACCGGAAAACCTAACCTTGAAGGTGAAATTATCTTTAACCATGTTAGCTTCAAATATCCCGACGCAACATACTGTGTTCTTGAAGACATAAATTTCACAGCAAAACAAGGTGAAACAGTTGCTTTCATCGGATCTACCGGAAGCGGCAAATCAACTCTTATAAATCTTATACCACGTTTCTTTGACGTAACAGAAGGCGAAGTATTAGTAGATGGCGTAAACGTCAAAAATTACAAACTAGAAACTCTTTACAACAAAATTGGGTATGTACCACAAAAAGCCGTCTTATTCAAAGGTACTGTGAACTCTAATGTTGCTTATGGAGATAACGGCGAAACTAGTTTTAGTGATGAACAAGTTAAAAAAGCCATACAAATTGCACAGGGCACAGATTTTGTTGAAAAAATGCAAGACACTTATAATGCAGCTATTGCACAAGGTGGCACAAACGTGTCAGGTGGTCAAAAACAACGTCTTGCTATTGCACGCGCAATTTGTCGAAAACCAGAAATTTACATTTTTGATGATTCTTTCTCAGCGTTAGATTATAAAACTGACCGCGTTTTACGCAGTAAATTAAAACAGGAAACTGCTGGCGTAACCAGTTTAATTGTTGCCCAAAGAATCGGCACAATTATGGATGCTGACCAAATTATTGTGCTTGACGAAGGTAAAATAGTTGGCAAAGGCACACATAAAGAACTGCTTCGTAACTGTGCAGTGTATAAAGAAATTGCTCTATCTCAATTAAGCGAGGAGGAATTAAATCGTGAGTGATCATTATAATTCCAAAGAACACAGACAAACAAAAAGCGGTGGATTTTTAGGTGGTAGAGGGCCTTCTCCACCTGGTATGGGATCTGGCGAAAAGGCAAAAGACTTTAAAAAAACTTTTGGACGCCTTGTTAAATATTGCAAAACTTATCTACCAGTTATCGTAACTGCTTTGATTTTTGCATCTTTAGGCGCAGTGTTTACTGTTATAGGTCCTGATAAACTGCGTGATATGACAAACGAAATCATAAAAGGTCTTCCTGGTTTAGTAAACGGAGTGCCTGTTATTAACGCAATCGATATGACTGTCGTGTACAACCTTGGTATATTACTCGTCTGTTTATACACGGCTTCAGCAATACTTAGCTTTATAGAAAACTATATGATGGCAACAGTATCAGCTAAAATATCCAAAAACATGAGAACCGATATTTCACGAAAAATCAACAGAATGCCCCTTAAATATTTTGACAAAACAAGCTACGGTGATGTTATAAGCCGTGTAACTAATGACATTGACGCTATTGGTCAAACACTCAACCAAAGTCTTGACATGCTAGCAAGAGCAATTACCCTATTTATTGGATCCATGATAATGATGCTTATAACAAACTGGATAATGGCTTTAACCGCAATAGGTGCCTCCGTTATCGGTTTTATATGTATGATGTTAATTATGTCACGATCACAAAAACATTTTGTCGCACAACAAAAAGGACTTGGAGACATCAACGGGCACATCGAAGAAATCTATTCCGGCCACAATGTCGTTAAAGTATACAACGGTGGCAAAAACGCAAAAAAAACGTTTGAAGACATAAACACTTCACTTTATACAACCGGCTGGAAATCTCAATTCATGTCAGGCTTAATGATGCCGCTAATGAATTTTATCGGAAACTTTGGCTATGTAGCAGTATGCGTTGTTGGAGCTATATTAGCCATGAATGGTACAATTGACTTTGGAGTTATTGTTGCATTCATGATATACATCCGACTATTCACTCAACCCCTAACACAATTAGCACAATCAATGCAACAACTACAAAGAACAGCAGCTGCAAGCGAACGCGTCTTTGAATTTTTAGACGAAGAAGAATTAACAAACGAAGACCAAAAAATCAAAAAAATAGAAAACGTCAAAGGCGACGTCGAATTCAAAAACGTTCACTTCAGCTACGAAAAAGATAAACCCATCATCAACAATTTTTCCGCAAAAATAACAGCAGGACAAAAAATAGCTATTGTCGGGCCCACAGGCGCAGGGAAAACAACAATAGTTAACTTGTTAATGCGTTTCTACGAAATAGATAGTGGTGAAATCTGTATAGATGACATACCCACCAACCAAGTAACACGTGAAAACGTGCACAGCCAATTCTGTATGGTACTTCAAGACACTTGGCTCTTTGAAGGAACCATAAAAGAAAACATTATTTACAGCAAACAAGGCATCACTGATGAAGCAATAATTGCTGTCTGCAAAACAGTTGGTATTCACCCATTCATACGAACCCTGCCAAACGGCTATAACACCATATTAAACGACAAAACAAATCTATCTGTAGGCCAAAAACAACTCATCACTATCGCACGTGCCATGATCCAAGATGCACCATTACTAATACTAGATGAAGCAACAAGCTCCGTAGACACCCGTACTGAAAAAATTGTGCAAGAAGCAATGGACAAATTAACCTATGGTAGAACATCATTTGTTATTGCCCATAGGCTTTCTACCATCAAAAATGCAGATCTAATTCTAGTAATGAGAGATGGTGATATTGTTGAAAGCGGAAATCACACTCAACTGCTCGAAAAAGGCGGATTCTATGCAGAACTATACAATAGCCAATTTGAACCAACAACATAACAAATGTCATGTTTAAAATGGTTTATAAACATGACAAACAACACAAAAACACTCAAACACAATAAACAAAACAACCACACACAACCATTAAAAACAAAAATCGAAAAAAACGACAACATCAAACAACAAACAACACCTAAAATACAAAGTATACAAAAAACATTTCAGACACAATACGCAAGCAATGGAGCTAACCAAAAACCAAACTATTAATTATAAAAATAGTGTTAAACGGTAGCGGCATATGTGATGCTGTGCATGCTTTAAACATAAGCCCAAATACTATGATGTTTGTTTTAAAAAAACAAATTTTTTATAAATATCAACTCAAAATATGTATCTTGATAAATTATTAAAAATTTGTTTTGAAATGGTGAGATGTGGGGTAGGGTTTATTGTAAAAAACATTTTTGCTGGTTGTGGTGTGCATTAAATTATGATACGGGAGAAATTATGATGTATATTTTTTGGTACGCGAAAAAGTGAGGTTTTACGAGAGTTCTGGGCTTTGTTAGAAGTGAAGGGTTTAACCTGTAGTTATTGTTTGCGTAATTGTGTTTTGTTGGTTGTTTGTAAAATTAAGTTATATTTATATATTATGAATCATTTCCATTTGCAGCGTATATAAAGGTAGTGTATGTAGTTCATGCCATTTTTTATCCTCGGGTCTTTGTGGGTGGCAAGGACACGTTCATTCCCGCAACACACCCCACAATTTCCAAAAAAATCCATACGTACATAACCATCGCACGCGTTTTGTAGGCTGTTTTTTCACAATGAACTGAATTATTGTGTATCTGTAAAAATAATATGTTGTAGGGTTTTTGCAACCAAAATATTTACTAGATTGTCGCAAAAAAAGTTACACTACAACACTTGTGCGCAGGTTATGGACATATGGTTTTTTTTAGTCTTGTTATGGTTTGTGTATTTGTGGAAGTATTTTTTAGAGTTTGTATGTTGCTTATGGGTACATGGAAAAGTTTGCTATTAGCATGTTGATATTGGAAGAACCATGAAAACTCTAAATGTTTTCATGAGAGACTTCACCATGATTGTGGTCGATGTTGGAAGAACTGTGAAAGTAGTCAATGTTTTCATGGAAGTGGCTTTGTCGTGCTTCAAGTTTTTAGGTATGTTTTCAAAAAAAAGTTTTTATCGTTTATTGTGTTGGTGTATTTTTGTTTGTGGTGGTGTTTATTTTTTCTTTAGTAGTAGTGATGCGTTTTTTCGTTGTTCTAATGCTAATGAGAGGTGTCCTGTTGGTGTGCCATAAAGTGAATAAAATACGTAGCATAAATAGGTGCATTTAGTGCATATTTTGTATTGTTTTCGCAGTTCTTTGTATTTTTTGCTTTTCCATTCTTTTTGTAGATCAAAAATTGAGCCTGTGGATGGTTGGTTATGGCATCCTGCTATTTTGCCCATGTGGTCTATAACTAGAAAGCTTTGTAGGGCATTGCATTTCCAGATTCTTTTTTCTTCTGTGTAGAGGGTTTTTGTGCATTTTAATAGTTTGTCTGTTATTAGGATTTGTTTGTTGGTTTTTTTCATTTTTAGTAGTGTGTCACAGAGTTTAATCATTGCTTCTTTGTCTGTTATAATAAATTCGTCTTTAGGTTTGCCAATGCGGAATAGTTGGTTGGGTTCTTGAATTGTATCATATGAATAAAGGCAATACCATACAGGGATTCCTCTTTCTGTGAAATATTTGGTTATTTCTACTATTTCATACAGATTTACCTGGGAAATTGTTGGGCTAACACTTACATTTATTCCTTCTTTTTGAAGAATGTTTACAGTTTCCATCGCATTTTTCCATGCTCCGGGAACATTTTTTATAAAATCATGCTTATTTTCATCTAAACTGTCAATAGATAAAGTGACAAAATCTACTTTTCGCAAAAGATCAATTTTTTTTGCCGCCATACTTCCATTATCATATACAGTCGTCACAAACCGTTCAGCAGCGTAATCTAGTATCTCTCCAATATCTTCCCGCAACAATGGATCTCCACCAGATAAAACAAGTTCAACGATACCTGCTGCCTTAAGAATATCCATGCCCTGTTTAATTTTCTCTAATGATAACTCTTTTGTATCTTGCTCTTTCCAAACATTGCAACCCAAACATTTGTAATTACATTTTCTTGTAATAAGCCACTGTGCGTGATGTGGTTTACCCCAAACAAGAGAACGTGCTGCAATATTTGCCATCTTTTTTAAACCCATGCTTAACCCGCCGCCTGACTAACTGTTACTGCAACTAATCACATTTGAACTATAAAATCATTATTAAAATCAACTCGTTTGAGCATGTTTGGTTTTTATCTTTAAATATTCTAAGTTTTACTTTCGTTAAATCATAATAGGTATGTGTGAGAATACATTAAAGTGGATGTGGTTAAACAGGTGGCGGATTTGGTAGACGTAGTTTTGTTGACAAAAAATAGTGAATGTGTGTTAACTAAATGTTTAAATGCGCTTTATCAAAACGTTCCAGTGCATCAATTGATTGTTGTTGATGGTTACTCAACTGATAATACACTTGCAATAATAAAAAAATTTCAACAAATATATTCTAATATTAAAATAATATTTGATCATGGTACTCGTGCTTCTGCTCGTCAAAAAGGTATACAGGAGGTGCAAACAGAGTGGTTTTTATTTTTAGATAGTGATGTTGTTTTATGTCGTAATTGGTATCAAAAAGCCATAAAATGTATCGCTCCTCAAACTGGTGCAGTGTGGGGTATTGAAATATGGTCAACTATAAAAAATCCGAAAATGTTAAAGTTGTTTTTAATTGTTACTCATAAAATAGCTCAAATTCGTGGTGGTACTCATGATGCATTAATAAAAACAGCTCTAGTGAAAGACATTCAAATTCCTTCTAAATTGCATGTTTTCGAAGATACATACATAAAAGATCACATAACAAAAAAAGGTTATAATTTTATCACGTGTTATGACCCATTTTGTATCCATTACAGATCTAACACTGTATGGACACTTAAAGGCAGTATAAATTTAATCACTGAATCATTACAAATAGGCAACACACGACTAATTATAAAACTGTTACTATCATACAGTATATATACTGTTTACGCGGTTTATCAAATTTTCACTAATAACCGAAAATAACCCTTGCACAAAAATTATTATTTTCATAATTCTAGTTATTATTTACTTTTTTTTATCTTTTTTTCCAACTCTTTTCTTGTTAATGTACCATATTTTACAGGCGTATTTGTTAACCACGGAATATATTCCCACTTCCAGAGTTTATTATTTGTATCATATTCTGCCATTGCATGATTTGATGTATTTATAAATACAATTGGATGATTTTGGTTGATGAAATAATATTTTATGGAATGTTTAGACAGAGGCAACTTTTTGTCTCCATGTGTTGAGTCTGCATTAATTCCGTTATGACCGCTGTATATGCCTTCAAATGTAAAGTAGTTGTCTGCGGAATTTTTATGTACGTGTATTTTGAAGGTTTCAATATCCATTGTTCTGCCATAAATAAGGTAACGGATGCTTTTGTAGATAGAGTTAAAGAGGCCGTGTTGGCGAAGTCGTTCGTTGTTGAAGAGAAGGGAAACCTCTATGATATAGGTACCATAAACGTCTGGAGATTGTTTAGCACAATGGATTTCTCGTACAAAATTTTTTAAAGCATCAACACTCGGTTGATATATAACTGGCAATACTTCTTCTTCTTTAATAAACATGTTCTTTTGCACTTGAATGTTTACTTCAAAAGACTGTTTTAAAGTCTTGACTATTTTGCAATATAATTGATAAATTGTAGAATTTGTAATATCTTTTCCTTCTTGAACCCATTCCCAAATCCAATGTTTATCATCAAGTTGTAAAATCCACCGTTTTTTTGAAACTCGACCTCTTCCTTTTATAAACCTCTTATGTATCGCCACATATATTTCTGTTCGAGGATTTGCGGGCACCTTTGAAATCTCAAAACTCAACATATAACGCAACACAACTTTCTTCCCCATAAAACTACTATACAAAGACCGATTACTTCGAACAACAATTAAACAATCATTACTAAAACTCTTTGCAATACTAATAGTACAATTACCTGAATCCCAAAACCGTTCTACCCCCATCCAAGAAAACTTACCAAAAAAACCAATTCTCCAACGCCTCTCTTTAACAGTAAACCAAACAACACCTAAACCCACAATTATCCCTCAAACAACAAAACAACACACTTTTTATTAAACGATAGCATAACATTAGAAAAAAACAAACATATCCAACTCAACTGAACCGAAACCAAAACCAAAACTACAAATAAGAAAAAACAAAATATTTCCCACTTCATATTTAATAATAAAAAAATTTAAACACCACCATCAAACCTAAAACTACAAACAACAAAAAACACATACACCTTAACAAAACAACACATCCACTTAACGAGGTACAAACTCGGAAAAAATTTTTACAGCAAACAACAACGACACATTACACTTAGAAACCATAAAAAAAACTACAAACCCAACGGCTAAGCCAAAACCAAAACAAACAAAAATTCAACACACCTTGCAAAAAATTTTACCTAAGATACTAACATAACAAACAAAACCCCACCAAAAACAAAAAACCTTCAACTTTCTTACAATAACACAAATCCCACTCAACCAAATTATTAGTAAACGGCACACAAAAAACAACAAACACACACTTAAACACCCAAAGACACCTCAAAACCACCCGCAACTCCACAAACCAACAACACCCAACCATACCCTCCAAAAACGCTTACCATACAAAATAAGCACGCCGTAGGTTTGTTCAAACTCCAAAAACACCAAAAAATCACAAACAGACGTCCTCTCTTTATATACATTCATACCAAACAAGAACAGCCGAAATTTATCAGCCAACCAACACCATACAACAAAAACAACCCTTCAACTCCCTAGACAAATACGCACACACGCAGCAGACAACTTTTATACATACATTTGAATTATATCACACATTAACCACAGTAAGTAAATAAAAAAAATCAGATTGCAATCTGTTATTTTCATGCTCCATAGGCACAATTTAATAATACAAATGAATTATTGATAAATAAGATGAAACCGATGAGCGGGCAGACAATATACACGGGGAAGGAGAAAAGTGTACAATTATCCATTTTTGATAGTGCACCCACATTATACAATGCTGAATTTAAGACGCAACAGTTCCAAAATTCATCATGGGACAATTTTAGATTTATAGATTTATTTGCAGGGATTGGGGGTACCCGCCTTGGTTTTGAACATGTTGGTGGCCAATGCGTTTTTTCATCAGAATGGGATAAACAGGCAGCTAAAACTTATGAAGCAAATTTTGGAGAAACTCCACATGGTGACATTACAAAAATTGCTTCAAAGGACATCTCTGATTTTGATATACTGCTTGGTGGTTTTCCTTGTCAACCGTTTAGCATAATAGGCGATAAAGATGGTTTTAAGCATGAAACACAGGGAACACTTTTTTTTGAAATCGAACGTATCCTTCGAGATAAACACCCTAAAGCTTTTATGCTAGAAAATGTTCGCAACCTTACAGCACATAACAATGGTAAAACATTTAGTACCATTATTTCGCATTTGCAAGCGTTGGGATATTATGTACACTCAAAAGTGCTAAATGCTCTTGATTTTGGCGTTCCGCAGAAACGTGAACGAATCATTATTTGTGGATTTCTTAATGAGGTTCATTTTAGTTTTCCAAACCCTGTGCCAAAAGGGGAAAGGCTTGCCTTAGACGATATTCTCGAAAATGAGGATGAATTAGACAAATCATTGTGGGTTAAAGATTGCATTAAGCAAAGTCGATTTGAGCGAATGAAAAAGATACCTGAACGTCCATATGTAACTCACGAAAATGTAGGGGGTTTAGTTACGCCGCATTATTTTTCTTGTGCTCTCCGTGCAGGAGCTTCGGCAAATTATATCCTTATAAATAACGAGCGTCGTCCTTCGGCTCGTGAAATGCTTCGTTTACAAGGGTTTCCTGATACATTTAAAATAGTAGTACCATATAGCAGTATAAAAAAACAAACTGGAAATAGTGTAGCAATTCCAGTTATAGAGGCAGTTGCCGAGAAAATGTTGTTTGCACTAAAAGAACATGAATGGAAGATCAGGTACAATGACAACGATGACAGATAGAAAAGAGCTAAAATAGCACTAGATACAATTATCCGTAAATCACGGATACATCTCTACAAACCTATACAGGTAGCTGAAATTTTGTATCATCATAGAATGCAGCCTGAATCATTGAATTTATTGAAACTTGATGATTACCGTAATAAAAGCAAGCAATGGCGAAACGATATGAGCCTTGTTTTATTGGGACGTATTTGTACAAGTTCTACACGATTTAAGATGATTTATTCAATGACAACGCAATTCCGCCAATTATACTTAAAATACTTGGCGATGAAAACATAGAGACGACTGGTGCAGTTGAAGCTTATATTTACAACCGTTTTATGAATAAGCATACACAGCTTGCCGATGCGTTAAATTATTGTCTAAACGCCACAAAAGTCGATTTTCAAATTATAAAGTTCATTAATTCGTTCCGTACTGAATCTGGCTTAAAACGCAGTATAGATAAAGTTTATGAAGTTATAGTCTATGCATTGTTCGCAACGCTTGTATCTGCATTGGAATTGAAAGTAAAAGTTTCTGTCAACGATAAAAAACAATATTTGCTAGAAGAATTTTCTAGTTTTGCGAAAATGGTGATGTGTCTGGATATAAACAATGACACAAACACGCAAAATGCAAAAGTCTTTCGTGTCGGTGTTACAAACGCCGCTGATAGAGGACTTGATATGTATTCAAATTGGGGTTCAGCTATTTTAGATAAAACATCTAAGTCTTAATGAAGAATTAGCCGAAGAAATTGTAGATGGCGTTTCAAGCGACAAAATAGTTATTGTTTGTAAAGACGCAGAAGAAAAACTCATACTTTCGATACTCAATCAAATCGGTTGGCGCAATCGCATACAAAGTATTATTACAGAAACAAACTTGGTTGAGTGGTATGAAAAAGCACTACGTGGTAAATACTCCAAAATATTAGGTGAGGAATTATTATCCTGTCTTTGTGTGGAATTATCAAACGAGTTTCCTTCGCTTACAGAAACACCTGACGTTCTAAAAAAGCGTGGATATGAAAAAATTAGAAATGACTACTGGAAATAATTTCTACAGCAAGACTTATTGTATCTTATTCCAAAATGAGATTATAGTGATCATAATCTATTGAAAAAACCTTACATGAAATCATGTATGGGTTATGGTGGATGATTTTTAAGGTATTGCACATAGGTGGTCTTTTTTGCATGCTTGCATTATGATTTCTACGTTTTTTAGCATTTGTTTTTTTGTGTTATTAGATAGTATGTATTTGATTTTTGAATTGGCAATTAATAACGCACAAGGTCTAATGTTTTTTATGCTGTTGAATTGTGTAGGTGACCTCCGAAAAATTATATTTTTCTAAAAATCACATACTGTAAACCGTGTATCTATGTTGTTTAGTTTTTTGAAATGGGGTTTTCGGAGGTTACCTGTACTTTAGTTTCCTTATCTAACGATAGCCTGATGATATTGCTACATAGGGTGCAAGAGGTAAAAAATGATGCTTACAAAAAATAGAATCTGATATAGTGAATACGACATTTTAATAAGATAGGATGACAATATCACTATTGAAGACGCAATAATTACGAGGGATGTTTGATGAGTAAAAGAATTAGTGTATTTAGTGTCAATCGATTTAAAGTGACTCCAACTTATTTGTATGAAAGCTGCTTAACATGCACTAGTTAGGGCTAAACTTGTACGGTCACGTAAAAAAATTGAAGCTCTACATGGGGTCTATAATTGTCAGTCATGGAAGAAAAGTGTAAATCAGCTATTTTAGAGTTTTCTATCAGGCGTTCCAGAGATACTAATGCGTTAGAGTTAGTGTTCAGAGATGAAAAGTTTTCAGAAGATGCGTTTGAGCTGACTAAAGATGAAAATATGCAGGTTATTATAGCATATATAAAGAGGCTTATTTCAAATCGAGCTAACTTTGTATCTGATATGTCTATGCAAAAATTAGATATGATTGAAAGGTTTCTTGATAATATTATGCTTGAGCTGATAAAAAGTAATGTAGAATCTGGAGTGAAAGGAGGGGTAAAAGTGAGTAAGTCCCCGAATTTTGGCACAAATGAGGTTGTGCAAAAAATTATGGCTGAAACGCGTAAGTCTGAATTTATATCGAGAATTATGGCAAATCAGCTAAATACGGTACATCCAAAACTGTATAAGGTTGTTAAAGCATGGGTAAAAGGCGATGAAATTGGCTACAATTGTAATGGTGTAACTTTGGATGATATAATGAAAAAACAAAAGGCTTCATATGTTGAATCAATTTTTAGAATGAGTATCATTTTAGAATCGAAATCGCCTAAAAAAGTTGCTGAACAATATAAAACATTTCAATTTTTGCGAGGATAATAGTGGTTTTAAGTGGATTTAAGCATTTTTAAAACTGATAGTTGGGATGGTTTAAAGCGCGATGAAAAAATTGCGGCATTACGAGAATTAGAGCATAAAACCCCAGAAGAACAAGGTAGAGAAAAAGTCAGAATAGTAGTCGAAGATAAATTGTTGAGTGCAGGCACGTTTGGTCATTATTGTGATAAGAGACCGTGTAAACTATACATTAATTCTTGTTACCTTGATTCAAAAGAACCTCTCACAAATTATGCCGCAATGGCTACCGTTATTCATGAAGGACGTCATGCGTATCAAGATGACGTAATAAATTTAGACAATGAACGAAAATTAATTAAAATCTATGAAATACCCAGCAAGGCAACATTACACTGGTGGATAATAAATTCAAAAATATATAATGATGAGCAAGATAACTTTATATTTTATAGATTTCAACCACGCGAATTCGATGCGTTTAATTATGCACATTATAAAATGAAAGCATTCAAAGCTCAATTTGGAAATGATGTGTATTATAACCATTATATTGAACAAAGGACTTTAGAAATAGAAAGTGAAATTAACGAGGCAATAAGGGCATATACTAAAAAATATCGACAAGTTATTGCAGATGACCTTTTTGATAGTTACAAAGTTTATGTTAGAAAAAAACAAAAAACTTTACGGTTTTTACTTACATAAATAAAATTGAAGATAAAACTATAAAAATCATAAAAGCCTAATTATAATGCATGTAAGTATGAGGAATGAAACGTGTTTGTACTTATTGCAGGGTTTCAACCGAGTAGGATGGCCAATTAAACTTTTTGTTGTTGTAATTGTTTAGTGTTTTTATGGTTTATGTGGTGGTGTTTATGTGTATGTACAGGTTCTTGGCGCAGGCAAAGTTGTGGTTGGCGCGTGTGATATGTAAAAGTTTGGGTGTAAGTGTTTGTTGTTGTGTGTTTGTGTGAAGTGAATCTCAGACTGTCCGAAAACTAGCCACAATTATGAGGCAAAAATAAAAACTGAATAATTCAAAATATTTGAACAGTAAAAACATAAAAAATGCTTCTAAAATACAAACTTCTAAAATCATTTACAACTACAAAAATTCTGTATCATAATTTTCAGACAGTCTCGATCTGTGTATAGTTTTATTTGTTTTTTTAGATGTATAAAATTATGGTTGGGTTGTGTTATTATTGTGAATTTTTTCACTCGACATTTAATGGTGTAAATTAATGTCGAACGCCATCAAAAATTGTGGGTTAAGTTAAGATTATGTGGTGTGGTTTGTCTGTTTTTTTATTATGCTGAATTTGTTGCTATATATTTGGGTTAATATGTCAAGTGTTGTAGGTACTTCTTTTTTCTTTACGTTGAATTTGAAAATTAGTTGTTGGTTGTTTGTGTTTGTTACTGTTAATGTTGCTTCTGATTGGAATCGTATTTTTGTAAAGCAAATTGTGGATATGTCTGTGTTGGGTATTGTTATTGTCTTCTCTTTTATTGTAACTATAAAATCGTTAGTTGTTACGTTTATAATGTTCCCTGTTTTTGTGATCATTTTTAGTGATAATGGTTCAGTATCTGTTAATGTCTCCACCTGCTTTAGCATCTGTGTATTGTTCTTAATAAACACAATGGTGCATTTGATTAGAACATATCTAATATATTGCAAGGTAATATTGTAAGAATTTATTTTATATTTTCATATAACACAAATCTTATATTTGCATTCACTAACTTCATTTGAACAAATTTATTAAAAAATCACATAAATATGAAACCATGATCTATCACTATTATACACAAATTTTTCATTACTAACACATTCAAACAACTAACTGCCACACTTTTTAAAAAACAGCAACCTACAAAACCACCATCAAAAACATACTAACACATATACACAAAACTAGAAACAAACCAAAACCACAAACCCAACTTCACAATACAAAAACAACAAAAACAAAAAAATACACCACTACCAAACCCAAAATATAACTTTTTAACCCACAAATACCCCAACTCGGCTGAGCCGAAACCAAAACAAACAAAAATCCTACACACCCTACAAAGAATTTTACCCGCAAGATCCTATAGAATACGACAGATTTTTGCATGAAGCGACACAAACTCGTTTCACTGTCGCCCCAAAAATGGTTAACTCTACTTCACAATAAAAGCTCTGATAAACTAAGAAAACTTGAAAACAAAACATAAAGGCAAAACACCTTTATTCACACCTCATTAACTATCTGAGCATTTTCTTATAACCGCTGATTGGATGTTTTTATACTACCAAATAACTACAAAATGTTATTTACCATACTGTTTAAGAGAAAAAAGTGGGATAAATGATGATTTCTCTACGATATACTGGTACAATTTCCATCCCCACCTCTTCACTATTGTGTCTGTATCTCTTTTTCAAATTCAACCTCTTGCATTTCTAATAGTATTGTCATGTTTTTGTAGAGCTACGAATTGTGCGTCAGCACTTCTGATGAAAAATGATCGTTTTTTACTGCATTTACATTTATGGAAATGACTTGGTGCGCAAGTGGGAAACAAACTATGACCGAAGGCTCTACTATATATAAGAAATGACCTGCTTAGCAAAACAATGAAATAAGTTACTCGTTTTGGGTTAACTATATCATTATTGCACACCAACAATAATCTGAACATAAGACCTTAAGGCGTAATTTAGGTAGGTGATGGTGAATGATGGCAGGTTAAGATGCGGTTTTTATGTGTGTTTGTGTTGTGTGTTTTTCTTTTTTGTTTTTGTTTATTTTTTTGTGTATGTGTATGGCAAAAAATTGTGCTGTAAAGTTTGTGGGTTTGAGATGGTTATAGCACCAATGCGGACATGTTTAATTGTAGTACAGTTGTACATATGTTATCATAATTAATGTGTCTGTTGTCATATTTTTTAATTTGATGTTTAAATGTAATTAAAATTAAATGAAAAATACTACGCGACATATGAACTGTTGAGTAAAAACAGAATTGACAGATATCCATAAATTGCAACATTTTTTCCAACAGGGGGGGGGG